>Ga0307513_10001882_pt1 | contig 29803 bp, 29 predicted proteins | sample 15_EM_MG_FD_202174 | JGI IMG/M metagenome (GOLD analysis project Ga0307513, IMG submission 202174) | Populus trichocarpa ectomycorrhiza microbial communities from riparian zone in the Pacific Northwest, United States - 15_EM | ecosystem: Host-associated > Plants > Roots > Unclassified | place... | reverse complement strand
CGCCAGGCGTTCGGCCTTGCCGCGCCGCACGTCCGCCACCTCACGCCGCAGCTGGAAAAGCGGCCGCAGGCCGACGCGGACCTGGATCACGATGGCGACGATCAGCAGGACGCCCAGGAGGATGAAGGCGCCGGCGGTGGCGACCACGAAACCGCGCACGTCGCGGTCGACGGAGGTGCGGTCCTCGGCGGCCAGGAAGATCACCGGCGCCTTGCGGCCCACCAGCCAGGCCTGCTGCGCCCGCGCCCGGAGCGGCTCGTTCAGCGGCCCGCGGGTGTCATAGGCGATCGCCTTGCCGGGCTTGGCCTTGAACCGCGCGGCGAGGTCAGGCGGGGTGTTCAGCACCGCGTCGAACAGGGAATAGGACCGGGCGTTGAAGATCGGCCGGACCTTCCCGTCCGGGCCGATCTCGGCGATCTCCCAGTAGCGGCCGGAATAGGCGCGCAGCGCGCGCTCGTCGGTGAGCGGCGGGGCGAACACCTTGCCGTCGTCGACCGTGGAATAGGTCAGCAGGTTGTCGGTCAGCTCGCCGAGCGTCTGGTCGACCCGCCGGATCGACGCCTGCTGGAACAGGAAGTAGCAGACGACCACGAAGACCAGCAGGGCCGCCAGGCTCCAGCCCAGCGCCAGGAGCACCAGACGCAGCGCCAGCGAGGGATGGCGCAGCGCCGGCGGGACTATCGAAGGCGTGGCGTCACGAGGCTTGCGCCTCGCCTCCGACCTCGTCCTCCGGGCAGGTCAGACGATACCCAAGCCCGCGCACGGTCTCGATGCGGTCGGCGCCGATCTTCTTGCGCACCCGGCCGATGAACACCTCGATGGTGTTCGAGTCGCGGTCAAAGTCCTGGTCGTAGAGGTGCTCGACCAGCTCGGTGCGGCTGATCACCCGGCCCTGGTGCATCATCAGATAGTGCAGCAGGCGGTATTCCAGCGAGGTGAGCCGCAGGGGCTCGCCGTTGACGCTCGCGCGGGCCGCCCTCGGGTCGAGCCGGAGGCCCCCGCACTCCAGGTTCGGGCTCGCGTGACCGGCCGTGCGGCGCAGGAGGGCCCGCAGGCGGGCGAGCAGTTCCTCGGTGTGGAAGGGCTTGGTCAGGTAGTCGTCGGCGCCAGCGTCGAAGCCCGCCACCTTCTCGCTCCAGGCGCCGCGGGCGGTGAGGATCAGCACCGGGGTCGCCATGTTCTCGCGCCGCCAGCGCTCCAGCACCGACACCCCGTCCACCTTGGGCAGGCCCAGGTCGAGGATCACCGCATCATAGGGCTCGGTCTCGCCCAGGAACTGGGCCTCCTCGCCGTCGGGGGCGTGATCGACCGCATAGCCCGCGTCGGCCAGCGCCAGCTTCAGCTGGCGCGAGAGATCGGGATCGTCTTCGACAAGCAGGATACGCAACGGGGCGTCCTTTCAATCCGGTGGTTCAGCCGCCCTGCTGGCCAATCATCGCGCCGCTCTCAGCGTCTACGATGAAGACCACCACGCGGCCATTCGCCATCAGCCATTGGACAAAATAGGCCGGCCGGCCCCCGGACTCTCCGAGGGTCGTGTTCAGCGGCCGGCCTGGCGTGCGCTGGGCGATCGTCGCCAGAACGCGCGAAAGGGGCACTTGGCCGCCGGCGACCAGCACGAGGGGTTGTGCGCCCCGGCCGCCGCCGAAGTTGTCCTTCGCCGACGCGGCGGCAGGCGCGAGCGCGCCCAGCAGCAGCACGGCGATGAGCAGGTGGCGTTTCATGGGCCTTCGTCTAGCGGCCTGGGACTGAACCCAGCCTGAACGCCCAGCTTATGAGGCCGACGGTGACGCCTGTCACGCCTTGGCCGCTTACGTCTTGCGCTTGGGGGTGTAGGGCCGCTCGCGCTTCCAGATCTCGGCGAAGCCTTCGAGGCTGGGATCGGGCGCGTCAGGCAGGGTCACGACCAGCCGCGCGAAGAGGTCGCCGCGGCGGCCCTGGGGATCGGCGAGGCCGCGCCCCTTGAGCCGCAGCCGCGTGCCGGTGTTGGCGCCCTTGGGAATGGTGAGCGTCACCGGGCCATCCGGGGTCGGCGCCTCGGCCTTGCCGCCGAGCACCGCGTCATAGGCGGTGACCGGCACGTCCATGACCAGCACCTCGCCCTCGCGCTTGAAGATCGGATGCGCCGCGATGGTCAGCTCGATCATCGCGTCGCCTGGACCCGATCGGCCGGGCGAGCCCTGGCCTTTCAGCCTGAGTGTCTGGCCTTCCTGGGCGCCCTTGGGGATGGTGACGTCGATGGTGCGGCCGTCAGAGAAGGAGATCCGCCGCTTGGCGCCGCGGATGGCGTCCTCCAGGTCGATCTCCAGGCGCGCACGCACGTCGGAGCCGCGCTGGGAAAAGCCGCCAAAGCCGCCGCCCGCACCACGCCCGCCAGCGGCCCCGCGCCCGCCGAACATCTCGCCCAGGATATCGCCCAGGTCGACGCCTTCGAAGCTCTGGCCGCCCTGGTACTGGCCGCGTCCGCCGCCGAAGCCGCCTTCGGGCGGGGCGCCCCAGGGCCCGCCGCCGCCGGCGAAGCCGCGCGCGGTCTCGCGCCCGTCGGCGTCGATCTCGCCCGCATCGAACTTCTTCTTCTTGGCGGCGTCACCCAGGATGTCGAAGGCGCCCGAGACGCGCTTGAAGCGCTCCTCGGCCTCCTTGTTGTCCGGATTGGTGTCCGGGTGGTTCGCCTTGGCCAGCTTGCGGAAGGCCTTGCGGATCTCATCCGCGCTCGCGCCGCGGGAGACGCCCAGCTCCTGATAGGGGTCGCGCGCCAAAAACTCAGCCCTTCAAAATTACGGTGGAACCCACGCTTCTAGATTGGTCCACCCTGGCCGTCACGCAAGGGTTGGTGTGACAAAAATGCCACAGTCTTGCGTACAGCCATTCCCGCCTAGCCCCGCCCGCGTTCCTCGATCAGGTCCCAGGCGGCGAAGTCGAGGGCGTCGTCGGACCGGTCGAGCGCGGTCTCACTGATCGTCTGGCCGCGGACCGAGACGCCGGCGCGGTGCACGCTCTCCGGATCGCCGGAAACCAGCGGGTGCCAGGCGGCCAGGTCGCGGCCCTCATGGATGCGGCGGTAGGCGCAGGAGAGCGGCATCCAGGCGAGCTGCTCGATATTGCCGGGCGTCAGCTTCACGCAGTCGGGCACGTATTTCTGGCGGTTCGCATAGTCCGTGCAGGCGCAGGCGTGGGCATCGAACAGCTTGCAGTGCACGCGCGTGGGGATGATATCGCCCGAGTCCTCCTCCTCGAACCGCACCAGGCAGCAGAGGCCGCAGCCGTCGCACAGGCTCTCCCACTCGGGCACGGTCATCTGCTCGAGGGTCTTGCTGCGCCAGAAGGGTTCGCCGGACATGGCCTTCATGTAGGCGCTCGGAACGGGTTACGTCGAGCGCGGCGGGACGTCAGGCTGAACTTCGCCAGTCGCAGACTGGCCGGCGGCGCCTGGCTGACAACCGCGTTCATCGCCGGTTCAAGGCGTGGATTCAAATCTGGTCGTCTCGAGTCCCTTGGAGCGATGGCCATGACCGATCCGACAAGGCGCAGGCCCTCCCTCTGGGCCGTAGGATTGCTTTTCACCAGCAGCGTGTTCGCCCTGACAGCGCTGGCGCTGGCCTCGACGGGCTACAGCCCCTTCTAGCCGGCCCGGCCCTTGCGCTTGCCGCCCGGGACTGTATCTGTCCCGCCGTCCCATGCGCGCGCCCATCCTCGCCCTCAAGGACGTCCGCTTGGCGGACGGTCCGCTGATGCTGTTCGACGGCGTCGACCTGGCGCTGGATGCGCGGGTCCGCGCCTGCCTGGTCGGGCGCAACGGGGCCGGCAAGTCGACCCTGCTGCGGATCCTGGCCGGCCAGATCGAGCCGGACGGCGGCGAGCGCAACCTGACCACCGGCACGACCATCGCCTTCGTACCGCAGGAGCCGGACATCACCGGCGAGACCCTGCTGGACTACGCCACCGCCGGCGGGGCGCAGGACTATATGGCCGAGGCGCGCCTGACCGACTTCGGGCTGGACCCCGGCAAGCGGGCCGAGGGGCTGTCCGGCGGCGAGATCCGGCGCGCGGCGCTGGCCCGGGCCTTCGCCGAGGACGCCGACGTCATCCTGCTGGACGAGCCCACCAACCACCTGGACATCCTGGCCATCGAGACGCTGGAGGAAGAGTTGGCCTCTTCAAGGGCCGCCGCCCTGATCGTCAGCCACGATCGGGCGTTCCTGGAGCGGGTGACCAAGCGCTGCTTCTGGCTGGAATACCGGCTGGTCAAGCGGCTCGACACAGGCTTCGCAGGCTTCGAGGAATGGGCCGAGAAGATCACCGCCCAGGAGGCCGAGGAGGCCCGCCGTCTCGACCGCTTCATCCAGCGCGAGCAGCACTGGATGGCCCGCGGCGTCACCGCACGGCGCGCCCGCAACGAAGGCCGCAAGCGTCGCCTGGAGAGCCTTCGCCAGGAGAAGTTCGACCGGCTGAAGGACACCCGCAGCGAACTCAACATGGGCCTGTCGTCCTCAGGCGCCTCGGGCAAGCGCGTGGCCGAGGTGACCGGCATCTCCAAGGCCTTCGGCGAGAAGGTGCTGCTGAAGAACTTCTCCACGCGGATCATCCGCGGCGACCGGGTGGCGATCGTCGGCCCGAACGGGGCGGGCAAGTCCACGCTGGTCAAGCTGCTGCTCGGCGAGATCCAGCCCGACGAGGGCGAGGTGAAGCTCGGGACCAATCTGGAGATCAACTACATCGACCAGTCCCGTGCGGCCCTGCTGCCGGAGATGATGCTGCGCGACGTGCTGCTGCCGGCCGGCGGGGACCATGTGCTGGTGCGCGGCGAGCCGCGCCATGTGGTAGGCTACGCCAAGGACTTCCTGTTCACCGAGGCCCAGCTTCGCCAGCCGGTGCGCAGCCTGTCGGGGGGCGAACGCAACCGCCTGCTATTGGCCCGCGCGCTCGCCAAGCCCGCCAACATCATGGTGCTGGACGAGCCCACCAACGACCTCGACATGGACACGCTGGACCTCTTGGAGGACCTGCTGGCCGACTATGAAGGCACCCTGATCCTGGTCAGCCACGACCGCGATTTCGTCGACCGCCTGGCCACCTCCACCATCGGGCTGGACGGGACCGGGCGCGCCGTCGAGACGCCCGGCGGCTGGCAGGATTTCATCGCCCAGAACCCCGGCTTCTTTGCGCGGCTCCCGATCGCGGCGTTCGCGGCGCCGAAGATCGCGCCCGCGGCGGCGCCCGTGCGCCCGGAACCGGCCCGCGCGAAACTCACCTACAAGGACCAGCGCCGGCTGGCCGAGCTGGAAACCCTGATCGCCGGGGCGCCCGGGAGGCTGGCCGCTCTGGAGGCCAGGCTGGCCGATCCGGGGCTCTATGGCCGTGACCCGGCAGGCTTCCAGAACCTCTCCCGAGAGCTTGACGCGCTGCGCGCCGAACTGGCCGAGGCCGAAGAGGCGTGGCTGGCCCTGGAAGAGCGCCGCGAGGCCCTGGAAACCGGCCGCTGAGCTGAATCCGCAGCTTTCTTGTGGATATCACTAAGCGTTGTTTTTGCTGATCTATTCTTGAGTTATCAACCGCCCGCCCGCCACATATTCACAGGCTTTTGACGCCTTCGTCACAAAACCCGCATCTGCCCCGCTTGCGGGCCTCGGGGTTCGGGAGCAACCTCATTTTGCCGAGAGGGAATGCGGCGCGGGCGGACGGAAAAACCGGCAACGGTGGACCTCGAAGCAGAGGCGAGCAGGAGGTTTCTGGAGGCGAGGACCGGGGCGACCCGGGACAGAGCTCAAGAGACACCGAAGCGACGGAAAACCAGCGGGGCGACCCGCGAACCGAAGTCGGATCGACCAGGAAGGCACAGATCCCCCAACGGATCTGGATGAGAGGGCGGTGTTTCGGGCGACCGAAGCGCCGCCCTCTTGCTATGCGCGTCTTCCAACCGCGGGCGGAGCGCCCTAGGTTTCCCCCGGTCGATCCTGGGGGTCCCATGAAAGCGTTGCGTTCCTTAGTCGTCGTCGCCCTCGCCGCGCTCGCCTGCGCCTGCTCGCCGGTCAAGCCCGACCAGGCCAAGGCGCCGGGCTCGCAGAGGACCGCCATCCGCTTCGCCACCGACTGGCGCGCCGAGGCCGAGCACGGCGGCTTCTACGAGGCCCTGGCCAACGGCGAATACGCCAAGCGCGGGCTCGACGTGACCATCGTCCAGGGTGGCCCGGGCGTGAACGTGCCGCAGTTGCTGGCCGCGGGCTCGGTGGACCTGGGCATCGGCTCGAACAGCTTCATCGTGCTGAACCTGGCGCAGGAGAAAGTCCCGCTGAAGGCCGTGGCGGCGGTCTTCCAGAAGGACCCGCAGGTGCTGATCGCCCACCCCGATACGGGCGTCGAGACCCTCGCCGACCTGAAGGGCCACCCGATCCTGCTTGGCGACGCCTCGGTCACCGCCTTCTGGGTCTGGCTGAAGGCCAAGTACGGCTTCACCGATGACCAGGTGCGGAAATACACCTTCAACTCCGCGCCATTCCTGGCCGATAAGCGGGTGGCGCAGCAGGGCTACGTCACCTCCGAACCCTACACCATCGAGAAGGAGGCCGGCCTGAAGCCGAAGGTCTTCCTCCTGGCCGACAACGGCTACCCCGGCTACGCGACCATGATCCTCGCGCCCGACAGCCTGATCGCCAGGAACCCGGCGGCGGTGAAGGCCTTTGTGGAGGCCACGGCCCAGGGCTGGAAGGACTACCTCTACGGCGATCCCAAGCCCGCCGACGCCCTGATCAGGAAGGACAATCCGGAGATCACCCAGGACGTGCTGGACCAGGCGCGCGAGAAGCTGAAGTCCTACGCCATCGTCGACGGCGGCGACGCCAAGACGGGCGGTATCGGGGCGATGACCGATGCGCGGTGGCAAACGTTCTTTGACATGGCTGCGGGCCAGGGCGTCTATCCCAAGACGCTCGACTACAAGCGAGCCTACACCCTGCAGTTCTTAGGCAAGTGAGATGAACGGACCATCCTCCTGCCCTCGCCCCGGCCTGGAATGGCGCGCTGATGGCCTCATCCGCCCCCTGGAGCGCGAGACTCCCCGGGAGGTCGCCGTCGGGCTTTCCTTCGGCGGGCGGCCGCACACCGTCCTGATGGCGACGCCGGACGACATAGCCGACCTTGCCGCGGGCTTCACCGTGACCGAGGCGATCGCGGACTTCGCCGATATCCTTGCGGTGGAGGTCAAGACCTCGGACCTGGGCCTGCTCGCCGATGTGCGCCTGCGCCCCGGCGCGGTGCATCGGCGAGCCAGGCCGCGCGGGCTGGAAGGCCGATCGAGCTGCGGGCTCTGTGGCGTCCAGCGGCTGGCCGACGCGGTGCGGCCCCTGCCCGCGGTGACCAGCGCCCAGGACTTTCGGCCCGGCGCCGTGCAACGCGCGGTGGCCGCGCTGGACGAGCGCCAGGCGCTCGGCCGGCTCACCCGCGCCACCCATGCCGCAGGCTTCGCCGACCCGGACGGATCGCTCCGCCTGGTGCGGGAGGACGTCGGCCGCCACAACGCGCTCGACAAGCTGGCCGGCGCCCTGATGCGCGAGGGAGTCGATCCGGGCTGCGGCTTCGTCGTCGTCACCAGCCGCTGCTCCTTCGAGATGGTCGAGAAGACCGCGCGGATCGGCTGTCCCATGCTGGTGGCGATCTCCGCGCCCACCGACCTGGCGATCCAGAAGGCCGAGGAAGCCGGCGTGACCCTGGTGGCGCTTGCCCGCGCCGACGGCCACACGGTGTTCGCCTGCCCCGAGCGCCTCGGCCTCGCGGCCGCTCTGGCCTAGCGCCATGGCGCGCGTGAAAATCCCGGGCGTGCGGCCCTATGACAAACCCGCCGGCGGCTGGGGCGCGCTGAAGAGCGTAGGCCAGGCGCTCGCGGGCCAGCAGACCGTGGTGGAGGGCGGCAAGACCCTGCTGCGCGCCAACCAGCCCGACGGCTTCGATTGCCCCGGCTGCGCCTGGCCCGACCCCAGGCATGCATCGTCCTTCGAGTTCTGCGAGAACGGCGCCAAGGCCGTGGCCTGGGAGGCGACCAGCAAGCGCGCCACGCCCGCCCTCTTCGCCCGCCACACCCTCAGCGAACTGCGCACGTGGACCGACCATGCGCTCGAGGACGCCGGGCGCCTCACCGAGCCCATGGCCTATGACCCGACCTCCGACCGCTATGTGGCCATCGCCTGGGACGAGGCCTTCGCGCGGATCGCGGCGGGCTTGAAGGCGCTCAGCCATCCCGACGAGGCCGAGTTCTACGCCTCCGGCCGGACCTCCAACGAGGCGGCCTTCCTCTACCAGCTGCTCGGCCGCCGGTTCGGGACCAACAATTTCCCCGACTGCTCCAACATGTGCCACGAGCCCACCAGCGTGGCCTTGCCGGACTCCATCGGCGTGGGCAAGGGCTCGGTGACCCTGGAGGATTTCGACCACGCCGACCTCATCCTCTCCTTTGGCCACAACCCCGGCACCAACCACCCGCGGATGATGACGACGCTCCGCGACGCCGCGCGGCGCGGCGCGGGGATCCTGGTGTTCAATCCGCTCCGGGAGCGTGCGTTGGAACGGTTCGCCGCACCGCAGGACCTGGTGGAGATGGCGACGCTGGGCGGGACCGACATCGCCTCGCGCTACTATCAGGTGCGCATCGGCGGCGACGCGGCCCTGCTGCAGGGAATGATGAAGGCGCTGATCGCCTGGGACGCCGAAACGCCCGTTCTCGACCACGCCTTCATCGCCGAACACACGGCCGGCTTCACGGAATTCGCCGCCATCCTGGATGGGCTCGCCTGGCCGGATATCGAGGCGCAGTCCGGCCTGTCACGAGCCGACATCGAAGAGGCCGCGGACGCCTACGCCAAGGCCAAGGCGGTGATCCTCTGTTACGGCATGGGCCTCACCCAGCACCGCCACGCGTCCTCGACGGTGCAGCAGATCGTCAACCTGCTGCTGCTGCGCGGCAACATCGGCCGCCAGGGCGCCGGCATCTGTCCCCTGCGCGGCCATTCCAACGTCCAGGGCGACCGCACGGTTGGGATCTGGGAAAAGCCCTCGGAAGCCTTCCTGGCGGGGATGGACCGGGTCTTCCCCTTCCGCTCGCCCCGCAAGCACGGCCACACGGTGGTCGAGGCCATCTCCGCCATGGAGCGGGGAGAGTCCAAGCTCTTCGTGGGCCTGGGCGGCAATTTCGCCGTGGCCGCGCCGGACCCCGTGCGCACCTTCGCAGCCCTGCAGCGGATGGACATGACCGTCCATATCGCCACCAAGCTCAACCGCACCCATCTGTTGCCCGGCCGCGACAGCCTGTTGCTTCCCTGTCTCGGCCGCACGGAGCACGACCATCAGGCGGGGGGCCCGCAGTCGGTCACGGTCGAGGACTCCATGTCGATGGTGCACGCCTCGAAAGGCCTGAACCCGCCGGCCTCGTCCGGGCTCAAGTCCGAGCCGGCGATCGTCGCGGGCATCGGCAAGGCGCTGTTCGGCGCGAACGACCCGGTCGATTGGGACGCGCTGATCGCCGACTACGACCGCATCCGCGACCTCATCGAGGGCGTGCTGCCGGAGCTCTTCGCGGGCTACAACGAGAAGATCCGGATCCCCGGCGGCTTTCGCCTGCCGGTGGCGGCGTCCGAGCGAATCTGGAAGACCGCGTCCGGCAAGGCGAACTTCCTGCCCTATGTGCTGGACGCCGGACCCGCAGAGGCTGCCGACCCCGCCGTCCTGACCCTTACGACACTGCGCAGCCACGACCAGTACAACACCACCATCTACGGCTCGAACGACCGCTATCGGGGGGTCTTCGGCCGCCGCGACGTGGTGTTCGCCAACGCCGCCGACCTCGCCGACCGGGGCCTTGGCGACGGCGATCGGATCGACCTGGAGTCGGCCACGGACGCCAGCGGCGCACGCACCCTGCGCGGCTTCACCGCCGTGGCCCGCGACCTGCCGCGAGGTTGCCTCGCGGCCTACTATCCCGAAGCCAACGGCCTGGTGTCCCTCGACGCCCACGATCGCCGGAGCGGCACGCCGGCCTACAAGTCCATTCCGGTCAGGATGATGCGGGCGGCCCGATGATCGCCGCCCTTCGGGACATCGGCGTCGACTATTCTCGGGGGCCGGCGTTGGGACCGTTCAACCTGGAGATCGCGGCCGGCGAGATCGTGGCGCTGGTGGGACCTTCGGGGTGCGGGAAGTCGACGGCGCTGCGCCTGCTGGCGGGGCTGGAGGCGCCGACCAGGGGCGAGGTGGCGCGGGCCGCCGGGCGCGGCGAGACGGCGGTGGTGTTCCAGGCGCCGACCCTCGCGCCCTGGCTCTCCGCACGGGCCAACGCCGCACTGCCGCTGGAACTGGCCGGAACCGCCCGGACCGTGGCCGCCGAGCGGGCAGACGCGGCGCTCGCGCGGGTGGGCCTGGCCGGCGCCGAGGCTGCACGCCCCGCCCACCTCTCCGGCGGCATGGCCATGCGGGTGTCGCTGGCCCGCGCGCTCACCACCGAGCCGAAGCTGCTCCTGCTCGACGAGCCGTTCGCGGCTCTGGACGAGATCACCCGCCGCGCGCTGGCCGACGACGTGCTGCGGCTTTGGGCCGACATCCGCCCGGCCATCGTCTTCGTGACCCACAATGTGGAGGAGGCGGTCTACATGGCCTCGCGCGTGGTGGTGATGACCAGGGGCCCGGGGCGCGCGGTGGGCGAGATCGCGGTCGCCGGCCCCCTGCCCCGCCCGCCCGGCTTCCGCACCACCGAGGCGTTCCGGGCGACGGTGGAGACGGTGTCCCAGGCGCTGGCCCAGGGGATGGCGGCGTGAGGCGGCTCGCCGAATGGCTCGCGCCGGTGGTGCTGATCGGCGCGCTCCTGGGCGCGTGGGAGTTCGCCTGCCGTGCGCTGCACGTACCGAGCTATTTCCTGGCCCCGCCGTCCGCGATCGGCGCGAGCCTGGTGGCCGACGCGCCGGGCCTTCTGAAGGCGGCCTGGTACACGGTCTCCAACGCGCTGATGGCCTTGCTGATCGCCAGCCTGCTCGCCCAGGCGCTGGCGCTGACGGTCACCTTGAGCCCGATTCTGCAGCGGGCCGTCCAACCGCTCACGGTGGTGCTGCAGGTCACCCCGGTGATCGCCATCGCGCCGCTGGTGAACATCTGGGCGGGGACCGACCATCCGGGCCGCGCCATCGTGGCCCTGGCCACTATCGTCGCCTTCTTCCCGATCTATTCCGGCGCGGTGACGGGGCTGCGCGCCGTCGATCCCGACCTGATGCGGCTCTTCGATCTCTATGGCGCGAGCCGGTTGCAGCGCCTGTGGCGGCTGCGGGCGCCTTCGGCCGTGCCTTTCGTGCTGGAGGGCCACAAGGTGGCCGCGGGCCTCGCCATCGTCGGCGCGGTGGTGGCCGAGTTCGTGGCTGGGTCCGGCAAGGTGCAGGGCCTGGCCTGGCGCATCCTCGACGCCGGCTACCGGCTGCAGACGGCGCGCATGTTCGCCGCCCTCTTCGTGCTCGGGCTGATGGGCGCGATGCTCTACGCCCTCCTGCAATGGACCGAGCGCGCCGGCCTGCGCTGGTGGCGCGGCCGCTAGTTTGTACGGCCGGCGGGTTTGAGACGGGTCAGACGGCCGTGCGCGGCTTGGCCGGGCCGGCGCGAAGGCGCTCCAGCGCCTCGCTGGCGACGACGCTCAGCGAGCGCAGGCCTTCCTCGCCGAAGACGTCGAGGGCGGCGTCGAGCGCGGTGACCGCCGCGGCCCGTTCGCCGCGATCCTTGCCGGTGATGTCGATGCGCGCCTCGTAGAGCCGCGCGAGATGCACCTGGGCCAGCGCCCAGGCGACCGGATCGCGGCTGGCGCGCAGGTTGGAAAGCTCGATCTTCATCGCCGCCTCGGCCGCGTCCAGCACGCCCAGATCGCCGGTGATCTCGGCCGAGCGGGCCAGGCACATGGCGCGCGCGCCGGCGGCGAGGCCGCGGAGCGGGGTGGCGGGGGCTCCCTTCAGCACCAGGTTGGCGCGATCGTAGCAGGTGACCGCCTGCTCATAGGCGCGCTCGTCGGCGCTGGCCTCGCCGAGCGCCTGCAGGGCCTGGGCGAGAGCGATCTGGGTGCGGGCCCAATCGAGCGGGCTGTGATCGCGGGTCAGGTGGTCGAGGGCCGAAGCGAGCGCGGTGGCGCCGGTGGCTACGGCGTCCACGTCGCCGGCGGCTTCGCCCCAGAGCGACAGCGCCTGTCCGCGCAGGATCTCGGCGCGGGCCCAGGTCAGGGGTTCATAGGCGGCGTCCAGCTTGCCGGCGGCCGCGGCGGCGTCCTGCCTTGCGATCTCGATCAGTGATTCGTCCTTCAGCCGCGCGCCCCAGCCGCAGAGCAGGTCGGCGCGGGCCAGCCGGGCCTCGGCGGCCAGCGGTCGCGCGGCGCGGACCCGGCGGCTCAGGGCGTCGAGCGCGGCGATCGGCGCGGTGAAGCGGGCGGCGGCGCGGCGCGCGCAGCCTTCGTCGCCCTGGGCCAGGTCCTGGCGGCCCTCAACGATGGCGAGGCCGATGTCGGCGAGCGGTGCGGCGAGCCCGCCGCGGCCGGTCGTGCGGGCTTCATGAAAGGCGGCTTCGGCGGCGGCGTTGAGGCCGGGATCGCCGAACAGCTCGGCGCCCAGCAGAGCGCAGATCCCCTGTTCGCAGCGGGCGCGGGCCCAGCCGTCGGGACGGCGGTCGGGATCGAAGGCGGCGGCGGCCGCCTCGGCGGCGCCAGCGGCCTTGCGCAGCGCCACGGCGTCGCCCGAACGACGGGCCACTTCGCGCCAGACCACGGCGGCGTCCAGACGCAGCTGCGCCTTGTCCTTGGCGCCGATCCGGCCGGCGGCCACGTCGGCGCCCTTGGCTTCCTGCACCAGCAGATTGAGGTCGAGCAACTCCAGGAGCGTGGAATCGCCCCCGGTCAGGCCGTCGGCGAAGGGCTTGGCCCGTTCACCGGCGATCAGTTTCATCAGCTCACGACCAAACTCAAACATCGCGCCGCTCCGGCCGGGCGGCCGTCCCGGGATGAGACGGTGACCTCTGACCTTGAACGACAAGAGCAAAGCCGGAGCCGCGGGCTTTAACAAGTGGTTAACTCTCGCGGCATGGTTAACGGAGGCTTGGCGCACCCGACCGTAAGGCGCTGCGGAATCAAGGGTTCCCGGAGACCTCTCAGGCGAAGATGGCGGCCTGCTCTTCGGCGGTGAGGATGCGCCAGTCGCCGGGCTCGAGGTCGGGCGGCAGGACAAGGCCGCCGATGCGGTCGCGGTGGAGGGCGGTGACGTGGTTGCCGGCGGCGGCGAACATGCGGCGGACCTGGTGGTAGCGGCCTTCGATGATGGTCAGGTCGGCGGTCGAGGGGCCGGTGGGTTCGAGCCGGGCGGGGGCGAGCGGGTCGGTATCGCCTTCCAGGATCAGGGTTCCGGCGGCAAAGAGCTCCGCCTCGTGGCCTTCCAGCGGGCGGTCGAGGGCGGCCTGGTAGCGCTTGGCGATGTTGCTCCTGGGCGAGATCACCCGATGCAGGAACGGACCGTCGTCGGTGATCAACAGGAGGCCGGAGGTCTCCTTGTCGAGCCGGCCGATGGTGGAGAGCGCCGGGATGCGCGCGCGCCAGCGGGGCGGCAGGAGCTCATAGACGCTGCGCCCGGCCTCGCGATGCGAGCAGACCACGCCGAGCGGCTTGTGCATCAGGATCGTCAGCGGCGCGGGCGGATCGAGCGGCTGGCCGGAGACGGTCATGCGCTGGGCGAGATCCGCGGCGACGGCGATCCGCGCGCCGGCGTCCTTCACGACGACGCCGTCCAACACCACCTGGCGGCGGCCCACAAGGTCGGTGACCTCGCGGCGGGAGCCGTAGCCGAGGTTGGCCAGCAGGCGGTCGAGCCGGGCCATGGGAGCTTTCTGCGGCGGCTTGCTCACTTGCGGGCCTCGAAGATCTTGTAGCCGCCGGCGTCGGCCCGGACGGCGACTTCGGCGAAAGCCGCGTTGAGCGGGGCCTCATAGGGCAGATGCCGGTTGGCGACGATCCAGCAGACGCCGCCCCGGTGCAGCAGGGCCGCGGCGGTCTGGATGAAGGCCACGCCCAGCGCGCGGTCCTCCAAGCCGCCGTCGTGGAACGGCGGGTTCATCACCACGAAATCGAGGCTGGAATGGTCGTCGTCGCGCTGGCGGGCGTCGGCCCAGACCACCTTGGCGCGGGGGTCGTTGAGGTTATGCCCGGCGCAGGCGGCGGCGCGGCGGTCATTGTCGACGCAGCTGAGCTCGGTCACCGCCGGCGAGGCCAGGACCCGGGCGGCCAGCACACCGATACCGCAACCGAGGTCGGCGCCCTTGCCGGCCAGGTTCGGCAGCAGTTCGAGCAACTTCAGGCTGCCGGGGTCGATGCGGTCCCAACTGAACACGCCGGGCTGCGACCAGAGGCCGAGGTCGGGGAGCAGGACCGGTGACCCTGCGGCGATGGCTTCGGCTACGCCCTGCGGCGCCTGGGGGCGGGCAGCGTGGCAGAAGCGATGGTGCTTGCGCGCGTCCTCGCTGACGGCGCAGCCGAAGCCTTCCAGCACCTTCCGAAGCCGCGAGCCGCCCTTGTCCTTCGGCGCCAAGACGGTGAGCGGCGCGCCGGGCTTCAGAACCCGCAGCGCCTGGGCGATGACGTAGTCGCGCTCCAGCGTGCCGCCGGGGGCCAGGATCACTGCGTGATCCCCGCTGGCGTCGGCCATGGCCGACAGGTCTTCCGACCCTGGGATCAGCGGCGAGACCTGGACGGCGCCGCGCGGGACCTCGACCAGGCCGGGCGCGGGGGCGCCGTAGAGGATCGCTACGGCCAAGCGCCTAGGCCCGTTCCTTGGCCCGTTCGAAGCGGACCTTGGGATAGCGCTCGGCGACGTAGCCGATCTCCCAGGCGGACTTCGCCAGGAACACCGGCTGGGCGTCGATGTCGGTCCCCATGGCCGAGCGGTGCTTGGAGACGAAGTCGTCCAGGTCGGCCTTTTCGCCGGCGATCCAGCGCGCCTCGGCATAGGGACTGGCCTCGAAGATCACCTCCAGCTGGTATTCGTTGGCCAGGCGATCGGCCATCACCTCGAACTGCAGCTGGCCGACGGCGCCAACGATGAAGTCGGCGCCCAGGTCCGGCCGAAAGAGCTGGGTCACCCCCTCCTCCGCCAGGCTTTCCAGCGCCTTCTTCAGGTGCTTGGCCTTCAGCGGGTCCTTGACGCGCACCCGCTGGAGGATTTCCGGCGCGAAGTTGGGGAGCCCCGCGAAGCGCAGGGCGCCGCCTTCCGAGAGGCTGTCGCCGACCCTGAGCACGCCGTGGTTCGGAATGCCGATCACGTCGCCGGCGAAGGCGTCTTCGGCGAGTTCGCGGTCGGAAGCGAAGAACATCACCGGGGCGTTCACGCTGAGCTGCTTGCCGGTGTTCTGCACCTTCAGCTTCATGCCGCGCGAGAAACGCCCCGAGCACAGCTTCAGGAAGGCGATCCGGTCGCGGTGGTTGGGGTCCATGTTCGCCTGGACCTTGAAGACGAAGCCCGAGACCTCGCGGTCCCCCGGCGCCACATGGATCGGCTCACCGCTCTTCACCGCGGCCACCGGCTTGGGCGGCGGAGCGTAGGCGCCGATGCCTTCCAGGAGCTGGTCGACGCCGAAGTGGCGCAGCGCCGAGCCGAAGAACACCGGGGTCATGTGGCCTTCGAGAAAGGACTGGACGTCGAACTGCTTCGAGGCGCCCAGCACCAGTTCGGCGTTTTCGCTCAACTCCTCCTGCTCGTCGGGGTCGAGGTAGCTGACCACAGCGTTGCCGCGGAAGGCGATGGCGTCCGGATGGCCGTCCTCGGCGCCGGCCGCGCCGCCGCCCTTCTTCATGAACGGCAGGAACTGGTCGCGGCGCAGGTCGAGCATGCCCTTGAAGCGGCCGCCCGAGCCGGCGGGCCAATAGAGCGGCGCGGGGTCGAGCGCCAGCTTGGAGCCGATCTCGTCCAGCAGGGCAAAGGGATCCTGGGCCTCGCGGTCCATCTTGTTGATGAAGGTGACGATGGGGATGTCGCGCAGCCGGCAGACCTCGAAGAGCTTGAGCGTCTGCGGCTCGATGCCCTTGGCCGCGTCCAGCACCATGACGGCGGCGTCGGCCGCGGTCAGCGTGCGGTAGGTGTCCTCCGAGAAGTCCTCGTGGCCCGGGGTGTCCAGCAGGTTGAACATCAGGCCGTCGTGGTCGAAGGTCATGACGCTGGCCGAAACGGAGATGCCCCGCTCGCGCTCGATCTTCATCCAGTCGGAGCGGGTGCGACGGTTCTCGCCACGCGCGCGCACCGCGCCGGCCGCGCGGATCGCGCCGCCGGCCAGCAGCAGATTCTCGGTGAGCGTGGTCTTGCCGGCGTCGGGGTGGGAGATGATCGCGAAGGTGCGCCGCCTCGCCGCCTGGGCGGCGATTCCTAGGCGAGAATTGGCGGCCTCGGCGGCGGGGGACGTGCTCATGGGCGGCAGGTAGCCCGGCGGGGCCGCTTTCGCAAACCTGGCGTGTGGCGGCGATCACCCTTCCCGGGCGCGGCCGCGGCGCGGAGCTGGGCCAGGGCGCAGTGCTTCGGCGTCTTGTCGGAAGTCGAGCGGGACCGGAAGGTCGGAGCTAGGCCGCGAGGCGGCGCCAGATCTGCCGGTCGGTGTAGATCGCGTCGAGCCGGCCGTCGCGCTGGCGGGTGTAGAGCGCGGCCATCACCTCGAACTGGGCGTTGACGAAGCGCACGGTCACCTCGCCGGGCGGGCAGTTGAAATCCGGAGCGACAAAGAGGGCCGCATTGATCAGCGGCGCCTTGGCCGAGATCAGCGCCGCCAGCCTGAGCGCACGACCCGGGTTGGAATGCTGCAGCAGGGGCTCGCTGGAATACAGTTCCTGGCCCATGCGGATGATCGACGGAAAGGACAGCTGCCGGAACCGTTGGCCACTCAGCCGAACGCCTCTCGCGATACCGTCGAGGTTGAACACGGAATCGTTCAGGAGGAAGAGCATGGAGGTTGGGGGGCCGGCTCGGTTAACGCCAACCGATTGTTTCACGACAGCCTTTCGGGCCGGTGCAGAAAGGCGGTTAACTCGTCAGCCTTTTTCGACGGGCTCGGTCAGGAAGTGGCGGCCCTCGCGGTCGTCGATCTCCACCACCCAGATGTCGGGGTCCACGCGTGCAGCGCGCTCGACGTAGCGATCGAGCTCGGGCTCCTGGTCGGAGGGGACCGGCTGCATCCACACCCGCTCGCCATCCAGCCGCGTGGCCTCGGCATAGAGCCTGGCCGTGCCCTGCGGCCGGTTCAGCGCCTTGACCAGCACGGCGCCGGCCCGCGCATCGCCCTTGCGGATGATCATCCCGAAGGCGCCGGAAAGCTCGGCCCGGCGGATCAGGGCGCTGACCCAGATGTCAGTGGAAAGCAGCATCGCCGGCGACCATGCCCTGCGCCGCCGCAAGATGTCATCAACCATGCCGCTTAGCGGAATCGCAAGGCTGACGGCCTAGGTTGGGCTCAGGTCTAGAAGACCGATACGAGAAAAGAAGACGCAATGAAGAGCTCGCGCAGAAGCGCGTGGCCGACGTCTCGATGGATGGGGTTTTGGGTCGCGGCTCTGGTCGCGGCGCCCGGCATGGCGAACGCCCAGCCGGTTGATCTCTTCTACGAGCGGGCCGTGATGACCGCAGCGGACGCGCGCTGCGACCTGTTCGCGCCCGACCTGGGCGCGGCGCTGGCCGCCGCGACCGCGCAGGCGCGGGGCGCGGCCCTGCGCGCCGGGACCTCCTCCGACGTGCTGCGCGCCGTCGAGTCGAGCGCCCGCAACAAAGCCGCGACCGCCGGCTGCAGCTCCTCCGACATCACCGTCGCCGCAACCCGGGTGAAGACCGCCTTCTCCGGCTACGCCAAGATCACCCGCCTCACCTATCCGGGCGATGTCGCGCCCTGGCAGGCCGACCGCGCCGGCGGCCGCACCAGTTCCTGGCGCCTCTCGCAGGAGACCACCTTCGGCGCCGATAAGATGGCGTTCGGATTGGCCGGCGTCCGCGACGGCCCAGGCGCCCTGGTCGCCGTGGCCCGTTTCGCCGATGGCGCCCAGCCCTATGCGGCGCGCCTCCTGCTGCGCGACGGCGCCCGCAGCTCGCAGCCCTATCTGGATCGCTGGACCGGCGGTTCGACCGCCCGCCTGCCGCTCGAGCGCCGCCTGCCGCCCCGCGGCGCGCTCAAGGCCTACGCCGCCTCGGCGCGCGGCCCGGCCGGCCCGGATCTGCTGCCGCGCGACGCGAAGTCGGGCTGGGCCTTCCGCTTTCCGGAGACCGCGGCCCGCGACCTCGCAGGCCTCGATCCGCGCGAATCCATCGCGGTCGAGTTCCTGTTCCCGGGCGACGTGACGCGCCGGGCCTATGTGGAGGTGGGCGACTTCGCCGCCGGCCGGGCCTTCCTGCAGCTGGCCGCGCGCTAGTGTGCTGGATCTGAAGTTCCTCCGGCGCCTGCCACAAGCGCTTGCGAACTTCGGAACCGGGACACTAGCCTTCCTTCAGGCTTGCCGGGAGATCCGCCGCCGCCAGCGGCGGTCGCAGTTCCTGCTGTGCGCCGGCCCGGGCGATCAACACGGGCATCCGCACCGTCACCGTCGTGCCCTCGCCGAAGGTGGAGGTGATGGTCATGTCGCCGCCGTGCAGCTTGGCGAAGGCGCGCACCAGCGAGAGGCCGAGCCCCGATCCCGCCTGGCGCTGCTCGGAGCCGCCGGCCTGTTCGAACGGCCGGCCCAGGCGCGCGAGGTCCTCGGGCTGGATGCCGACGCCGGTGTCGACCACCCTCAGCTCCAGGATCGCGCCGTCGGCCACGGCCGAGATCGTCACCGACCCGCCACGCGGGGTGAATTTCATGGCGTTTGAGAGCAGGTTCATGGTGATCTGCTTGATGGCGCGGCGATCGGCCTCGGCGTCCAGCGGCTCGGACGGCAAGGCGCCGCGCAGCTTGATCCCCGCCCGCTCCGCCTGGCCGCGCATCAGCCGCAGCACGGCGCTGATCGCGTCGCGGGCGTCGAAATCCTCGCGGGTAAGCTCGAACCGCTCGGCCTCGATCTTCGACATGTCGAGCACGTCGTTGATCAGTTCCAGGAGGTGCGCGCCGCTCTCGTGGATCAGCTCGGCATACTCGGAATAGCGGTCGCTCATCGGTCCGAACAGCCGCTGCCGCATGATGTCGGAGAAGCCCATGATGGCGTTGAGCGGCGTTCGCAGCTCATGGCTCATATTGGCCAGGAACCGCGACTTGCCGGCGTTCTGCTGCTCGGCGGAGGCCTTGGCCTGCTCGAGGTCGGCCTCGCGGGCGCGCTGGCCGCGGGCGTCCCGCACGGCGACGACCAGGCGGTGCGCGCTCATTCCCTTCACACTCAGCGCGCACCAGCCCCGGCTGTCCCAGGCGGGGACGAAGGCCGAGTCGGCGGAGCCCTCCGCGGCGGCGCGGGCCAGGACCTCCTCCACCAGGGCGCGGTCGTCCGGCGCTACGAGCTCGCTGAAATTGCGGCCGAGGAGGTCGCGGACCGAGAGGCCGGCCGGCGCCTCGCCGAAGGCCTCCAGGATGCGCCCGCCCGGGTACACGGCCAGCAGCAGCTGCGGCTGGCGCTCCAGTGTCTCGCGCAGGTCCATTTCGGTTTCCTGCCAGCGGCCGAGGTCGCCGCGCACCTTGCCCTGCAGCGCCACAAGGCCGGCGGCGAGGCCGGCGCCCGTGGTGGCCAGCGCCAGCAGACTGAGCCAGATCGAGAGGTAATCTGCGGGCTTGGGCAGGGTCAGCAGCGCCGAGCCCATGGCGGCGACCGCCGTCGCGCCGATCCCGGCCGCCGCGCCCAGCGCCAGGAGCCGCGGCCGCCCGAAGGCAGCGCCCGCCGCCAGCGGCGCCAGGCACCAGGCGGCGAGCGGGCCGGCGGTTCCGCCGGTCAGGGTGCAGGCGAGCGCGCCCGCGAACGCCCAGACCAGGATGGCCACCGTGGCCGCCGCCTCGCCGCCCGCCGTCGTCGCCAGCGCCCCGAACACCGCCGCGACCGCGACGGCGCCGAGCGCGGTCAATTCCGGGCCGAGCGAAATCACGCCCTGCCAGACCAGCACGGCGCCCATCGCGGACGCCGCCACGGCCCAGGCCAGGTGCCAGATCGCCACGAAACGGCCGGCCGCGTCCGAAGACGGCCGAGCGGATTTCGTGCGCCGCTGGGTGTTGGTGCGCGTCAAACCTTGTTCCGTATACGGCCTCCGAAGAGGCGGCAGCTTAACTGTGCGGATGTGCCGAAGTAAGCGTTCTCTCCCCCCAAGCGATAATTCACCAAGAGCGCCGGCAACGAAATCGTAAGCGCGTAGGGGGCATGATCGGGTTCCCGTTGGTGAAGGTTGCGCGGCCCATTCATGTCCCAGGCGGCCTCTTCCCCGACCGTGCGCGCGCCCACGCCGGCGCCCAGCCCATCGCGCTCCAGGCCGGCGCGCGAGGCCGCGCTGGAGGACCAGAAGCGCTCGTTCCTGCGCCTGGTCAGCCATGAGCTGCGCACGCCGCTCAATTCCATCCTGGGGTTTTCCGAAATCCTCGCCGCGGAGCTCTACGGCCCGTTGGGCGCGCCGCAGTACCAGGAATACGCCCAGATCATCCAGGACAGCGGCCACAAGCTGTTGAAGCTGGTGAACCAGGTGCTGGAGATCGCCCGCCTGGAAAGCCGCCTGCAGCCGCTCGACCTGCGCATCGAGCCGCTGGAAGCCGCCTTCGACGACGTGATCGGCGCACTCAAGAACGACCGCGGGGTCACCATCCGGGTGATCGGCCGGGGGCGGCTGCCCGGCGTACAGGCCGATCCCTGGGGCCTGCGGACAGTGCTGTCGAACCTTATCCAGAACGCTGTGGCCTTCTCGCCCGACGGCGGCGAGGTGCGCGTGCGCGCCACACGCCAGGAGCGGGTCGTCGAGATCGCAATCGAGGACGACGGCGAGGGGGTCGATCCCGCCGACCTGCCGCGCCTGCTGAAGCCTTTCGAACAGGGCGAAAACGCGATGGTTCGCCGGGCCGAGGGCGCGGGCCTGGGCCTGCCGATCTGCGAGCTTACCTGCCGCGCCATGGGCGGGCGCCTGCGGCTCCGCTCGGCGCCCGGCAAGGGCCTGGTCGCCCAGGTAAAGCTGAAACGCGCCTGAGGCGCCGGTTGCGGAAGTCGGTCCGCCCGCCTAAGTCGCGGCCATGCGCTGCATCGACGCCGAACTGCAAGAGCTGGCCGACGAGTTCGATCTCCTGGGCGATTGGGAAGAACGCTATCGCTACGTCATCGACCTCGGCCGCGACCTCGCGCCCCTGACCGACGCTGAGCGCTCGGACGTCAACAAGGTGCGCGGCTGCGCCAGCCAGGTGTGGCTGGTCACCGAGCCACAGGCCGACGGGACGCTGCAGTTCCGCGGCGATTCCGACGCCCATATCGTGCGCGGGCTGATCGCCATCCTGCTCAGGCTCTATTCGGAACGCAGGCCCGCCGAGATCACCGCCTTCGACGCCCACGCGGCCTTCGACAAGCTGGGGCTCTCCGGCGCGCTCTCCGCCCAGCGCTCCAACGGCCTGGCCTCGATGGTGGCCCGCATCCGCCGGGATGCGGAACTCGTCGCCTAGCCTCGCAAAGCGACGAAAGATTAGGCGGCGCGGATGCCGCTGTGGACGTGGCCCAGGCCGACGACGGCGTCATAGCCCAGGATCATGTCCACCTCCGAGCCGTTGGCCGCCAGCGGCAGGCGCAGCCACAGGATCGAGAGGTGCGAGGCCCCGCGCCAGGCGAGATTGTGCACCCCCACCGTCGGGCGGCGCTCGCGGATCACCTTGGAGAGTTCCACGCGCCAGTAGTCGGCGGCGGCGGTGTTGTAGATGTCGCCCAGCGACTTGCCGGTGATCTCGCCGCCGTAGACGCCGTAGAGGCCGGTGCCGGCAAGACGCATGCGGAAGTCCATCGGGTCGCGCCGCGCCACCTCGATCAGGCTGACGGTGGGGAGCAGTCGGGTCATGCCGCCGGGATCGAGGTCGCGCCGTCCAGGCAGCCGCGCGCCGTCTTTCAGAGACGCCCAGTAGGCGAAGAGCTCCTCATGCGCACGGACCGCCGCGGCCGGGACTCCGATCTGCGCCGTCATGTGCAGATGCCCTAGCAACCAGTTGGATTCATAACGAATCACTTATCGCCGATGTGACGAATCGGCAGCAAGCGGAAAAAGGTTAACAGAAGGCGATTGCCCGGCGTTTGGGCGGCAGGAGGCGCCACGCAAAACGCCCGCCGTCGCCGGCGGGCGTCTGCAACGCTGGCGCGGTCCGCGAGACGCGGACCGGCGAAATCAGCGCTTCTTGCGCGGCGCCTGGCGACCGCCCTGGCCCAGGCCCATCTGCTTGGCGAGGTCCGACCGCGCCTTGGCGTAGTTGGGGGCGACCATCGGATAGTCCTTCGGCAGGCCCCACTTCGCCCGGTATTCCTCCGGGCTCATGTTGTACTTGGTCCGCAGGTGGCGCTTCAGCGACTTGAACTTGCGGCCGTCCTCCAGGCAGACGAGGAAGTCCGGGGTGATCGAGCGGCGGATCGGCACGGCCGGTTCCTTGGGCGCGACTTCCGCAACATCACCGCCCGAGGAGATGCCCGACAACGCACGGTGCACGCTCTGGATCAGGCTCGGCAGGTCGGCCGCGGTGACCGAGTTATTGCCCACATAGGCGGAGACAATATCCGCCGTCATCTCGATGACTTCCGACTTCTCGTCCATTTCTTGTCATTCCATAGGAACCGCGCCGCTCAAGGGCGCTGAAGTGATTCAAAGATCAATAGCGCGGTTATTATATGGGACTCACGCGACCGACAAGCACACAAATAGAGCTTATTTCAGCGGATGTGCCGCAGAACGTAGATTGCCGCCTGCGGTTGAATTGAAACACCCAGGGTCTTCGAGTAAGGCCGGAGCCGCTCTACCTGCCCTTTTACCGAAATGTCGGCGCTTCCCAGTGCGACCAGATGTCGGGCAAATCGGCGGAGACCCGGTCCGGGTACCGGGCGGGCCGCTTCTCCAGGAACGAGGTCACGCCTTCGCGCGCGTCGCCGGACTTGCCGCGCGCCTGGATACCCCGGCTGTCGGCCTGATGGGCGTCCATGGGATGCGGCGCGCCTGCCATGCGCCAGATCAGCTGGCGAGTGATGGCGACGGAAACGGGCGCGGTGCTGTCGGCGATTTCGCGCGCCAGCGCCCGGGCGGCGGGCAGCAGGTCCTCAGGCGTGTGCAGCGAGCGCACCAGGCCTCCCTCCAGCGCCTCCTGGGCCGGGAAGATGCGGCCGGTGTAGCACCACTCCAGGGCCTGCTGGACGCCCACCAGCCGCGGCAGGAACCAGGAGGACGCCGCCTCGGGGTTCAGCCCCCGCCTGGCGAAGACGAAGCCGTAGCGCGCCTCGGTGGAAGCCAGCCGGATGTCCATGGCCAGCTGCATGGTGGCGCCGACGCCGACCGCGGCCCCGTTCACAGCCGCGATCACCGGCTTCAGGCTGTCGAAGATGCGCAGCGTCAGGAGGCCGCCGCCGTCGCGCTGGACGCCCTCGTGCGTGGGCGCGGCCTGCGCCTCGCCGCCGCGGCTCTCATGGTCGAAGGTCTGGGCTCCCGCCGAGAGATCGGCCCCGGCGCAGAAGGCCCGGCCCGCGCCGGTGACAATCACGCAGCGCACGGCGTCATCGGCGTCGGTGGCGTCGAAGGCCGCGATCATGTCATGCACCATCTGGGCGGTGAAGGCGTTCAGCTTCTCCGGGCGGTTCAGCGTGATCGTGGCGATGCCATTCTCCACCGAATAGAGCAGGGTCTCGAAGGTTGGCGCGGCCATGGCTTTCTCCCGGTTTTCGCCATTCCACGGTCCTTGACGGACCGTAGGTCAAGGCCCGCAATTGCCGGAGAACAAGATAAATCGGCGGCAGGCTGCGAGGCGTCGGGCCGCTCGGGGAGACGAGCATGCATCCGGCCCACCACGCCAAGACCCATCCCGACAAGCCGGCCTTCATCATGGCCTACTCCGGCGAGACGGTGACCTATGGGGAACTGGACGCGCGGTCGAACCAGGGCGCACACCTGTTCCGCGCGCTGGGCCTGAACGCGGGCGATGCGGTCGCCTTCTTCATCGACAACCACCCACGCTACTATGAGCTGCTGTGGGCGGCGCAGCGCTCGGGCCTGCAGTTCACCTGCCTGTCATCGAAGCTGACCACCGGCGAGGTCGAGTACATCGTCAAGGACTGCGAGGCGAAGGCCTTCGTAACGTCGAAGGTGCTGGCGGAGACGGCGCTGGCCGCGGCGCCGCTGATCCCCGGCGTCGCGCTCTTCATGATCGGCGGCGAGGCTGGCCCCTACAAGAGCTTCGAGGACGCCCGCGCGCGCTTCCCCACCACCCCGATCGCCGACGAGCGCGCGGGGCGGGCCATGCTCTATTCATCGGGCACCACGGGGCGGCCCAAGGGTGTCAAGCCGGCGGGAGTCTTCGATCCCGCCATCGATGCGGCCAATCCGCTCGTGGACTTCGGCCAGGCGCTCTACGGCTGGACCAAGGACAGCGTCTACCTCTCGCCCGCGCCGCTCTATCACGCCGCCCCTATGAACTGGTCGATGGCCATGCAGGCGCTGGGCGGGACTGTGGTGATGATGGAACGGTTCGACCCCGAGGACGCGTTGCGGTTCATCGAGCAGTACAGGATCACCTCGGCTCAGTGGGTGCCGACCCACTTCGTGCGCATGCTGAAGCTGCCACCCGAGGCCCGCACCCGCTACGACATGAGTTCGCTCACCATCGTCTTCCACGCCGCGGCGCCCTGCCCCGTCCCCGTGAAGGAGCAGATGATCGCCTGGTGGGGCCCGATCGTGAACGAGTACTACGCCGGCACCGAAGGCAACGGCAGCACCTTCATCAACTCCGAGGACTGGCTGACCCACAAGGGCTCGGTCGGCCGCGGGATGACGGCCCAGGTGAGGATCTGCGACGAGGAGGGCGAGCCCGTGCCGCCGCGCACCGAGGGCATGGTGTATTTCGAGGGCGGCAGCCAGTTCGAATACCACGGCGATCCGGCCAAGACCGCCGAGAGCCACAACAAGCACGGCTGGACGACTCTGGGCGACGTTGGCTGGCTCGACGAGGAGGGCTACCTCTACCTCACCGACCGCAAGAGCTTCATGATCATCTCCGGCGGGGTGAACATCTATCCGCAGGAGCTGGAAAACGCGCTGATCGGCCACCCCAAGGTCGCCGACGCCGCTGTGGTCGGCGCCCCTGACGAGGAGATGGGCGAGAAGGTGGTCGCGGTGATCCAGCCGCTGGACTGGGCCGACGCCGGCGACGACCTGCGGGCCGAACTGATGGCCTATGCCCGGCAGCACCTCTCCCACGTGAAGGCGCCGCGGGTGATCGACTTCATGGCGGAGCTCCCCCGCCACGCCACCGGCAAGCTCTACAAGCGCCTGATCCGCGACGCCTATTGGGGGAAGGACGGCGCGAAGATCGGATGAGGCGCTGCCTGCCTCCCGCCGCTTCGCGGGTGAGGTAAGGGCTGCTAGAGGTCGCAACGAAATTCAACAACGAGGGAGCAAGCGATGAACCCGGTGGAAATCAAGGACCTGCCCGGACTGGTGGGCCAGGAAGTCGGCGTGTCGGACTGGGTGCTGATCGACCAGGCCCGCGTGAACATGTTCGCCGAGGCCACCGGCGACCACCAGTGGATCCACGTCGACGTCGAGCGCGCCACGCGCGAGATCGGCGGCCCGATCGCCCACGGCTACCTGACGCTGTCGCTGATCCCGTTCCTGGGCCAGGGCTTGCTGCCGGTGAATGGCGTGACCCGCGGCATCAACTACGGCTCCGACAAGGTGCGCTTCCTCAACATGGTCCGGGTCGGAAAGCGCGTGCGCATGCGCCAGAAGCTGATCGGCGCCGAGCCCAAGTCCGGCGGCATGCAGCTGAAGAACGAGTGCACCATCGAGATCGAAGGCGAGGAAAAGCCCGCCTGCATCGCCGAGACGATCACGATCGTCTACGGCGGCTAGGCCTCTAGTCCGGCGAGGCCGCCTCCTCGGCGGAGGCCGCCCGCGCCCCGGAGACGCCGGACTTGCCTTCGGCCACCGTCACCGGCGAGGCCGGGTCGGTGACCAGGGCGATGGTCTCGCGGATATATTTGGCGTGGGTGACGATGCCGATCTCCAACCGCTCGCTGTTGAGCTCGACCTGCTGGGTCAGGAGCCCGGCGATGAACTCCACGTCCTGGCCGGTCTTGTCGTCGGCGCCCGGCCGGCGGTGCGCCTGCTCGCTCATATAGACCGGGCCGCCGGAGTTGCCGGGGAACACCGAGAAGTCGAGCAGGAAGGTCGGGAAGATCTTGGCCGGCGCAATCGGGTAGGAGGCCACCCGGCCAGAGCGCAGGATCGGGAAGCCGGCCTGGTTGGCCGCAAGCCCCCGCGGGAAGCCCAGGGCCATCATCTCGTCGCCGGCGCCCACATTGTACTTGGTGAAGGTGTCGTCGGCGGCCAGGTATTCGACCGGAATGGCGGCCTTGGCGAACTCCGCCGGTGCGGTCAGCGTGATCGCCGCCACGTCGCGCGACGGATGGTGCGTCCAGAGCTCGTGGCCAGCCTTGTCACGGATCGGCAGCGACTGGGGCGAATAGCTCCAGGAGCCGTCGGGATTGGAGATGCGGTAACCGATGCGCAGGTTCTGCCCCGGCATCTTCTCCAGCACGTGATTGGCGGTGATCAGCATGGTGCGCGGGGCGCCGTTCAGCTGGGGGACGGAGATCAGGAATCCGGTGCCGACCGTCCGCGTCCCGTCGCCGAGCGGTTGCTCAAGCTGAACGGTCGCGTGGATCAACTCCACGGACAGATCCATGACCATTCCGGTCCCCGATCTAACGTAAACCCTTCGCGTCGTTGCGCGATCTCGATGCCAGATACTAGAATCAGGTTCTGAACAGTTCGCCAAGATGCGTCCGTGTCGCGGGCCTTGCGCTCAAGTGACGCGCGTTTGGCGAAACGGCGCCTTGAGCCGGGGCCGCGCGCGTCGCATCTAGCGGGCCATGAGCCCGCCCAAACCGCCCGTCGCGCCCAAGCGCCCCCTGAGGATTGAGCAGTTGGGGCGGGCGCGCGTCGACGACTACGCCTGGATGAAGGACGAGAACTGGCAGCAGGTGCTGCGCGATCCGCAGGCCTTGCGCGCCGACGTTCGCGATCATTTGATCGAGGAGAATGCCTACACCAAGGCCCTGCTGGCCAGAACCGAGCCGTTGCAGGCCGATCTGTTCGCCGAGATGAAGGGGCGGATCAAGGAGGACGACTCCTCCGTCCCGGCGCCCGACGGGCCCTTCGACTACTACGTCCGCTACGACCTGGGCGCCCAGCATCCGATCCATGCGCGGCGGCCCAGGGGCCAGGCGAACGGCGAGGAGGTGCTGCTGGACGAAGAGGCGCTTTCCAAGGGCAAGGCCTTCTTCCAGGTGGGCGCCGCCAGCCACAGCCCCGACCATGCGCTGTACGCCTGGGCCGCCGACGAGCAGGGCTCGGAGTACTACACGATCCGGGTGAAGGCGCTGGGGGACGACCAGGCGCTCGGCGAGCCCATCGAGAGCGCCTATGGCGACTTCACCTTCTCGCCGGACAGCCAGTGGCTCTACTGGATCTGGCGCGACGAGAACGCGCGGCCTTCGAAGATCTTCCGCCGGCCCGCGCGCGGCGGCGAGGACATACTGGTCTATGAGGAGGCCGACGACGGGATGTTCCTCGGGATCGGGACCGCCAGCGACGACAGCCACATCCTGATCCACGTCGGCAACCAGGAGACGACGGAGATCTGGCTGATCCCGGCGTCCGACCCGACCGCCGCGCCCGTCGTCGCCGAGTCCCGTGAGGTCGGGGTCAAGTACGGCCTCGACCACTGGACCGACCGCTGGGTGATCCGCACCAATGCCGATGGCGCCGTGGACTTCAAGCTGGCGGTCTCCGACGCGCCAGTCCCGGCCAAGGCCACCTGGCGCGACTGGATCGTCCACCAGCCCGGCCGCTACATCACCGGCTTCGCGGCCTTCGCGGGGCACCTGGTGCGCGCCGAGCGGGTCAATGCGCTGGACCGGCTGGTGGTCACCGCCCGCGCCGATCTTGGGAGGGGAGGGACCGAGCATGAGGTCGGCTTCGACGAGGAGGCCTATGCGCTGAATCTCGAGGGCGGCTACGAGTACGAGACCACGACCGCACGGTTCGTCTACCAGTCGCCGACCACGCCGCGGCAGACCTACGACTACGACTTGGCGACCCGCGAGCGGACCCTGCGCAAAACCCAGGAGATTCCTTCCGGCCACGATCCGGCGCGCTATGTGGCGCGCCGCCTCTACGCCAAGGCCGCCGACGGCGCAGAAGTCCCGATCACGGTGCTGATGCTGAAGGACACCCCGCTGGACGGCTCCGCGCCGCTGCTGCTCTACGGCTACGGCTCCTATGGCATGGCCATGGAGCCCAGCTTCTCGATCCGCAACCTGAGCCTCGTGGACCGCGGCTGGATCTGGGCCACCGCGCACATCCGCGGCGGCTCGGACAAGGGCTGGGGCTGGTTCCTCGACGGGCGCAAGGAGAAGAAGCCCAATACCTTCACCGACTTCATCGCCTGCGCCGAGCACCTGATCGCGGAGGGCTATGCGACCCAGGGCAGGATCGCGGCCTACGGCGGCTCGGCGGGCGGGATGCTGATGGGGGCGGTGGCGAACCTTCGGCCGGACCTGTGGGGCGCAATCATCGCCGCGGTGCCCTTCGTGGATGTGCTGAACACCATGAGCGACACCACCCTGCCCCTCACTCCGCCCGAATGGCCCGAGTGGGGCAATCCCCTGGAGGACCCGGCCGCCTATGACCTGATCGCAGGCTACAGTCCCTATGACCAGGTCAGCGCCCAGGCCTATCCGCCGATCCTGGCCACCGGCGGCCTCTCCGATCCGCGGGTGACCTACTGGGAACCGTCCAAGTGGGTCGCCAAGCTGCGCGAGTTTTCGACCGGCCCCGCCCCGATCCTGCTCAGGATCAACATGGAGGCGGGCCATGGCGGCGCGTCTGGCCGGTTCGACTTCCTGAAAGAGATCGCGCTGGACTATGCCTTCGCCATCTGGGCGGTCGACGGGGACTGGAAGCAGGGATGATCATCCGGCCGGCCACGGAGGCGGACGCCGACGCGCTGGCGGCGATCTACGGCCACGCGGTGCTGCATGGCTTCGGCACCTTCGAGGAGGAGCCGCCCGCGCCCGCCGACATGGAGGCCCGTCGCCGGCTGATCGCCGACCGCGGCCTGCCCTATCTGGTGGCGGAGGACGAGGGCCAGGTGCTGGGGTTCGCCTACGCCGGGCCGTTCCGGCCCCGGGCCGCCTATCGCTACACCCTGGAAGACAGCGTCTATGTGGCGCCGGACGCCGTGGGCCGGGGCGTGGGCCGGGCGCTGCTCAGCGCCGTCATCGCCGCCTGCGAGGCGCTGGGCGTGCGCCAGTTGATCGCGGTGGTGGGCGACAGCGGCAATACGGCGTCGCTGGCGCTGCACAAGTCACTGGGCTTCGAGGAGACCGGCATCGGCCGCAGCGTCGGGTTCAAGCACGGCCGCTGGGTCGACATCGTCCAGCTGCAGAAGCCGCTCAACGGCGGCGATACGCGGATGCCCGATGCGCCCGGCGTGAGGCTCGGCTAGGCGGCGTCGCGACGTCGGGAAAGATTGGCTGGGGAACTAGGACTCGAACCTAGAATGACGGTACCAAAAACCGCAGTGTTACCATTACACCATTCCCCAGCAGGAATGGCCTTGAGGGGTCCCC
>Ga0307513_10001881_pt1 | contig 29830 bp, 33 predicted proteins | sample 15_EM_MG_FD_202174 | JGI IMG/M metagenome (GOLD analysis project Ga0307513, IMG submission 202174) | Populus trichocarpa ectomycorrhiza microbial communities from riparian zone in the Pacific Northwest, United States - 15_EM | ecosystem: Host-associated > Plants > Roots > Unclassified | place... | reverse complement strand
ACTTTTTTTTTTTTTAAAATTTTTTTTTCCCCTCCCCCCCCCCCCCCCCCCCCCCCCCCCCCCTTCATTCTTGCTGTTTCCTCTGCCGGTAAGTTTTTGTTTGCGCGCTTGAACACTGGGATTAACGCGCAACAGCCCGACAATCTTCATACCCTGATCTTACAGATAATCTCCTCGCTCTGTACGGCCTCGGCGATATTGCCAACACGGTAGCGCGCAAGAATCCCGTAACCGGGGCGAAAAATAAACTCCGAAAAAGCTACAAGGGTTTCATCAACGATCTGGCCGGCAAGAATGTAGTTGTGACAAAAGCCTCTCAGACAGAAGTAGAGCCTGGAGGAGAGGCAGGGGGCGGAGGTGATTATTTTGCGACTTTGTTGGGGTTTCCGAATGAGGAATGGCGCAACTTGCAGGTTATTGGGAAGGAGATTTCCAAGGGCATCGACATGGGGAAGCTGAGGAAAGGATTGTCCATGGGGAGGGGAGATATTCCGGGGGTGCGTTGAGTTCAAAATTGCCATAATGGCATGAGATTCCAAGGGGAAAAGCAAAAGGATACTAATGCTCTTGGTGCAGTTCGATGCTTCCATCCTTGGACTCGACGAGGAATCCCAGAGGAGGAAAACTCCATATGTAGGCTCCACAACTCCTGCCCTTGGCGCCGCTATAGGTACTCCCGCCCATGCCAATGGTTCAACACCTGGGGGACCATCTCCCGTTGGTGATGACGGTCGACCCAAGCGCGGGAAGCGAAGACGCCCCGACGGCGGGGATGACGATAATGGTGTGAACGGCAGCGTCGGGGGTGTAGCGGGTGGTGGGGGCGGAGGAAACCACGGTCCGGGGCCTGGTGTAAGACCTGGAGTAGTTGCCGAGGGCGTAGCGTGGGATGGGGGGAGGCCAGGAAAGAAGCGGAAGAAGGTTATTATACCCTCTTAAACATATAAAATGTTTCCTTTGCTTTCTTTGCTTCTTTTTTTCTCCTTTTTACTCTTCCACAGTTTTAGACAGAAAACAAAAAATACTCGAACCTTAGTCGCGAAATAATATACCCCACTATTTTCACTGTATCGCGCGTTTTTTCTTGTTTGCCTGCACCCACATAGCCTTAACCTCGCATTGCATTCCTCTTCTCTCCCAAGTTTTTCGCAAATTCAGCTGACGATTGACCAATTCTTGGTTCTTTTAGCAGAATCCTGAAATGAATTCACCTGGGCCTGCAGCAACAGCCGGGAACATGGTTCCCCACCGCCACGTGGGAGGAATTGCGGCCCAAGGTGGAGGCAGCGGGTACGGTCGGTGACCATGCACCAGCACTGTGGTGGGCAGAGCGTTATGAGTGATGCCTAGCATAGCGATGGCGACGATGACGGGTTTTTTTATATATACGTACATACATTCGGTACTCGATCACCACCCTTTTTACTTACCTACCCACCCTGCTACCTACCTACCTGTCTGCCGACTGTCTCGGCGGATCGTTGTAGTTAATTCATACGCACGCCTATATCCATCGGTCGGGTTGGATTGGGTTGGATTTTTTTTCCCCTGTATTTGTTACGCCCTAGATTGGGTTCGCTTTTTTCGCTCCCTCTCTGATGTTGGATTAAGCAGAGGGGGGAAGGGATCGATTATTAGTGCCTGCCCACCTACCTACTTACCTGCATGTCATATTTACCTATTAACTAACTTCCCACGCTGCTATTTCGCTTTTTTGCTCTGTCCGCCGAGTTACGTTTTACCTTCCCTTCCCTCCCTTCCCTCTTCCCCAAACCCCGTTGTAGGTTGTGGGCTGTTAGTCGATAACTCCTGCATTATTCGCAGCTTAAAAATTAGTCCTTTCTTTTTCTACCCTTTTTTTTTCCCTTCTTTTCCTGCTTTTTCCTTTTCCTTTTATCCTTCCTTGGGCCGGGATTTTTTTTTACTTACTAGTATCACCCTACCTCACCACCTGCTTACCCTTCTCACAACTATCACATTACCATAGCTAGACCCGCCCCTTCATCCATCCTCGCTTCAGCCAGCAAATTCTTGTTTAAGAAGGACGAAGAAAGTAGGGGGCCCTACTAGTGGCCGTACGATATCACGAGTACGATGCGATTACGAACATGTATATAGCTTATTCCCATCCAGCCATCCATCCATCCTCCATACTTCCTTACCCTTTGCTGCTTGCTTTTCTACTTATCATAGTTGCCTCTTTAGGGCTTTGTTTTGTCTGCTGTTTTTTATCCGCTCCTCTACTTTTCTTTTTGCTTCCTTGTTGGAGTTGTGCTTTGGTTTGGTTTGGTTTGGTTTGGTTTGGTTCAGTCTACTGTTGGGTTGATGAATAGTGGATGGGTAGTGGAGGGGGAGGGCATTATTGTAGATCACGTAGAAGTTAGTTTCTTGGGGCGGGGGAGGGAATTAAAGCTATTGGGTGAAGTTATGAGTTTACTATTGTGCGGGTTAAAGGGGTTGGGCCGTGGGCATGGGGTATCACTCGTCGCTTACTGTACTCACGGGCGAAGGAAGAATTTCGCCGGTGGAGGGGTTCGGCTGTGTGTGAATTGTGAGTTGATGGGTTGGTCAGTCATGAGTTATGGCTTGTTTGGGGGGGATAATGGTATCTAAAGTTGAAGTGTTAGTGGAAGATTTAAGTGATAATGTGTGGGTAGGTTTAGCAGGCCATGATATGCAGTTAACAGCTATTGGTGCGAAACGTGCAAACTTAATACCAGGACCACTCAAGCCAAACACATGAAAAACAAAGAATCTCCCAAAAGGGCATCATATCTATGATTTTTTTTCCCTTTTTCCTTTTTATCTCTACACCAATCCCTCTCTCCTTAAGCCCACTACACTAGACTGCTGCGACCCCATCTCAAGAGCTAAAAAACAGCCAACAAAAGCCAACCCAACTCCCCACGACCCCAACCGCAGAATAGGAACTATTAAACATCAAGGGCAAGAACTCGTACCGGTCCCCAAACAAAACCTTATGAAAAAGACTAGTGTAAGCAATCAACGGAATAGCGACAATTATGAAAAGCATTGTGAATCTATCTAGCAAGAATCTCCTAGTGTTGACTGCGACGGGGGATACGAGGGCGTCGAAGGCGGTGAGGAATACCACGAGCCAGGCGATCGTGTACACCGTCTTAATCAGGAACTCGGGGGCGGTGAAGAGTAGTGGGAAGAGGGAGACGTGGCCGGCTACGGCTAGTGGTCTGAATGCGCCGAGATAGCGGCGGTCCTTTAGGGCAAGGAGGGAGAAGGGGATCACTACTAGGAGGATAGCCTTCTCGTGCACGTGCCAACCGAAGAGGAAGGAGGCATAACCGCAGAGGGTTATGGCGCCGAGGAATGTTTCATAGGTGGGGTTTGCCCAGAGCTTTACGAGGGGGAGGGTTTGGAAGAATAGAGTGAAGAGGAAGGTTGTTCTGGGAACGATCTCTGGGAGGACGGCGAAGGTGGTGTCGCCGACAAGGCCGCGGGTTACGCTGGTGAGGGCTTCCTGATTTACAGAGAGGCCGAGATGGGGGGCGACTGCGAGGGCGTTTTTTCTTTTTTAGTGGAGAAGCAGTGAGGGGGAAGGGAACGCGTGAGTACCTATGATTAGAACTCTGTCTATGAAGGAATATATCGCCCAGATATTTGGCGCCCAGTAGGCGTGGCAGAGACCTCTACTGAACGGGAATAGCCGGGACAATAGCTGAGGTATCTGCCCCCAATAAAGGAACGGCCCGAACGCCACGGCAATGATTCCTATAACCCCTACCCCCAGCTTCACACCATTCGCAAACCGGACTTGGAAGATGCTGTCGCCGAGGCAGTATGCTCGTAGTAGAAAAACAAAGTATGCTGGCGCTAAGTAGAGGTATATATGCTTGAAACAGAGCAGTGCAGCGAAGAGAAAGCCGGAGTATAAGCGGGTAGAAGGTGACCGGGCGAGGACCATGCTAAGGATTAGGATTCCGTATAAGAAACCGTTGTATTGGAAGTGAATGTGGTCGATTATTAAGAAGCCGGGCGACAGGAGAATGGATAGAGCTACAGCATGGGCGGGGCGTTTCGAGGATTCGGGACTCATATTTATGAACCTTCATCATTATTAGCATTATCTGGGTTGAAGAGGGCAAAGGAGGAGGCACTTTTGTAGCGCATAAACAAGTAATAATTCCGTAAACATCACAGACAATCGCTGAAAGTATATTGTCTGAATAGAATCATATCCCAAATTCCTCACATCCAGCATCGCCGGATCAAAGAATTGAGCGACCTGACTGAGAATCCATTCGAACGCCGCAAAGAAAGGAGGATAGTCTAGTGTCCACTCCGAAGTTTTCTATCCCTCCTATCAGCTTCCACCCCCACCGGCCCATTCCCAGCTTGGAGGAAAAACAAAAAACCAGACCTCATAGTACCACTCCTTCACCGGTAATGAGTGAGTAATTGCTAACCAATTCCTGTGAACTTCGAAATCCGTAGACTTACTGCCCACCACCGCGATCAGCTATGCCGGCTACACACAGATAGCATGAGGTATATAGGGGAAAACAGACTATGCGGGGAAGAGTAGGAGCTTAAAAGCGGTCGCGGCAATGGCACATTCGCGAAGTGAAGGATGGAATTTATCCATTGTCTAGCATTGAAGATGGTATTTGCGAGGGGGAAGGACCCGAGAGTCTGGCTTGGAGGGGACAATCGGGTTTGTAGGGGCTGCTCCGGTTTGAGGCGATGCACGGTACCGTATTGTGATGATCCACGATAACTATTTCTAAACTTGCACCGTACTTTCTATCATGCCAATTTATTGAGAGGGTGATGTTGTTACCCGGTCTTTAAAACATTCTTTCATCACATCATTATTTCGCTTTGTAGTGATGAAGAGTTCGCCTGTAAGCAGTAATCAAGAGCACACATTTTCTTCACGCAATGTACCAGTATTTCGAGGTTTTCGGGCATAAAAAAAAAGCTCGTGGTCTGTTCTTGAGAAAGGAAATTCAAAAGTCTCTCAGCAGAGCCCCCCCCCCCCTTGAAATCTTCTATTAAAGGCAGCGGGGATCGCCTTACTTCTATTCTACCTATACACTACACCCCTGATAAGTTACTGATCAAATCCGCATTACTTTTCTTCGATTTCTTTCTCCATCTTCGCCCCTCTATCCACCCCGCAATGGTTACCTCGAAACGGGGAACGCCTGGGAATGCTCGAGTCGCACCTCCATCAATGTCCGAATCCATTAATTCCTCCTCTGCGCAAAACATACTTGCTTCCGCCTTCCCGCCCTCACCACTGCAATTGTCACTTTTTGCCTCCGTCATACTTGGTCTTGATGCGCAACGTTTGAGAATTCACGATACAATTACGAATAGACTGCGCTGCGAACTTACGCTCGACAGGGGCGTGGCTGTCAACCATCTTAGCTGGGGTGAAATCCCACACTCGGAGGGGACCACTAAGAAACATAAAAGGAAGCGCACTGAAGCAAATGGTGAAGGAAGGAGGAATAGTGGTGTTGCTGTCGTTGCGGTTTCCGCCAGCCTTGGGGGAATCTTGTTCGTAGGCCCACTAGAGGGAGTTGTTCTAGGAAAGCTTACCAATTCCGGTCATTCTGGTGAGGTTCGGCAATTTGTTTTCTCCGGGAAGAAGTCGCCCAGCAGGGGATGGAGCATCGGTTCAGATAAGAGACTCATAGAGTGGGATATCAATCGCAGGATCCCAATGAGGTATGTTTTCTAATCCTTCCGTCTCACTTGACCAACCTTCTATTGCCCTTCGAGTTTGCTAACCTTCACAGAGTTATAACATTGAAAGATGCATCGGTTCAATCCGTAACATATTCGCCACCTTTCGTCCTCTGTGGATCTCACAAGGTGTACGCAGTCGGCTACGATAATCCTGGGCCCAGGGAGGCACTAGAATTTGCGGCATCAACTACACCCATCCATACCATACTTGCCTCTGATGACAATAAATCATTTCTTTCGGCCGCAGAAGCGGATCGTTTTATCAATATTTTCTCCCTCGAGGAGAAAAATCTTGAGGGTTCTTTGGTTGCTGAATCCGACGCCCGTATTCTTACAATCCACGAGAACAGGATCTTAGTCGCCGTAACCACGGACGGCACAGTCGAATTGTTCCAGAATCCTTTTACCCCCGTTCCCTCAGACTATAGATTAAAGAGGCGCAGTACTACTACTCGCGCAGCCGACGCAGTTGTCCGGGTTACTAAGGCTACTACCTCTTCGGCAGTGACCATAGTCAACGCTCGCATTCAAGGCGACGAGATAGTTCTCGCCTGCCTTGAAGGCGGCGTTTCCCTTTCTTTCGAACGGATGAGATGGTCATCCGCGGAGACTGGGGCGCTAGCACTTGCGGGACGCATTGACATCAGCCGGCATGTTGGCGTTGGCGCTGCTGCCAGTGGGGCAACGGACGGGCCACGGCACGCCGTGGACAGTATGAGGGCGGCGGTTGTCGGAGGTGATGACCTCCGCAATGTCGAGTCAGGAGACCTCCCCCTAGTGGAAGAGTCGGCTGCAGAGGAGGAGGAGGAAACCGATCAAGAAGGCGATGATGGTAATGGTGGGGTGGAGCAGACGTTTGGAGAGAAGGCGCAGGCCTTAAAGGTCTCTGAGGCTTCCAAAGCCCCGGAACTGGAAGTCACTCGTCTCCGGGAGGTTTCTAGCGCCGTCGTCAGAGCACCGGCCACTGGGTCTCTGACCACTGTTCTGACTCAGGCACTCCAAACCGAGGATAACAGCCTTTTGGAGTCCTGTCTACATTCCACAGACGACGAAGCCATATTGGCAACCATTCGCCGCCTGAACTCCTCTTTGGCAGTCACCCTTCTCGAGCGTTTGGCCGAACGCATTGCCAGGCACCCTGGGCGCGCCAAGCCGCTCGGTAATTGGGTTAAGTGGATCACAGTCGCACATGGAGGGTATTTAGTCACTTTGCCAGATCTGGTGAGCCAGATTTCCGAACTCCACCAGATTGTTTCAGCCCGCGCCAACAGTATGCCCAAATTGTTGTCTTTACAAGGAAGACTCGAGATGCTTTCCGCTCAAATACAATTCAGGTCTACCCCAGCAGGTGGATCAAAGAAAGACGAAGACAACAAAGTTCTCTATATGGAAGGCATTAGGGATAGCGACAATGAGAGCGAATCCGATAACGAGCCTGAAAATGTTGGACTCGAGGGCTTCCATATTGAGGATGCAAGCTTCATCAATGCCGAGGGGTCCGCCGGTGACGACGATAGTGCTACCGACTCTGAAACCAACGACTCGGACGCTGAGCCCTCTGATGCTGAGGAGTATATTGATTCCGACGGCGACGGTGACGAAGATGAGTCCCTTGATGGGCCTCGCACGAGCGGCTCACTCGGTGCTGGAGCCATTGAGTCCTTGGCCCATGAGGAGTTGGATGAGGAAGACCCTGTGGATCGAGACTCCGAAGTGGATAACGACGATGACGATGAGAGCCAGGACGATAACAACAGCGACGGAGACTCGGAGGATGACCAAAGGGTGGTTGAGAAGGTCAGAAAGTCGAAGAAGGCGTCCCATTAGGAGGTGTTCCGAGACGGGAGTTACTCTTGTTTCTTGTTCTATCCTCGTAGTCTCAATTTTCTCTTCTTTTTTTATACCTTTTCCATGTTTTCTTCTGCTTCTGCGTTCTTCTCATTGTCTACAACATAGAGTCTAGATTGGCAGGTGAGAGGGGAGGGGGGGGTTTTCTAAAGGGGAAAATGTTACTATGCCCGCTCGAAAAAAATAATCTTGCAACTGTAGGTGGTTTTTTTCTCTCTTTTCCTTTACACTTATTAACGTAGGTTAATACGATACGATGATCTGTGTGTGGGGGAGGTTTCTTCTGTATTCCTTTCCAAAAAGCCCTTGCACTTCTCTTCTCTATGTGCTTTGTACAGTAGAACCCGAGATAGTATTTATTCGCGAAGAGCTACGATAATGCAAATATCATACCTAACCTCACTTGTCTCAATGCACTATCTTCCCCCCCCTTCCGATCTGAAGTGTGCTGTACTCGAGTATACCAGGCTAAACCAGAAAATCAATCCCAGCAACCTAAGAAAAACTGCCCCCCACATCCGCACACCCATCTGCCCCCACATCTATCCATCTATCCAGCCATCCACCGTATCCACTCATTGGCTACTGTCGCCCCTGTAAGCACCCGTTGGTCGTACAGGATCCAGTACGATGCGGTACCGTACCCTATGGGTAGCGGTGCCGGTACATACCCTTTAGATAAGGCGTCAACACATAGTCCGCATCCGATGAACGAAGGGCTGGATGAAATGATATCATGAATGGATGGATGGATGGAATGCCTTGCATGCGTGCGGTAAGTGCAGATCAGTGTTTTACGTTTTGGGGAGGGCAATATTATCGCCGTTTGGAGTGGGGCCTGTGTATGTGCAAGTAAGGGAGCCCCAGGAGGATGGAAGGATACTTGAACAGACAGAAAGTAGAGGGAGACAGATATTTGGGGATCGGAAAGGTATGATGATGTATAATACTCGAGTGGGTGAATAGAATAGCACTTTAGATGGGTTAAGTACGAGTCGGTGTCACGGAGGATGAGATGATAACGCAGCAGATCCTCATCTCTTCCTCTCCGCTTCACAAGTACCATGCAGACAGAGCTCCATTATCCATGCCCGAGTCCAATTACACTAGATGCACGATTGAGGTGCACAATACAATAGAATGGAATACCTGTATCATACAATGCAATACAAGTGTCTACCATTAGACTCCCCATATGTGTAGACTAGCTACCGTAGCCTCCCTCCTCAGTACCACTTTGCACTCCAGGCGGAAGACATTTGAAAGAAAAAAAGAAAGAAAGAAAGAAAGAAATGCCAAAAGGAAGGGATATGGATGTCGTGCAGATTCGCGCATCAACCGTGCAGAAGATTCGACCAGTCGGCTCACTGCGAGCCCGCGCCGCAAGATGGGGCCCCAATTTCCTTTTTTCTTCTTCCTTTTCCTTTTTTTTTTTCTCTTCGGGATTCGTCATTTTACGAGTGCGGTGGAGTAATAAAAAAAAAAGAGGAAAAAAAGAGGAAAAAAGAGAGAGAGAAAATTCACCCCAGGATGAGAAGAAGGAGGACGGTTGTTGATGAGGGCAAGTAGGGTAGGATATTATGGGGATTGGGTTTGATTATCGGATTTCTTGACTTCGGACAGTGCTTGTGCGGTGCTCGAGCAACACCAGGGAGCCTATATAGTGCGGAACTCACCTGTACTGTTTGTCTTGAAAATTTTCCCTTAACTGGAGAAAGCTTGCCTTTTTCCTCTTCCTCCTTCTCTTTCCCCTTCCCCTTCCTCTGCTCCCCCTCCTCCTCTGATTAGGGTTGGGATTTGAGCTTGGGTGAGCGACAGGAGGGAAAATTTGGTTAGTCGAGGAGAACTCTCAAAGAGACTCTGCTCTCTCGTTAACTTCGCTACCCCGACCAGACTTACAACCATTGAGGACACCACTACCACTACCACCAACCACCACCTACGATCCACTTCAATCGATCAATCAACCAACCCATCCCCTAACCGACAATCATGACAAACACAAAATCAAAAAAAAAGAAGGGTGATGAGAAGGAGAGTAATACTCCTCCTTCTTCCTCCGCTCTGATTATTTGTCGGAACAAGTATGTACAACGCTCGCTGCACTCCGTCATCCCATCCACCCCTCCCCCCAACCTTTTGAGCGACCGGGAGGGAGGGGAGATGAAGAGGGGAAAAAAATACAGACAAGCGCGGAGGAGAGGGGGTTATTGAAATAATTATCCTCCTCACCTTCGCCTAAAGTCTCCTTCCTTTCAAAGCGAGATTCGCTGACATTACTCTTAGGCATTGGCGGTACATCTCCTCGTTCCACGGTCCATGGCTCCAATTGCCCCCGGAAGTGCTCGAGTCTCTCGCTCACAGCAATTACCAGGCCCCGCGCCCGCGGCCCATCGATCCAGCGGTGCTCTACGACCTCGTTAAGATCCGCAAGTTAATCGACGACGCGACGAACCTCGCGGTCCGAGCCGCCTCTGGGATTGCGTCTTCAGCAGTGCTCAAAGACGGCGGCTTGCTCGGCGGGAGCGCAGCGGGGGTGCTAGGACTGGGTATAGCCGGAGGGGGCCCCGCACCGCGACTCTCCAGAGAACGGAAACATCGCATGCGCGAACTTGCGACGCAGAAACTCGCGAAGGCCTACAAACTTGATGAGATCGCCGCTTCGGTAGCGACGATGCAGAGTGCGAGCTCCCTGGAGGAGGTGGCGAATCTTGTGCTTGCTAGGAATCCCGACGACCCGGATGCGAAGTACGTGCACTTCTTTCACGAGAAGATTCCCAGCCGGATGTTGGCCAAGTGCACGAGCTTGAAGCCACTGGATGACGTTATTAGTGAGAGGCCGGCCGAGGGTGCACCCTTGAGGACTAGAGCTGTCACGAAGGGCTTCAAGGATGACTTTATTGGTGCGGCGCAGGACTTGACGCATGCGTTAAGTATCTCAAGGCCCCGGAGTCTACATGACCTTGGGATGGAGGTGGCGACGCGAGGTGGCAGCAGTAGTGGTGGCAGTGGTGGTAGTGGGTCTCCTAGGAGGACGGAAGAGGAGGACCAACCCTCTAGTTTGGAAGCGCAGTTACTTTTCCATCGCGCGTCGACTTACTTGACGATTGCTTGCCAAAATATCGAAGCAACCCTGACTCCCAAGGCTAATGCCCCGGCAGTGCCGGAGGAGGTTGCTCGGGCTGAAACTCTCAAACGAGAGGCTGCTAGGAAAGCTGTTAGGACTAACGCTAAACGAGCACTGAGAGACTACATCAAGTTCCTGTCTACCTTTGATTACACTCCAGGATTACCCCCAGAGACAGCAGAAGAGTTTATGCGAAGTGTAGAGCGGGAAGTCAATAAGACCTCTGACCTCAACCCTGGCAGCACTCGCAGCGACACTAAGAAATTCTTAGAAATCCTTTATAGGCAAACAGGAAACGGGGGCTACCAGTCGCACACCCACCACCACACTAACATGAACAATCCTCCCCCATCCTCCCTCCTCCCTCAACCTCCCGTGTACCAGGTCTCCGCCCTCTTCACATCCCCCCAACCCTCCACTCTCCCCCCGTACCCCTCCGCTTCACTCACAACCACTAACGGCTCGACCCGCACCTCAACAACCCCAAACGGCATTCCTAAAACTTCCACCTCCTCAGCCTTAAGCGCTGCAGCTGCGGCCTTCCTAGCCGATGGCGGTGAAGCAATAACTTATCATCCCCTCCTAACCGACGCTCTACACTCTCTCCTCCTCTGTCATGTACTAATTCAAACTCCGGCAAAGGAAATCCTCCGGCACGCACACATGGTCGCCCGGCTAGCACGCATTTGCGACGGCTATCCCATATTCCTATCCCCTCGCTCCCCGGCTCGTGCAGATTGGATCGAAGTCCTTCGTAGGACAAATAACTTTGTTGGATTGGAGAGCACCTGGGAGGCGCTCTGCTCTCCTGCACCACTTCCAGGGGCTCCGCCGTCTCCAATTGGAGATGATGATGCCAGCTTGGAGTTGGAGAGGGCCGCAGCTGCGCTAGTGGGGGGTGGGAGGGTCATGCATCAGCACGCACCGCCGGTGCAGCCGAAGAGGTGGGCGCAGGAAGATGGTGGGAAGGAGTACCCTATTAGTACCGATCGGGCGGCGGTGGTTAGTCGCTGGGTTAGGGAGGGGGTGAAGAAGGAGAGGGAGAGGCTTGCGGTGGCAACGTTGACGAAGGGTTCTGCGCACACGAATGGCAGTGGGACTGGGAGCCCAGCGACGCCGATGACGCCGGTGGTGGAAAGGGTGGAGGAGATGTAGATTTAGCGGGGGCTTTTTTTCTTCTTCTTTTTTCCCTTCAGTGAACAGTGTAGTAAGAAGGGAGTGGAAATTAGGTTGAGGTTCCTATGGACATAGCGGGCCTCTCTGTTCGACATTCTACTTCGCGCCGGTAGCCCGACATAATAGGGGGGGGGAATGTTACGCTGCTGTGTTTGATAAGATAGGGTTTATTAACAAGGTGCCTGTAGATTTGGTATATGGCGCGAGTGATGTCTTGTGAATGTTCCTTATCGCATGTAGAAATTGCCGGTAGGTTATGATCGGTATTTTCATTAAAATCTCTAGCCGCCTGTAGTTAGTTAAGTGGTTCGCGTTTGCTACATATTTGATAGCCAATTCTAGGGAGCGGGTATTTACTAGACAGAAGTCTTTGGTAAAACGAAATATCACCTTGCCAGAGACCACGGTGCCACTAAATGATAGGGGGGGGGAGCATTGCGCAATTGGTGATCCGTGTGGGGGGAGGCCCGTTCCAGAGGCAAAGAAAATCTTGTTTCACCAAGACTTTTTTGCCAAGTGACTGTATCATAGACTACATGCCGTGTAAGCGATGGTTTCGAGGTGTCAGTGTGAGCCTAAAGTACTCGAGTACTTGTACTAACGATAGCTAGAATACTGCGGGAACACCGCCTAATCTATCAACGGAATAGCGCAGAATACCATCCAGCCTCATAAAGACCTGCTAATCTTGAGTTGTACGAAAGCTACGCCCAAGGAAGTCACAAAACATCACTCGCTAGAATTTCCAATAGGCTCGGAAAACCCATCCATGTGAAATCTCACTAAAATACAGGCATTTTCTTTTCTCCCAATGGATTCTGCTGTGTGTGCACGTCTCTAAGGTGCTAGACTTTAATAAGGCGCCAGGCCGCTGAAATAATATATCTATTGATCAGGTATTTTTCCCATTGTTTGCCGGCATATAGACCGTGGAGGGAGGGAGAGCATATCAGTGGCCCCGCCCGCAAAAAACATCTCAGATACCATCCACAAATCTAGTAGACGAATGAGTGTCAGGCCCAGAACCAAGGGGGCTACAAGGTATAACGAGAGGATGCAAGAAACATACTAGCAAGTGGGCGAATCATCACCAGAAATGGCCGGGACGCCTGTGGGGAAATAACTTTATCGAGTTTAAGAAAAAAATTGGAATCTGGATTAGTCTGTAGGTAGCGAACAAGGGAGATACGGAGAAGAAAGGCACTATGGAAAAAGGATGTAGTACTAGTCACTCTGGAGAGAGAAAGAGAAGAGGGGGAGGGGGGGGGGGGAATGTGTATTTAGATACTAAAAGGCAATAGAGGAGATCATAACTTATTTGCTTAAAATATCATGACCCAAAGGTTTTTGGTGCTTTGGCAGAGCCAACAGTGGGTAGAATAGAAGCAATTATTAATGCTGATGGATGGTATACCAAATATTAATTTCTACTATGTATTTACATTTTTTTTTAAATTTTTTTGGAGGGGGCTTCGCGATAACTTTGGCGGGGTTTGTGGGGAAGTGCTGTTGTCACGGCCAAAGTTCCTCCCGCCCCCCCCCCCCGAAGCGCGGCCAATCTCATCAGCGGACAATACTCCCCCAGAAAGCAATTCCACCCATGCCCACACAATCCCTTAACCTGTACTCTCGTTCACGCACTTTTAGCGTCACGCTAAAGTAGAGATCATCGATCCCATGGACGAAAGAGGTAGCAACTAAGGCCGAGATTCAATACAGAAGAAGTAACGATCGTTGGTGAGATAAGCGCAACAAACGCAAGTGAAAAATAAAAATAAAAGAAAGACCAAAGCAAGAAGCCTATTAAATTGAATGAAAGAGACTAAAACAGTAGGTCTTGCAGAGTGGAACATTGAAAGTAGCGATTTTACAATAACTACAAGCAAAATAAGTTCTGCGAATCTTGCCATGTGGTCCGTCGGGTGAATGGTTAAAGGTATCATAGTTGGGGGCATCAGGGGGAAGCTTAGAGAGAAACCGGCAAAGGACGCAGTATCTAGGTCGTTTTTGGGACTCATTTCGTACAAGTTTATGGGTAACTTGATCTTTCCGCATCGATGGAAGGCTAGTAACCTTTGTGATATAACCCATCTCACGGCTAGTATGGTTATTCCCTTCAGGGATGCGGAGAGAGGGTTGAGTGAGCTGTAGTCACGGTCGCTGTTCATGGGTAGGGTGTAGTAGTTGGTATCCCTTTTCTACAAGATCCCAAGCCAACCGTTCTCGATATCGTGGATGTGATCGCCATATTGAATGCTGACCCCCAGACCCTCCCATATGCTGCTGAGCTATAAGGAATGAATTAATTACCATGGTATCCAAAAGCCAAAAGAAAAGTGGCATCCAGCTTCTAACTACACGCAATTGGGTAGAGTAGTAGCTCCGTCTCTGATCGGCGATGTCCACTCCTCCTATATGTAAATTATAGTCAACGGTGGCAGTGGGTAGGGCAAGCTCTCTGACGGGATACTCCCCCCATACGTGATCAATTAAGTCACGATATGCATCGCGATTGCGGTGGCGAAGTGGACGGCGACGGCGACGGATGGTATAGTTGTCCGGTTCAGGTTGCATCTCATAGGCTGTAGTAAGAAGTCTTACTAATGTCTTATCTTGCCAGATTACAGCTAATACCTGCCGACCAGCCGGTATGGCTCCAGAAATAGTGCCCCATGGTAAGGCTGCTCTTTTCTTTTTGATTTTCAACACAGCAGGATATTCTGCTGAATTTGGACGAGCTGTGCCACAAGCAGCAATTTGTAGGTATCGCAACGCTTGAAATAAGGGAATATTGCTAAAATAGTTATCACAATAGAGGATAAACCGGTACTGCTGATAGGGCAATGCTGTAGCAAGCCGAAGCACAGCACGGGAGGTTGGACTTAGTGGCAGGGTAGCAGGTCCCAAATATGGCAAGTCCAAGTCCTGTCCTGAGAATTGCTCAACCCGCGAGGTATACATAAAAGAAAATGTATATCCGTGCTCACAAAGAGCAAAAACCTTATACCCCTCTGGGATAGGCTTATTTGGAAGTCTAACTGTATGAACAGAGCGGCCGATGAACCTTATCATCATCTCATCAATTGAGACTTCAGTAGCAGGAATGCAATACCGCTGAAATTGGTACTGCAGAGCACTGGAAAGAGGTTCTAACTTTCGGTACCATTGTGGACGGGGTAAATTCTCAATCGGTGGTGAGACATGAAAGAATCGTTTCAGTTGCTCAAAGCGTACTTGCCCCATATACTGGGATATTCTATTATTCTATTAACTCTATTCCTATTCACTTATATTACATTGATTTACCTGTGAAGTGGTGCAAGACCCTCTTTCCGCCAATAATCAGGTATGGCACTTGAATGATACAAGCCCATATAAATGATCAGCCCAACAAAAATCATTATTTCCCCTGCCTGCGTAGGATACCACCTCCGAGAGCCATTTCTCCCCGCCTCTTTCATCCTTGCATAGGCATTGGTATTGAGAGCGAGATTCTCAAATTGCCCTTGATCGAAAAGGAGCATAAAAAAGTCTAAAGGGGATCGGGCAGATTGGTTGTCCGGATTGTCAACCCCAGTGGCATCAGGCTGACCAGAGAACCTATCGGGGAGGTTCAGAATCCTCTTATGAGATGGTTTCGGATGCTTATAGGGCTCGAATGGCGGAACAGGAGGTAGAGATCGCACTAGGGCCAGTTCTCCCTGATTTCCTCTCTCCGCAAGCTCCTCTTCATCATCTGTCTCTTCCTCACTTCTGTCTGATTGTACCTCATTCCCTGCATTTTCGTTTTCTGCGTTTCGTTCATTGTTGATTATGTCGACCGCCACCCCTTCTCCCAAGCCTCCGAGTCGTCCACCTCCAAATCCATAGAATTCGCCTTCTCCTTCGTCACTCTCATAAACCTGATTCGCATCATTCATGATTCTGAGACTCTGGATATAAGGCAAATACTGCTTTGTAACAACGAGATTGCTAGAAGTTGACTTGGGGTTCAAAAGTGCAATAGTCCTTGTACTACTCAAACCTCTTCCTGTTGCGCTTTCTTACCCATATTGGTTGACTAAGCCCCCCTCCTGGTACATTACATCATGATTGTCCTGATCGCTTCCCATTTTGCCTATTTCAGTTACACTCATGATTCACGCTATCAACTTAGCCTCCAGCCACAGTGTTTGAATACAGGTTAAGGGATATCTTTAGAGGCGCCCGTTTCTTTGCTAATTTAATTTACTGACATTCCAGTGTTATGGAGGCCAGCTAAACAGCCCCGCTCACAGAGCGAAAGGGTTCTACTGTAGGGGTGGGAAATTGGCAGCAACTGTTTTGGTTTGGCTGTGATGTAATCGGAGGAAACAATTTCGCAGACTTTTCGGCTGGGATACTTTAGTTGCGACGCAAGGCGTTGGCGTTTATTTGACAGCCCGCGCGGTATGTATGTGTACTCGAGTACGGGCGCTTCGGACCCTTCCTTAGCGGGTGATGTTGCTTGCTCGGAGGGCGTGATAATTCTGGAGTACTAGTACTTTGTGCCCTGCGGCAGAGTATTAGGGGGGCTATTTTTATTATTTTCGCATTAAATTTTATCGTTTGAAGGCGGACACTCACTTCGACACGGAGGTTAAGGAAGCTGAGCTACCGAGTATCATACGGTATTTCAGGCGAGATGAGTTTGGGGAAGGTCTGTCTGTCAGTCAGAACAGGGCGTGACAGGATAGGACGGAGTGATTTCTGGGATGCTGTGTTCTGCCAAGACTCTCTCGGTCAACCTTGTCTGGGCGAGAGGGCGGTGCGGCGGGTTGCTGTGCTGGGCTGGGCTGGGCGCTCCAGGTTCCTTGTTATTATTATCATAATAATATTATTACGGTATTGGTATGATACGATAATTTTCGGGCCTTCATGGACCTTTTCTTTTTCCTCTGGCCTGAAAATCACCATAGTACGGTATTTCTCAGCTTTCCTTCCCTTGGGCATTTCTTCTCTCCCTTTTCTTCCTTAATATCATACAGACGAACTTTACGACCGGGTAGTTTACCTCACCACCCAAAGCTTCCTGCGATCCTGTTTTCCGCAAGCCTGGCCTATTGCTGCTCCGTGGACCAGACACACACCCCCCACGCTAGCTACCATTCGAGAGGCTACTAAATCTTGTCGTCACCTCGCCTTCTTCACCTTCGATAATGGTTGACTATGTTGAATCTCCGAGAATTGATCCTTCGGGAAACACTGAGGTAGTGGGTGGTGGTGGTGGTGGTGGCAAAGAGGGCATAGGGAAGAGCAATGGGGTGGCTGTTTTGAAGGCGGACGGGGAGGGGAGGTTCGAGGGGAGCGACAACGAGCTTCCGATAGCAAGCATGCATGTCACAACTGCTCAGGGGCAACCCTTGGATAGCGTTAGGGCTGGCCAAAAGGCGAGGACATTTGCGAAAGAGGAGATCGAGATGGGATCCGCTCCGACACCTGTTAAGCCTGGGGGGGAGGAGGGATGGGAAGCTTCCCAGCCACCAAACACATCGTCTGAAGCTTCGATAGATTTGTTAGCCGGCGAAGCTGGAGCCTTATCCATCTCCCCCGCAAATCCGGATTCGACTATGGACTCTTTGATTCCCGCGAAGGGTGATGAGGATTATAGACCTCCTACACCTTTGAAGGACGATGCGCTTGCGAAGCATGAACAGGATGCTACTCTTGCTAATCCTCCCCCCCCGCCTCCACCGAAAGACGTACCACCGAAAGATGTCCCGCCGAAGGACGTCCCCCCGAAAGATGTACCTCTGAAGGGTATGCAGTCAAGGGATCGGGTGCATCTTGGCCCATCGATTACGCCCCGGCCGAGTAGGCCCGGTTCGAAATCAGCATCGCCCTCCCGTAGGGGCTCATCACAACAAGGAAGATCGAGTGGATCATCCTCCGAGGATGAGGCGGGGTATAGTGCTCGTTCTGAAATCCATAACATTTTTGAACAAGGTAGTGCCCCGGCCTCTACAGAACATCTACATCCTAGCTCTTCGGCTTCGCCAGCTTTGGCTGAAGCAATGATTGGCGCTCGACATCCGCCGAGAACCTCCTCGCGCGATGAAACCGATTACTTGGCTCGCGCTTCATCTGGTGCGCCCACCCTCTCAGAAAAAGGCAAGTTGGCTTCGTCAAAAGAACTGGATTCCCGCACCGCACATGCACCTACCATTCACCACCCGCCGCCCCCGGACGAAGATCTCCCATTCGACTTTCACAGATTTTTGTCCCAATTACGCCACCGGTCGGCGGACCCGGTAGCAAAATTCCTTCGCAGCTTCTTAAACGAGTTTGCGAAGAAGCAATGGATGGTCCATGAGCAGGTCAAGATTGTGTCGGACTTTTTGAATTTCATTTACGGAAAAATGGAGGGGTGCGAGGTTTGGCTAAATGTGGGTGAAGTGGAAATGGATCATGCTAGAGAAGGAATGGAAAAGCTTGTTATGAATAGGTTGTACACGCAAACCTTCTCGCCTGAGATTTCACCGCCCCAGGGAAATCCGACTGTTGGGTCGAGGCGGCACCGGAGGGATCGAGATGAGAGATTTCCTGGGAGAAGGGGCCAACACCAAGAGGACGTCGAGAGGGATGAAGTCCTAGCACAGAAGGTACGAATCTACGGCTGGGTTCGTGAAGAGCATCTCGACATTCAGGACACTGTTACCGAAGAGAGTGGCCGGAAATTCCTTGACTTGGCGGTCAACGAAATGATCAAGATGGGCAGTTATAGGGCTCCTAGGGACAAAGTCATTTGTGTGCTTAATTGCTGCAAAGTGATTTTTGGTGAGCCATCCAGAGTTACTGGTTGGAGAAACGGTGCTAATATGGCGAATTAGGGTTACTGCGGCATTCTGGTGGTGACGAGAGCGCAGACAAGTTTGTACCCCTGCTGATTTATGTCGTTCTCAGAGCGAACCCGGCGAATCTGGTTAGCAACGTACAGTATATCCTACGATTCAGGAACCCGGATAAGCTTAATGGGGAAGCCGGATACTATTTGAGTAGTTTGGTGCGTTTCCGTTTCCCCGGGGCCTACTGGACGCTGTAGCTAATTTCTAGATAGATGGGAGCCATTCAATTTATAGAAGGGCTTGATCGCTCAAGCCTAACCATCACAGATGAGGAGTTTGAGAGAAACGTGGAAGCAGCTGTAGCACAGATAGCAGAACGCCCATCACCAACAACAACTTCCACTGACCCATTAAGAGAGGATGACAACGGAATCGTGAATGAGAAGGATGACCACTCTGGCCCATCGGTAACCCCTAGGGTATCGTCTGAGCAACCCCGTTTCTCCACCTCCTCAAGAGAGAGCAACGACTCCTCCACCTCCAATGGTGACGATGAAAAGCTCGCCGTGGCTGGTCTCCTCCGTAGCATCCAACGCCCGCTAACCACAATTGGACGAATGTTCACAGACGAACCAACAACCAGCAACACAGCCACAGCCGCTGGTGGACCCGCTCTAACTCCAGCGCCGGGAAACACCCCCCGCGGCTCCCCAAGCGCAGAAGACAGCCTCCTGACAGCCGTTGGCGGCCGCCGCAAGCGCGAGGACAAGCTCACAGCAGCAGAAGCCGCAGCCCGCCAGGCATCAGCGGAAGCGGAACAAGCTCGCATGATCGAACGAAGAGAACACGAGAGCGTGGTCCAGGTGCTACAGAACATGTTCCCGGACCTGGACAAGGAGGTAATTGCTGACGTGGTCCGGATGAAGCAAGGGAGGTCAGTGGTGTTCTTTGCCGGTGGCGTGATTGAGGATTTGAAGAAAGCTCAACTGACGATCGGACAGCGTTGGGTCAGCGGTTGATGCTTGTTTGGCGTTGAGTGGCGATTCTTAGGCGTCTATTCTTCTGAGCCAAGAGGATGTGGGTGGGTGGGGACAAGAGACGGCATTTAGATATTCTTAATTAGTGTTTTGTTGGGTATCGGCTGTTCCGTTTTTCCTTCACTCTTTTTTTTCCTCCTCATTTTACCCTTTTCGCTCTCACGCGGTTTTTACATTTTGAGGGGCTGGTGCTTGGGTGTATCTATGCTATTTGAGGGTTATCTTAATGAATCATGTTTGGGTTGCGGAGCATGGAGCGTCACTCGGTTGAAGACGGTTATGGGGCGATGTGTGAATATGGTAAAACCCGACGGTGGACAGAAGGGGCAGAGCAAACACACAGTCTAGAAGACTACCAGGGCCGGATTTGGCTGAGCAAGGAAGGGAAAAAAGAGAAAGGAAAAAAGAGAAAAGCCACTAGAATACAGTTTTATTCATCATCGTCCTCCTCATCATCGTCGATGACCCTCCTGCGCTTTCCAGCACGGATGTTGCGACCCGGCGCTCTCTCCTTATCCGTGAACTCTGCCTCCTCCTCCTCCTCCTCTTCGTCCTCCTCCTCAGGACTGGGTATCCTCTTCTGGACGGCCTTCTTCTTCCCATGACCTCTCCTGCGATCCCCTTCGTCTTCAGACTCCTCCATCTCATCCTCCTCCTCCTCCTCCTCGCTTTTTTCCAGGAAGTCGTCTTCAAGATCGTACTCGTCCTCCTTACTCCGGCCACCTTTGCCCCCGATAGGCGGAGAATCACGCTTACTCCTAGTAGTGTGACTGTTCCTCGGGTAGGATCTCCTCGCCGCAGCTCTATCCTCGTCAGCACCGGCGCCGTTCCTACTGGCCCGGGCTTTCTTGGCTTCGGCCTTTTTGGCGAGTTTCTCCTTGTCGCGGTGTTGCTTTTCGGCCTCTTTGCGCTCAGCCTCTGGGTCGCGCATGTCTGAGATTTCGAGGGCTTGGGCGCCACGGCCACGAACCCCACGGGTGGATTGTGCTTGGTAGAGGCGTTCTTGGAGGCGATTGACAGCTTCTGCGTTGGCCTGGGAGGTGGATGTTGGCAGGAGGTTGAGGTGGGTGTTTACGTGACCGATAAAGCGGAGCATGCCGGCAGATTCGTGGGTCGTGAGGAGATAGGTATGGCTGTCCTGAGCTGCGTCGTAGGATCTGGAGTTCTGCGGTGGGGCGAGTGGCTTGGAGGTCAAGTCGTAGAGGTTTGGGCTTGAGGCGATTTGGAGACTTAGGGAGCCGTCAGACCACTTTACTACTCGCGCATTGGACTGTAGGGCAGATGGATTTGCTGGTGACTTGCGGACGCGGATTGTGGTTGTGGCCATTGTGTATGGGCTTACGGTTGAGTCTTCGGTCGCCTTTGGCATTGTGAAGTTTTCTGGGTAAAAGATTTGCTGTTGGAAATTCACCGTGGATGGTATGCGCATTAAGTAGAGGTCGTCATTACCTTGGTCTGGGCAAGCATGGCGTGGAAGGGAGACATCGATTGAGCGGAAGGTTTGCTGCTCGTCGTTTCCTGGGTCATGAGATGCGTGAGATTCGGCGTCGCTTAGGTCCTTTCTGCAGATATCCAGTTAATGCCCCCCCCCCACATAGATGGATATTATGGAGGTAAGAGAGGGTGGATACTTCTCGGGCTCATCGTCATCGTCATCACCGAATAGATCTTTATTATCATCTTCCTCTTCCTCTTCCTCATCGTTCACACCGTCAAGGTTATCTGCTACCCTGCTTCTGCGTTTTCGTCCAATGTCTTCGTCGTCAGAAGCTTCTGCCTCTTCGTCACGAGCCGGGGCGCCCTCATTGTCTGAACCAAAGAGGCGATCAAACTTATTTCCTGTTGGACGCTCGGGGGATGCTATTGGAGAAACTTCAATGTCTGAGAGGACGGATCCTAATTAGTGTTGACATGTCAGTAGGCTAGAATTGAGAAGTTTTGCCTGGAATCTTATATATATATATATTAACTTCAACAGCGTCGGAAAGGGGAATTACCCGGAGAAGACATGTTTGCTGTTGGGAAATGATGGTAGCGCTGGTGGTGGCAGTGGGTGGTAGAAAGAGCTTGCAAGTGGGTTCGGTTGGGAATACTAGTAGAGAGAGGTCAACGCGCCACGGAAGGGTTCAACCAGATCAGGGATGGTCTAATCATGTGATATTATCAGATCATCAATAAGCAGAACAGGTCTTTTGGCAAGGTCACTCCTGGCAACGGCGCTAAGCAACCCCGCTAAGATGCCGGCACTCGAAAACAAAACAACAACGCATTTCTGTGCTGGACGAATCAGAGGCTCACTTTATTCTTGTTGGCTGGAAAATTCCATCCTTAACCTTCCCATTAATTCCTTCCCATTAATTCCCTCCCACCTCTCCGCTGGCCCCTACAGTCTTAGTTCCCGGAGCTACAATTATCATACGCTGTCTTGTTCCATCATCCTTTTTCCTCTCTCTCTCTCCCCCTCCCTCTCTTCCTTCTCCCATCTTATTCTGACCGCAAGTGTCCATCCAAGCACTTCATCACCCCCCATTCATTCCATCCAACCACCCTCCATTCGACTCCATCCTCATCTACAAACCGTTGAGATCTTTCGCCTGAAGAATCTTGGGCCACTACAACACTTACCATACTTGTATACACTCGCACCTATACCCTACACCCTACAATCTCCACACATCACATCCTAAAACAAACAAACAAAAAACCAACCTAATCTAGTTGTAGCCTTGCACCTTGTCGGATTTCCCCATTCCGGGATTGAGATATATAAACAAAGATGGCGGACCAAGCTCGTGTCTCTTACATGACCAAGGAACAACTGGGTATTACTTTTTTTCTTCCCCCACCTTAAAAAATAATACCGCAAACACGCCTTCAGAATGGCCCAGCTAACTCCCGTCTCTCCAGAATCTTACCTTTCTGATCTACGTTCCAACCGTCCCCAACGACCCAGCGGTGCCCGTCCATTGTCATCGGCAGCTAAAACGAGATGGGCACCCCAGAGTTCCAATGACTCGGCCGAAACAACATCCGAACCGTCGACATATTCCACTCCCTTAAGATTCACACCTCCCCGCAAAGCAAACACCTCCCCGGCCAAATCGTTGAACGAGGCGTCCCGGCGGGAAGGCTGGTTGCTGAGGAGGAATTCGCACAAGAGATCCAATACCATTTCCACACCATCCATATCCCCCCCGTTTAGAACCACTGTTCCAACACCTACATCGTCTGATAAAGGGAAGGGCTGGGACGGGGTATCACTTCAGGATGGGAGAATGGGGGATGTCCCAATTCCGCGTGTTCCAACACTTACTAGGAGTAATTCGGAGAAGAAGCGGGATTCGTTTGGTTTCCGGGACTTTTCCAAGTTTAGTAATGGGCACGGGAGGTCAAATTCTGAGTCTTCTACCGCGTCCACCGGCTCTTCCACTGGTGCTTCTACAATCACGCGCAAGAAGAGTGTGACTTGGGCTCTACCCACGCTTTCCAGACCGAGTTCCCCTCCTCCAGTTGTTATGCCGCCGACCCATCCTCCTCCACGCTCCGCCACTCCACAGATTGAAGAGGAATTGACTTTGCATTTCAGATCATTGCCTACCGCCCCGTTGCCTGCCGTTGCGCCATTAAGGATTAACAAGACATCGGTGTCCGGGCGCTCAACGCCAACTGTTGGAGGAAAGGCTTCTTCGGCCGATCTAATCCAGAAGGGGCTTCCCGTCGTGCCGGAGATTGCCCCGGGATTGAAGGAATTTGCTGGTATTCAGGGCGCACGCAGGGAGTTTGTTGAACCGCATATGCGGGAACCAACGCAGGAGAATAGCCCGCGATACACTACCAATCCCGTGCCGTTGCCATCCCCCCCAATGTCTGGGTCTGAGGAGGAGGATGCGGAGGCTGCGGAGGCTGAGGCTTTGAAGGAGCTGGGGAGGAGGCCATTGCCTAGAGTTGGGAGCGGGCAGACTACTGGCGCTGTTAGGAGGAATAATCAGAAGTATGGAGCTCAGGTGCTGCCTCCGCCACCACCACCGGTCGTGGGGATTGTCATCAGTGACAGCCCTCCGCCTACTGCTTCTAGTTCCACCTCCACGGTTACCAAGACTCCTTCCATTCCCACAATCCGTGCTCCGGAAGACAATCCTCGGCCTCCGGTGCCCGCCATAAGCTTCCCGGATGGTGACGAGGCTAAGAAAGATGTCGGGCCAGCTCCTCCGGTGCCTTCCATCTCACTTCCGGACGAACCTTCGTCTTCGTCTTCAGCAGAACCCCCAGCTCCTGCCCCGTCTGCGTCCAGCCGACCTCTTCCTACACCTCGCGCATTCCCGAAACCTCCTTCCTCGAATTCTTCCGCGTCTTCTGCCGGCCGTGGCCCTACCGCTTCATGCGCGTACTGTAGAACCCCGATTGAGGGTCGTGTGGTGTCTGCTTCCTCCCTTCGTTTCCACCCAGAGTGCTTCCGTTGCGATCATTGCCACACTCGCCTCGAACACGTGGGATTCTTCCCAGAGCCTGAGGAGAGCCGCAGAAAGCGTGCGGAGGCCTTCCAGGACGATAAGAGTTCTACGTCTTCTGGGTCTACCGCGGCCGCCCACAGAGTCAAATTTTACTGCCATCTAGACTTCCACGAATTGTACTCTCCGAGGTGTAGGAACTGCAAGACACCTATTGAAGGTGAGGTAGTTGTGGCATGTGGTGGGACTTGGCATGTTGGTCACTTTTTCTGCGCGGAATGTGGTGATGTAGGTTTTCATCATATCTTTTCTGTTGATTCTGGTCTGAGCGAGTGCTAACCTGTGATAGCCATTCAACCCCTCATCTAAATTTGTCGAAAAGGACGGATACGCCTGGTGCGTGGGCTGCTACCAAAAGCGCTACAGTGGCCGTTGTAAGAAATGCAGGCAGCCGATCACCGAGACTGTAGTTAAGGCTCTTGGGGCGGAGTGGCATGAGGCGTGCTTCTGTTGCACTGTATATTACTCTAACCCCTAACTGTAATCTGGATATCATACTAATGGCCTGACAGGAATGTTCCACCAAATTCGACGATGGCCGCTTCTTCATCCGTGGCGAGAAAGGAAAAGAAGTGCCTGTGTGTGTATCTTGCGAGGAACGGAGATTGAAAGCTTGATTGTGACTTTGGTTTTTGCTTTGCTAACTTATACCTTGCTTGCTTGCCTGTTTGATTTGTGGAACCTGATTATCTGTCTATCTATCTGGGTTGCATGTTTGTTGGAGTATTGCTGCTTGTTTGCTTGTTTGCTTGTTTATTTTTTACAATTTTTTGCATAGATGCGGTGCATGGTGGAATTCACATTTGTCTGGGTAGATTGAGCGATTGATTGACTGCATGGCTTTGGAACGGTCGTCCGTGAGGCTGGAAAAATAGGGCAGGCGAGTAAGGACTGTTTTTTTGTCGTTTAGTTGTGCTTTATGTAGCTAGTTTGCAAGTTGATAGTGTATTGTCAGGTGAAATTTATTGTACTTGAAATTGCCTTGGATCTTAGCAGTTGTATTGCTATCACTTTGCAGCGGTAGATACTGTAACCACTCAGAAGATAGAGACCGTCGCCAAGGGGGGTGGTTCTCAAAGATATGCCACTTTCTGAACCAGTTTGGGTCACCTGGGCAGAAAACTCAGCTCTCTACAATTAGCAAGAGAAACCAGGTTTGATTTCCGGTCTGCTTTGATTTTTTTCGTCTTTTTCTTCCCTATATAGTATAGCTCAACGCAAAATTTTATCCACCCTCTCCTTGGCAACGGTCTCTATCTCCTGAGTGCCTACGGGTAGTCTTGTTAAATCGTTTCTGTTTCGATATCTCGAGCTGGGTTTCACCAGTGTCACCAGCAGAGGAAAGTCTTGGCTCACGGTTTCTCACTCGAGTATCCTGGATACAGAGTGTGGGAAGTGTCACGACCCTATCTAGGCTAACGAGAGCACTCGGTGACCCCTAAAACGCCGCGCTGTCTGGTGTATATGAGGAAGCATTGAGGCATGTAGCATCTCTGAAGACTGTAGGTAGGGAGGGAGGACTCTGGTGCATGTCTCAAAGCGGGGGAGAAAAAAAGAAAGAGAGAAAAAAACAGGTGATAGAGTTTCCCATTTCCCAGTCCAGATTCCTTCACTGTGCTCCACAACCTCTCCCCGACTCGACTTCCGAGCCCAAACTATTGGATTGTTCCAGCCGGTGGGAGTAGTACCTCAGCCCAATATATCTAGTAGATCACCCCCCCCCCCCACCGGCCCTCTCACTTCATGCCAAATAGGAGCTGTTATAGCCTGCCAAACGTGGCTACGGAATGAGTGCAGACAAGACCAAATGCCAATCAAGCGTTGCATTAGATAACCCGCGCGGTGGGTGTGGCAAACAGTTACCAGCACTTGTCGGCAAAAAATCGGAGCTTCACGAGCAGTCTTAACGCCCGAGTGATACGTGATGGGGAATTTTTACCCATCCTCGCCCCTGCCTACCCTCCCAGGCCAGGCTACGCACTACCTTGGAATCACTCCCTTATGATGCGAAAGTAGCCCTGCACCACATTTTTCCCTTCTTCCACAGGCCTGCAATTTCGGTTTTCCTTTAGTCCTGTCCTGTCCTGTCCTGCCTTCCTCTCCTCCCCTCTCCCCCCCCCTCCCTCTCTTTCCTTTTGTTCTCTTGACTACATCACGGTGGGGTTCACGCTTTGTCACTCGAATTACCACCGGTTTTCCGGCCCATCCTGCTAATCTCACGGTCGTGCAGAGTAGGGTGTTGAGAGCAGCTTGGGGTAGAGCACTACGCACAAGGGTGATGATAGTTGTTCCACAAGAGCTATTTTGCAAGGCCACGCGTTAAGGTGAGTTAGTAACACATTGGATTAAAAAGAAGAAACTTTTTCATCACAAGAATCGTACAGAGGAAGCAATATCAAAAGGAATAGGATCAACACTACCCCATCAACTACCCCCCCGCTCTACCCCGCCATAGGTCACTCCATCATGGGTGCAGGTCCATCTAATCCAATAAACTCGACTGCCCGAAAGGAAATACAAAAAGGAAAGAAGCCCTAGTTTACAACAATAAAGAGCCCAAGAATACAGGGGAAACACCATAGACTCTACCGGTATTAGCATGAAAGAAGATATCTGTAATCGAAAAAAATAGAAAGCAACTATTGGCGCATGTGTAACCCCTTGGCCCATTCTGGTAATACTCCGGCTTCCATCCATGCTTGGCCACAGCTATGGCATAATGTCTGCGAAGAAAATCAGCGCGGCTCTTGAAATCGAGAGTAGGATGTGTATCTATATACCTTTGGACCGTCGGGGCCTTCTCTAACGCCCCAAGTTCCAGTCCCGGGGATAAAACACCAATTGCATCTCCAATTTTGTTTCTCCCATTCCGTGAGACCTCCGTTGAGAATGCCACCAGACCCATTAATGCCGTTCCCTTGCTGATGCGAAGGAGTGCGCGTCGGAGTTCCACGGGCCGGTGGGGAAAAGCTGCGTTGACGTTTCCGCTTCACTCGGCTTCCACGGCCCATCTGCTCTTCCCCGCCCATATCATTCGATGCGCCAGGTCCCCAATGCGAAGGCATTATGACACCGCCTGGCGTTCCCCCTAATCGGGCCGTATCACGGCGCAACCTACGAATTTCCCTCTCGCGATCTCCCTCCCGTTTGTCGATCTCCTCGCGAGTAAGCGTTTCCACCCTAGATTCCCATTCAGCACCCAAGGACTCTAGATCCACGCGCCAGCCAGCTTCCGTCTCCGGCCGATGTGCGTCGTTTTCTAATTCGGGGGTGATGCCCGTCTCGCAGAGGTCCTTCTTCTTTTGCAGGCAGAATTCATAGATTGCATGCGCAATCGCAGGAATAAATTCACCTGTAAGGCCAAGGTCTGCGGCAACGGATTTCGCAAAGTATTCTGGTGAGAGCCCCCCCGTTAAATCCCACTCGAATTTATCGGTGTAGACGCGCTCCCCTAGATTCACATTGAGGTTGCAAACTACTCGCATTTCTCCGGATTCTTCAGATATGGGAATTGCTGCTACTGGCGCATATTCCGATATTTGATCGCGGATGGCGGCAGAAATCATTGACGCATATGGTTGTAAGGGCAGGTCAAGATCTACACACGTCGTGATGGCGAAATTGTCTGGAGTGATTAATGTCTCATTGAGATTCCAAAGGAAGCTATCGTGAATTCGGCCACGAGAGGGAGGATCGAGATCAAAGTCCAAGCGAATCGGAATTAGTATCGAGGGTAAATTAGAGGCAGCCAGTAGTTGATGCTCGGTCCTTGCGGAAAGAAAAAAAAAGGCAATGGTTAGCACAAGTGAGAGGCGTCGGAGAACGGTTCTAGATGTACCTATATAGGCCTTGGCTCGATCTGGGCTGCGCGGGTCGGCCCGGAACTTGTACTGGCCGTTTGATTGTTTCGACAATATTTCCCATAATATTAGCTCCAAGCCCATTCTGTGGGGGTCCACCGCCAACAATCAATGTATTAGGCCCCCGCTGGCCCACATTGCTCTCATTGTCAACATCCAAGTCTTCGTCACCATCCACCTCGGCATAGTTGACAACAGTTGTTCCACGCTTTGTCCTTCCAGAACTGCGCTCACCGACAGGCGCCGCACCAGGAGCGCCAGAAGATGGGTTGAGGCCGGCGGGCGTTATCAGGGCAGTGGAAAATGTGGCTATGCGCGTGGCATAGGTGGTGGTTAAGGCCTGTGGTGGCTTCATCGTTCTGGTAATATGGAAGCTTTTGTTATTTGGGGGTAGCGAGAAGACGTTGTGGAGGTGATTCGGGGGGCGGAGCGGATTTGGCCTTGGTGAAGAGTAGGCGTGGACCAAAGTGGAGTAAAGACGCTGAAGACGAACAAGGGAGACGCGATCAGATGGATAGTCCAGGGTGAACAACGGTGACGATGATGGGGGTTGAGAGGTGGGTTGATGGGTAGGGTTGTTGATGGTGGATGTGGATAGCGGGAGAGCGAAAACAGCAATCTAGATTCGGCTGAGATATGAGGGCGGGAAACCCGGGCTAGGAGATGATGGTAGATCCCAGGCTGGCTTTCGGAAACAAGGACGAGGGGCGATGCGCGGCTGGTTGTTTGCAAGCGGGGCATGTGATTTGGCGAAGCGCGCTTTATATGGGCGTGGCTCCTCCCTTTTTTTCTCTCTTTCTTTCTTCCCTTTTATTATAACTCTTCTGCAAGAGGATTAAAAGACTAAACTATTCGAGCAAGAGGAGGAGGAGGAGGAGGAGGAGGAGGAGGAGGAAAAGAGATGGGCGTTGTAGATACCGGTATCACTCACTCACGGGGAAGTAAGGCGTACAGCGTATTGAGTGTTTTGGCACCGCATTGCACAGAGGCAGGGGATAGAATGGCCGTAGAGCAGGCGTAGGATAATGATGATAATACGACAATACTGGTAACGATAATGAGAACGACAAAAACAACAACGGCATATTCCAAAAACTACCACTATACCAGTAGGAATCTGAATTCTCTTCTCCGAATTTGTTTTATTTATTTTTGAGAATAGGAGGAGTTTACGCCCATTCTGAACCTGGGTTGTGCAACTCAAATCGCTTCTTCTTCCTCGCGAAAGGGAGTTGGGTCTGTACTCTTACCCTACCACCCGTAGCACTAGTACTCGAGCTCACACCTCTTACCCATAATCGAGAATTCCCCTGACACCCTCCCATTTCATGGGCTTCATCTACTTGTATTGGGCTTCATCCCCCCGCTTCCATACATCTTCCCCACCTCCCATCACCGGCGGGTGCTCGAGTAGAACAATTCCTCGAACTTGCCCTTCCGGAGGAATTGTCTTCAATTTTTTGGAGTCCTCTTTTCACAGCTACAAGGGCTACAATATCCAATATCTTGTCCATCCAGACAAATTAACATTCAAAGGGAGCGCTGCAGAGTGCAGATGGTGAAAACCCCCGAGCAGATATAAATTCTATATATTACTACCCTATATATGTCCAAGCTCCCTTCCCTCAATTCTCCTACCCCGCTTTTCACCTTCCTATTCGGGAAGGTGTAGGCGGAGTAAAACACCACACACACACCAAATCAACCTCACGATCCTGACCTGCCCCTGAACTTGGAG
>Ga0307513_10001880_pt1 | contig 29841 bp, 47 predicted proteins | sample 15_EM_MG_FD_202174 | JGI IMG/M metagenome (GOLD analysis project Ga0307513, IMG submission 202174) | Populus trichocarpa ectomycorrhiza microbial communities from riparian zone in the Pacific Northwest, United States - 15_EM | ecosystem: Host-associated > Plants > Roots > Unclassified | place... | reverse complement strand
ATAAAAGCTCGATATTTCACCATTGTTTTTCAGGCGAAGCCACTCAGCCACAGCATAGAGCTACCGTATAAGGAAGGCGGTGAATCTGCGTGTCTCATCGGTCCATGGGATAGGATCTAGGATAAGAGTTATCAGTAAAGGAGGGAGGGGTCGACGGCACTTTCACGCGCAGTAAGTGCAATTTCACTCGCAGCAAGTGCACGGAAAATATGCGCAACATGGCAGGGATGCAACATTAGTAAGATCATTTCAACTGTCACTATTATCCCCATGTAGGTAGCTGGAAATTAGAAAACTCTATGCTCTCTTACTATACAAACTTCCTACGAAAAACAGTTTTCAAAAGGCAACTATAAAAAATGGGAAAAGGCTACCAAACCTGAGATTTGAGCAGCACAATAATCTCAGATTGAAAGTTCAGTTTGATACTGAAACCGCTTCTGTTTATGTAAGCATTCAGTGTGCCAGTCTACCGTATTGAAACTCACCTATTTCCATTATGATGCCAGAGTAATCCTTATTACTTGTGTAAATACCATAAAAATTTCCACTACACGCTATCCAGTCAGGATATCTTAATGTCCACCTAGTAAGGTATCATGTGGCTCTGGATTCTGGCGCAAATAATGAATTCTCATTGGCAAGCGTTCGTTGATATAAATTAGCTAATGAAAAGACTAAGGCTGAATTCTTCTCTTCCAAGTCTAGCTGTAATCAGTTAATTTCACAAGATTTTACAGGTAGAGCACCCATATACTGTTTTGCTTCTCGCTAAGATTCCTTATTTGCTCAAGTAAAAATAGCACACAATACCGGTAGTCCACTCAACTAGATTCAGATGAATGTCAGCAGGGACAAAATCAGGCTGCCTCATAAACTAACACTTTCACACTTGCGTACTACCGCAAAAATTGGCATCCACTGCGACACAAACAATCTCACCCCCGCACCAGTCATTTTTCAACTGCTTTAGTTCTAAGAATGTCTATATAATCAATTACAGACCTTCTTGATAGTTACCAAACCTAACGCAACCTATAGCCTCAAGGCTCTACCGTCTTGACATACAGCAAAAATTCTTTTTGGACTCTACCTATCTCCTATCATCACCCTTACGAACATTTCTTTTCACATAGCCCTACTATCCATTCTTTCTCCCTTTCCCAATAACCAGGATGGCCCAAAAGTCACGAGACATTCCAGAATACGATAGCGAAGAAGCACAAGCAGACTCTGATGAACAAGACTACTACGATCCTAAGCAAGAGCGAGTAACCAAGGCCCATGATCAGTTCCTGAGAAACCTCGCGAGCGAACGACCATTTCAAGAAATCCCCCCGCTACCTCCCTGGGACCAATATGCTGCCGGCAAGGACAACATGACCATCTTACACTACCTTTTATCGAATCCGCTACATTGCAAATTGCCCTTGTTGAAGGTTCGCCCTCTCCTAAACCAGCTCTTGAACTCGGACGAGAAAAAAGTTAGAGAATTCCTATCATCAAAGGATACAACAGGTGCTACAGCATTAACTCTTGCCGTGTTAAAAAGAAGATGGGATGTTCTACTCCATATTCTTCGCCACAAAGGTGCCTTAGAGGCAGCCAGGGTGCCATCGAGTGATGGTAATAACTGTTTGCATGAAATAATTTTAAAGAGAAGCTTGAAAACCTTTGCACCGATGGGGGACAATGATAAAGAATTGCAGGATTGCATCAAGCTAATTCTATCAAGCGGGTCAACAGAGCTTATCACAGGCCGGAATAAACACGGTTGTACGCCTCTACATCTCGCGGTCAAATTTAAAAAAACAAAGATCATTCCAGAAGGCCAGCTCGAGTTGGTGTCACAGCTTCTTGAAGCCTGCACTGAATTGCTGACAATTTCCAATGACGAGGGGAAATCACCATACCAATATCGCATACATACTCTGAAGACAAGCTCCAACGATGACCCCATAGCATTCTTATTAAAGGACCACTATATGCATTTCGATGACCGTGACAAGGTGATTAAGTATTTGTATGAAAAGGGGGGCCCAGGTTAGTTGCCTACAGCCCCAGGCTTAGTATATTTTGATCAACCACTAACAACCTATATATCAGAACTTTCATTGGAAATCGACCTTTCCGAGCACCCTATATACAAATTTCCACGTGCATTTCTAGAAAACCCAAGCATGCACCGGAAGTTCGAAAATATCCTCCGATATGTCCATTTTCCAGAGGTCCATTTAGAGGATCTTTCAAAAGAGGCAAATCCGGGAAAAGAAGTAGAGCATATACCAAAAAAACAGGGTCAGCGCAAATCCTACGATTCTAATAATAAGGGTACTGGACGCGAAGACCTCAAGGTCATATTCGATTGGCTACGTAACCGCTGTAAGGTAAAAAAGATTATCAAAGTCCGCGTAGATGACAACAAGAGTCCCTCACACAGCAACCAAACTATTGAAGAGTCTCTTAAAGACTTCAAAGTCGAGATTTTAGACTGGTTTAAGTTTGACCTTTGCAGTGAAACAATCCTCGAGGCAGCACCTGATGTGAAGGAAGTGTACCTATACTCAAGTGGAAACAATGCAGTCCTCCGGGCCTGGTCTGGCTGCGATGGGCTCAAGAAACTTAGTAAGGTAGTTTCACCTCAAGTTGGATCCACCTTCAACATTAAAACATATGCTGACTACAAACCCAAGCTGAAAACGGTCCATATTGTTATATATCAGGTACATTCTAGAAGGACCCTTACCCTGTCTCTTGATTAAAATCATTTAACTAACTGGCGAACAGCAGCTGGAGACATATGACAGAACCAAAAAAATGCTTGCGGATTTCAAAGCCCGACTAGAAGCACATTTTGATGGTATAGCAGTTAAGGAAAGGATAGAAAGCTATTCCGCCATTAGAGACGATAGCCTAGCAGGTGGGGATAGTACAACAGAAGGTGGATCTCCACAGCAAACGTTAAGTTGTCCTGCAATGTCATACACTTTCTTATTACTGACATTTTAAGGCTAGACACACATGGATAACGCACATGGATACTTTCGTTAATTTCGCAGTCACAAACTTGAAGTCCAGCATTCCAGCCAATAAAAGAAGGAAAATCAAGGTGGCATTGATTGACAACGGGGTAGATGGATCACATGCGCCGCTACAGCAGATTATCAATCTTGGGACATCTTATTGCAGTCACCCACACCACTATGATCAACTTAACAGTTATTGGGCACCATCACGAGCCCACGGAACACAAATGGCATGCCTGATCCATCGAGTTTGTCCAGAAATCGATTTGTATGTTGCAAGAATCCAGGATATGGAGGCGGAGGACAGTAGACAAATAGACGTGGAATCAGTCGTAAAAGTATTCATTATTCCTGAGTCTTACATTCCTACCGTCACTAAACAAAGCCATTAATACAGGCAATCAACTGGGCTGTTGATCGCAGTGTTGATATTATATCCATGAGCTGGACAATAGAACGAACCGAGGACAACAAGGAAGTTTTGAGCAAAGGCCTCCGTAGCGCAATCCAGCGTGCATCCAGGGCCGACATCTTGATGTTCTGCTCCACCAATGATCAAGGTAAACTAGGTAGAAACGATGTCGATGTCTATCCCGGGAAGTTCTCAGAAACCTTTAAGATTGGGGCGGCAAGGGCATCTGGCCACGAGGCTGAATGGACCGACGAAAGCTCACATTACACATTCCCTGGAGAAGGTCTCAAAGTGGACATACCATGTCACCTAAAATCAAATACGAATAATCTGGCATCCGGGAGTTCTCTTGCAACGGCATTGGCCTCAGGCATGGCTGCCCTTTTGCTCTACTGCGTTCAAATCTGCGATGACTCAGGCAATCCTGAACAGGCTCTTAAAACAGCTAGGATACATGACAACATGGACAGAGCCTTCGGACGTATGGCTAATAAAAACAAGCATGAAAGGTATATACGGGCCTGGGAGTACCTGAAACCAGAGTTCAAGGACCTCCCAGACGAAGAGGGAATAGATGGACTGAAGAAAGTTATAGCAGAGCTTTTCGACTGATATATGATGGAATTGCTTAGCCGGATCAAGTCGGCCGAGAAGATCAGATTTTTCATTCCGGTAGAAGAAGTATGATATATTGGATGTTTCTTTTCTTTTCTTTTCTTTTCTTTTTCTTTCACCAAACCTAATGTATCAGTCGAAGGTATTTTTTACCGTACTCAGTCTTCCAATTCGTACCAGAGAAATCTGAAGATCAAACCTATGTATTGATCAGTTCCAATCCTGCCAAGCACTGAATCCCCCATGAACCCAGGCAATGCCTGACACAACACGATTAAAGTTACGATAAAATAATTATCTGAAATCTCTTATAGTGTTATGTTACCCTCTATATTATCATACTTTGCTTTGAAGCACTCAACTAAATAAACAACATAAGGAAAAATTACCAAAGCATAATATAATAGCAGTAAGAAATATTTCCGCAGATCCAACGAAGATGTACTGTACAAGTACAAAACACACAACCAGCGATCGAATAGCCACATCAGAATCCCACCGCTTTTCACAGACCCTTTATCTAATAAGCCACTTTAAAATGTACCGGGGGTTGTGGGTATGTCTGGCGAACGTGGCTCACAGAATTTCTATGTAAATGGCAGCCAAGACTTCGCCGTACTTTTGCTCACACCCTAGTATGATACAAGACTTTATTCCGGTGCCTTGTATCCAAGCTATCATATACTGGAATAGTAATGAACCCTCAAAAGGCAGGAGCAATGAGCTTTCACTCTTGTCACATTTTTCTTCCTTTCATGCCATAAAATCTCACTTTTAGTGAACCGGCCTGAACTAAGACAGCTTACAAGCAACCAGGTCTTGGGAATTAAAATTATGCCAAATATCTTGCATCTTCCAAAATTCCCGGAAACTTCCTTTTCTTGGCACCAGAGATTTCAAAAAGCCCTCGTACAGGCCAGCCCACCAAAAAGAGGCCTCGCAGAACACCCTCTTGAATCATATGCGCAGTAAATGTACTCGAGTAATACAATTAAAATTTCTTGCACTTATCCACACTCCCCACTTCCCCTCCTTCCCCGCCCCCCACCCCCCAGACTGCATCTATCAAACCTTAAGCTATAGCCTATATCAAAACAGCAAACAGAAAGGTGAAAAAAGAAAGACAAACCCTATCAGTCAGTATTAATTAAAGATTTCAGGTAAACTTCAATCCGTTTTCCCATAGACAAGCGATACTCACGCTCCAGGTTATGGGGTAATTTCCAAGAATTATCTGTGGACGAGTAGGAATATATGAATATGTTGCGTAACAATGTTCATATTATGATGCAGGGCAATAATACTCGTCTCAGGCAAGAAATACCCGGAAACAGGGGGGGTCAATTTTGTATGAGCGCTCAGATAATCGCAGGTGGTTTACTATACAAAAATCTAATCCTGTTTCCGGGTACTTCTTGCCTGGGACGAGTATTCCAATTTCCAACCCCACCAAAGATACTTGTCCCAGGCAAGAAGTATCCGGAAACAGGGGTGATCCTGGAGTCGGAGTTTTGTATCGTACAAAATCCGTGCTTATCTAAGTCGTATACAAAATTCGGACTCCAGGATCACCCCTGTTTCCAGATACTTCTTGCCTAAGACAAGTACTGTACTCGCCCACACAACAGGAAAGTCGCACAACAGGAAAAGCACACACCGGATACCTCGGGCCGCAGCTGTTTTATATAGCTCAATCACATGGTGCCCCCAAGCTACCTACTGTTGTACGGTACTGGCTAGCAATCCGAACCACAATTCCATCCCTGAGCACACATATTTCTGCAACTATTGCCCGATTTCATCTACCATGAGCCAGACCCAAACAGAAGATAATAGAAGCAGGGATCCACATCACAGGCCCAGCTCTACCTTTCTTCTTAAAGGCTTTATTCCTATTGGTAGATACCCTAAAGCCTGCAGGGAGAGGACCTCCACAAAAAGCACAACGATCGCCATGGAGTGACGGTGCCCCCATGCATAAACCAAGGTTAGAAGCCAGAAATCTGATGACTCGGCAACCATGCCCGAGGCAACGCTGGAGAAAAGCAAGGACGTAATAAGTTAACACGAACCTCTTGATATGAAGGAGCTTGCTCCCCTCTCAAATCTTTCCCGAGAGTTCCGACCTCCAACTTCGAACTTTCACTTTTGCGTGGGGTGCTGTCACTCTGATTTCACCATCAAGGATGATATACATTACACAGATCACTGTGATAAACCTTGTCTGCAGAATAGGCCTAGAGGGGTCAGGCCCGCATTGGTCAAGAGTATTCCCCCCTTTCCCCGTTCCCTTTTTCCTTCCTTCTTTTGCTCATTCCCACCCCATATATTAGCTATGATCGTTTGCTTGTGCATAAATTAAGGTAAAATCATCCACCCTTGCCATGCAGACGTACCGTCCGGCATTCTACTCAACCAAAAGAGAGAAAACAAAAAACATATCAAGGTTTAAATATACAGTAGAAAAATCAGAATACGCGGAAATGAAAAAGCTGGAAACATTATTACTCAATTGGCTCAAACACACCAAACACTTCAATCAAACCCCCAGAAGCTCAATCCCTGTCTTCCGATTTTCCTCTACCAGAGGTTGTATTCACCAAATCCCAAGCGCAAACCCACTTCCAGTCCTTGCACCTGACTCGCCATCTACTTCAGAGTCCTGTCCTTAAGAAATGCAAACTTGAAATCTGCTCGCAAAATCCAAAGCACCCAATTGTATCCCCGGCCTCCCATACCCGACCCCACCCAGCAGCCCGCCTACCTCGCTCGCACCAGCCAACTCAATACCAGGGCACCCCCATACCCTCCTTCCCATGCATCAGCATCCTCAATACTTGGCTCCCAATTAATTCCAGGACACCCCCCATCTTCTCCCCCCGTGCATCGGCATCTTCAATACTTTGCTCCATAGTGGGGCCCCAAATACTCAGCAAGTTCAAAGTAGCAAGCACCACATCTACCTTCTTTGACCACCTCCCCAACAACCATGCACTGGCACTCCCCGTGCCCCGCGCCAAAGCCCACGAAGCAGCGGAGGCCCTTCATCCCCAGGGCTAAACTCTCAATCGAGATCCCTCTATATGGTGATGGGGGCACAGGGAATATTCCAATAGCGGCCTCGTGCCGAATCAGTGAGCCCAGGATTGCCCTATCGCAGACAAGGGCTTGGTTGTTGGAGGTGTTGAAGATGGACATTAGTGTGCGGACTTTGCATTTTACGCCGGGACCCTGGTACAAGCCTCTAAAGTGCTCCATCGCCGAGAGGAGGCAGCGGATAATTAATATTCGGGCTGCAGAGATTGATTCTAATACCGCATTAGCTATAATCGCAGGTATAAGTTAATAGCGGGATGGGATGTGCCACAAGAACTTGAACAATTGGACCATGTGCTAGGGCGTTGGAGCTGCCTCTCCTAGTAATATCTGGTTGCTTTTTTCTTTTTTTATCCATCTAGGAGAAGATATTCTTCAGTATTTCGCCCTCTTCCAGAGGAGGAAATCTCAGACCCCCTGACACATAGTCCAATTATTCAAGAGCTTACAGACTATCATACCAACAACTTTCTCTGGAAGCGCATCATAATCCCATCCATCCCCCCCCCTCTCTCTCTCCTTCTCCTCCTTTCCCTCATCACCCTCACCACCATTACCATCATCATGGCCACCACTACCATATCCCCGATCCCGCATAATCACCCTCCGACACCCCTCCCTAAACCCCTCCCTAAACCCCTCTCTATCACCAAACACATACAAAACAAATAACCCCCTTCCACCATCACCCGCCCCCTCTTCAGCCAAACCTCCTTCCATGGTCCCAGAGCCCTGACAAAATCATACTTATCCGCCACGAGCGCAATCTCATAGAGGACATCATACTGTAGCTAATTTTCGTACTCATGCAGTCATACCGGAAGTGCAGCACATTGAATACGGCCCACAGCGCCCTGGGGACTCGTCCGGGAATTCGACCTCTACTAATGCCGTGGCGGAGGCGAGAGCAGCACCCTCACGAAAGCGTGGAGAAAACATTGCACGGAAGGCAGGCGATGCGGTAGATAGAATTTTTTGAGGATACCTGGAGTTTGGTTTTGGCAGTGGGGAGGATAACGAGGACGTCCCCGCAGGGGTCTATCGCTTTTGTTGTTGAATCCATCGTGAAACGTGCTGGTGGTGAAGATTAAAAAAACCGTAGCTGTAGTCGCTAAGCTAAGCGACGGTCTAAATTACCCCACTCGTGAACCCGTGCCATGATAATATTATTATAATGACATTGTGATTTTATTCATGCGACTGCGTGCTAAATGAATCACGTGATCTCCCTTCAGGTTTGCCAAAGATTGTGCTAAAAATTAGTATCATACCGGTACCGTAGCATGCCCGGCCACTCAGAGTATTTGTTCCGCTACAAGCGCACTCGGAAATGCGAACAGAAAATATCATACTTCCTGGGCTTGATGCCATGTAGGTTACCTTGTTGCTGGCTATTACAAAAACCCCCCCGCTTTAGATAATTATCCCCCCCCCACAAGCACCTTTACTCTCCTTTCCCCCCTTTCTCCTCTCCTTCAAAAAAGCTAGAATTGTCTATTCGCACCTTGTAATTTCCCTCAGTCAAAAAAAAAAGATTATGTGTTCTCCTTCTATCTAGCTCCGTTACAAGAACTTCTCACTGGATGTGCCAGATCTCATTTACAGGTATTCGCAATCTATTAACTTGCCAGACCAAACCTACCTTCAGCAAGTTGAGACAGCAGATTTCAAAAATTTCATAAGACTCAAACAATCAAGTAAATCTCTTTATTCGTAACAATTACAGGAGCCAGTGTTTCCAATCGTTCGGGGGCCCCGTGGGGGGACTACCCTGAGCCCTGGACGGTACCGGACGGCTATCTGCAGTCCATGCAGGGTGGTTAACATGCAGGATGGCCGTCCTTGGGCCCAGCGGTAGACCCTTCAGGATGAGACTAATGTGATCAGAGTAGGGGGGGGGAGCGCCGGAGCACCGCAGATGGCTGTGGGGGGTGATTGAGGACTGCCGGGGATGGATGGCGATGGTGGGAGGCTATATGGGGCGGTGGGGGACAGTGGGGCATGGTGGGGGACAGCTGCGGCCACGCGGGTGATATTTCATGATGCCCTGAAAAAATTCTTTCGGGGGTATAAAGTCAGTTTTCAGCTACCCTACTTTAACAAATTCACTATTAAATTTTGGAAGCCAAATGCCCCAGTCGCCATATTTCCCCAAGTCAAGTGGCCGGTATGTTACAAGGCTGTGTTACCGTAGGGCGGCAACTCATAGTTCCAAAGAGGCAGGATAGAGAGACCTCTTTCCTTCCTTGCATTGAAAAGACACCTCTATGCATGCATACTGAACTATACACCCCGAACACCCCCATTCTACTAGTAATCCTCCTCATACCAAATTGATTCATATCGGCGCCTCACTTCCCCCACTACCCACTGTACTACTGTACTTCCCCCATGATCCTCATGCTATCCTCCCTAATCACCTCTACCACTTGATGGTACCCCTAGAGTTCCCTCCCTATATATTACGAATTTCTCTGGTTTTTTTCCGCTATTGCTCTTTTTACCCCTTCCTTCTTTCCTCACGAAATAGTAATACGTTTGGCGGTAACTTCATCACCCCAATCATGAGTTTCCCACCGGAGCTTCCCTTGGGTTCCTCCACCACAGACACTTCTATCTTAGCCCGCTGTTCACCGTCTCTGGGTTGCCTCCTCCTTACGCAATTCATAGTGAGTTCTACCAATTACTAATTATAAAGAACCCTCATTGAGCTCAACCGATTCCCTTTTTTCAGAAAAGCCTCATCATATTGGATGCACTAGAAACTCTCGTTCTCGATCACGAGCCACTCATGCACACCTTTCTTTTCCACACCGCCCCTCATTACCACGCAACCGAGCTCCTCCAGCATTTGCGTCTCAATTGCCACCTCCTACAGACGAATTTGCTCTCAAAAAGGAGCCATCATTGGTCCCGGCGCTTCCTTCCCGCTTTACGGCGTTCGTGAGATCAGGCCACAGAAGGGGATGATGAGGCACAGGGAATCTCTGAGGGCGCTTTACGGTTTGTTTTAACTGAATTTGAAGGCCGTTTTCTGTAGAGAAATGAGATTCATGCTGTAGCAGCTCAATTACCTGATACTCCGGCCAAGAGACTAGGCATGGTCAAATCCTACTAATAATCCTCACCCAGCAGCTAACCGACTCACGAAGGTGGATCATATTTTAATACGCCAAGCTATGATAACAAATGGCGCCGCAGATCATACAAGATACAGCACCAATACCGATACTGGCGCTTCGCCTAATCCACCATTTCTAAATTCTAGTAGAATTTCCATTACCAGAATTTTACAATCACTAGGAGCTTCTTGACCCACATCAGAGCTATCTATTGGTACTAACTTTAAGCCATAATTAAACCTCCGCACTGTACATGAAACAAGTCCAAGCAAACCCGCAATAAGAATGGGGAAAAATAACTGCGCAAATAACATTACCCCTCCTCGAAAATGGAAAGCAGAAAGAGGAGAAACCCCAACAAAGCCTTGGTATCGGTATATACATTACTGGTAAATGATCTAGCCTTGGTGAGGGATAGTCTGTGCCAAGGATATTACTTTTACATAACGGAAATGTCTCCGACAAAGAATAATAGAAAACTCATTAACATTAGCACTAGCTATATACAAATAGGTAAGAAGGCTAAGACGACTGACAATGTTTCTTCTGCAGTTATGCCCAATGAGATCGACCATCTCTTGACCAAAGACTAGGAAGTCCTCTACAGCATTTTCGAGTGGTCTCTTATGCGAGGTTCACGATTGACTCTTCTCGGAATAGCCAACGCACTTGATCTCACCGATCGTTTCCTTCCCCGCTTGAGAGCCAGGAAAATCTTACAACCTCAGCTACTCCCGTTCCTACCATATACCCCGTGTCCCAAATTGAAGCAATGATTACTTCTCGCTTCCATACTTTACTCCCGGAAGGAATTGAAACCCCAGGAGACCGACCTCCCAGACGAAGACGGAAACAGACGGACTGAGGAAAGTTATGGCACAGCTTTTCAACTGATATATGATGGAATTGTTTAGTTGGGTTGAGTTGGTCAAGAGGATCAGATTTTTCATTCCGGTAGAAGAAGTATATAGGATGTTGATTTTATTTTAGTCTCTTCTTCTTTCACCAAACCTATTGTATCAATCAGTTCAAGAAATTTTTCCGCTGTACTCAGTCTTCCAGTTCGTACCAGAGAAATCTGAAGACCAAATTTAGATATTGATCAGCTCCAATCCTGCCAAGCACCGAAGCTCCTATGAACCTTAGCCAATGCATGACACAGCAAGATTAAGGTTACCATAAAAATATCATCCCCAATCCCCCATAGTGCTCATTACACTGCACATTATCACACTTTGCTTTAAAGCACTCAACTAAAATAACCAACATAAGGAAAAGTTACCAAAGTATAATATAATATCATGGCAGTAAGAAATATTTATGCAGATCTTACGAAGATGTACAGTACCGTACAAAAGACACACAGCCAGAGATCGAAGACCCACATCAGAATCCCACCACTTTTCTATGGATTTTTTAGCTAATAAGCCACTTGAAAATGTACAAAAACTTTATTCCGGTGTCCTGTATCCAAGTTATCATATGACAGCAATGAACTCTCAAAAGGCAGGAGCAATGAGCTTTCACCCTCGTCACATCTTTCTTCCTTTCCTGTCATAAAATCTCACCTCCGGTGAACCGGCTTGAACTAATAATACCAGGTTTCTGGAATTAATAATATCAAATATCTTGCCTCTTCCAAAATTCTCAAAAGCTTCCCTTTCCTGGCACACCAGTCATTTGAAAAAGCCCTCGGACAGGCCAGCCCACTAAAAAATAGACTTTGCAGAACACCCTCTTGGATCATATGCGCAACAAGTGTAATGCAATTAAAATTTCTTGCACTTATCCACCCTGCCCACTTTCCCACCTTTCCCGCCCCCCAGACTGCGCTTACCAAACCTTACTAGTAAGCTAGCTCATATCAAAACAGCAAACAGAAAGGTGAAAAAGAAAGACAAACACTATCAGTATTAATTAACCAGTATGGGTAAACTTCAATCGGCTTTCCGATCGTGAGGCAAGTAATATTCACGATCCAGGTTATGGTCCAACGATGAAAAACAGTGTTCCCAACCGCCCGGGGCGGCCTAGGGACAGGACGGCGGGCCCTATAGGGTGAGACATTTTAGTTCAGGGCAGGGGAGTGGACGGCGGGGGGCTTCAGGGGACGGCAGGTGATGGCCAGAGACGGTGGGGGGAGGCCAGAAATGGCGGGGGACAGCCGGGGATTGCAAGAGTGATGTCTCATGATGTGAAAAGAATTCGTTTGGAGGTGTATGATTTCAGCTTGGCTAGTACAGGAGGTCTAAGCGCTGGGACTATAGTCCCCTATACTCCGTGCGGTCCTCACCTTCCCGGGCGTAGTCCGTCCTAGAACCCCCAAAAATACTGACTCTGAGCCGTAGTCCATCCCGTCCTCACTCGAAGAGGGACGGACTGGACGGTTGGGAACACTGACATTGCAAACCACAGGTACAACCCAGATTTCCCAACAAGTAATAATTAATCCAGGAAAACTCCACCGGCACCCCTCCACCCACAACCTGCAAAATACAACTGCCAAAGTCGGACTAACAGTACAAGGATGAGGGCAAGCAGCACCAAAGGAAAACAAAAGCCCATTAAGAGAAACGAACGCCAACACCTCAAAGCCCCATAGGATGTATAATTAAGGTAAAGAGTGTGCATGTAAACAAATATCCTGCAAGCAGATAAGTGCCATTAGAACAAATATCAAAGAAATGAAAGTGTAAAAGAAAGAAATTCAAATACTGGATATTACTTACATGCCTCGGTTTTCCTATCATCTTCATCAAAAGTAACAAGCCTGCATATTTCAGCCCAACGTTCAAGTTCCATTGGACAGAAATTCTCCTGACGAGCGTAACGGGGGTCTTTTGCCGAGCCAGCACTTGTGGTAATAACTACTTCGAGCGCCTGCCTCATCACTTGGTCAATAGTATCCACGATTTCGGCCGGGGAATCTGGGGGAATCATCCAATCAGAGTTGATTCCGGTATCTGTTTGCACTGCTCTAGTAATACTGATGTGCGGATAGCAATTGTGAATTTTAGCGAGGTACTGGCAGCACAGCCAGCATAGTGGCTTTGAGGTTCCAATTGACACGCTTGCCGGGGTTGTCGAAGTCAAATATTCTTTAACCGATGCTAAAGCAATACACGATCCGCGGTGTCCATGGAGATTAATTGAAGTTTTGGGACCTTTGGGAAAATTGCGAATCCTGCCATATGTCTGCTGGAGATCGTAGTCCGTAACTTGTGCATACCCTTTCTGTCTTGCATACAGACTGAGTACTCCCAGAAAGTCGGCAGGAATATTTATGGTAATTTCCGGATAAGAAACAACCTGTAGTATTATGCTACGAGGTCAGAAAGGATTTCATAAGGGTAACTCCATCCTGAACCAAGTTTTGTACATACCTCTGTGAGCTTCAATCTGCAAAGTTGATCTGAATTGAAACTTTCAACCCATCGAAGAAGTCTCAAAATAGCCACATGGTATTCGCATAGCTTTCCAAGACGGTAGAGGAGTTGCTGGTCAAGAATTCTGCGACTCCGAGCGTTGGCTACGAGGAGATGGGAAACGAGAATTATACGTGCGATGTCATAATGGCGAGCCTCATAATCAAAGCCGGAACTTGGTTCCAGAGTTTGTAAGAGGTAGTGAAACCAGTTCTTCAAGAAAGAAGGGAGTGGACTGCCAGGTGGAAACACGGTAGTTGCAACGAATTTGCGGATAGCGGTCTGGAACTGTGTTTGTTGTTCATCAGTGTCTCCCTCATATGGTTGATCCAGGTCCCTGATACCAAAATTATTTTCAGCGCCCCTACTCGTTAAAAAAGCATACACCTTTTGCAGCCTAGATAGAATCTTGGGTTTGCAATATCTTATTGCCAAGTCGAATAAATTGCAATGTTTGACCCCGGACGCAATATCCATGTCGGTGGCAATAGCAAATAGTTTTGCAATATAGGCCGTTTCCTCTTTGGTGCATGGATGATGTTTCGAGTAAAGCAGCTCCGGCGGACTTTGACCGGCCTTACGAAAGGATACAGCTACATTACCCTCTGAGCTGGTTGTAACGAGAAGTAGGGCGAGCAGGTTCAAGGTTATTGATTCGTCTTGATCTGTAGGGGTGATCGGGCATTGAGACCAATCGTCAGTTTGTGGGGAGTATTTATAATAAAGGCCAAGCTGGCCAAGAGTGAATGAGATTTGATGAATTGTTGGAGGAGGCATGGGCGAAGGAGTGAGGTTTGAGATGTTGAAATTAGTCGTGTTGGATATGACAGTGAAAAATAGCTGAAGTTCTGAAGGGAAAATACTGTTTATATAAGTTCATAGCCGGGTAACTAGGCACAATTCATACTGCTATCACCCAGTGCGGTCATGTAACTCCGCCATCATAAATTGTCACTCGCTTTCTTTTTTTTTTATATTCTCTAAGCTGCCCAACCGATCACACTCGAGCCACATGGAAACACTAAGCCTTAGCGTGATTTCCAGTATTGCCAGATAATGCGGTACCGGTAGATGGTGTGGTTGCTATCGAGAAGCGACTGGGCGAAACCGAATCCCAGCTAAGCTTAAAGAAACGAACAAAATAAATGAAGAAAAGTAATTAGGAGAAATAAGAAATTCAGGAAGCCCTCAGTCATGGTGGCAAAATTACAAGGAACTCACTACTTACTATTCTAGCCCGTTCAGTCTGTTGAAAATTGGTACCAAGGTTCCATATCTGCAACATCCACTACAACGCCGGATGTTTGGATCAGAAGAGTTTTGTTTTGGAAAGGGTTACGGACTACGGTAGTTGAAGCGATGGTTTGTTTGGATGAAAGGCTAGGTTCAGCGGAGATGTTTTGAGAACATGTAGGAACTCGCGCCAGGGGTGCTGAATATTTGGAACTAAGGTTAGCTAAGGGACGGAACGAACAAGTATCACACTACGATAGTAGCGAAACCGGCACAGGTATCAGGAATGTTCAGGAATGGAATAGTTGGGAAAACTCTGTAAGTAGACAAAACAAAGGAGAGGGATTATGGGACGAATTGTGTTGGAAGCTTGAGGGTGTGGTTAGGAAAGAAGATGGTGGGACGAAGGGAACTTGATTGAAGGTGAAGAAGGGGTTTTCCGGTAGTTAGCTTTTGTGTATATATAGGCACCGCTAGCGCAGAAAGAGCAAGAATCCCAAGGTACTCTCGACTCACCATAGCCCAAATTTCTTGACAACCTCTTGCCTGTTTTTTCTCATTTTATTTTTTTTAGATCAAAATTAATACCCCCTTAAATCCGACTTGCCCCATCCGCTACCTCTTTGATCTTCATATCTTCCATACTTTCTCCTTAATCATTCGCTAAGACATTCATCGTCTATTCTTCTTATAAAGGGCTTTTTTTACCCTAATAGGGTCAATCAAACCCATCCCGCCCCCCTTACCATGGCAGCAGCACTCAAGTCAGGCCCCCCATCCCCGCCACCAGAATGCCTAGTCCAAGCATACTTTATCCTCCTCTACGACAAATCCGACACCAATTTCCGCAAAGCCCTTAACCTTAAGGGAATCCGCAGACAAGACCAAACTTCGTTTGCAGAGCTATTCCGAGCACACACAGTCACCCACTATAGTTTGGTAGAGGCAAATCCGTTCATTTCCGCACTCCTCGTTCCGTCCGGCAATATTGGGGCTCCGAGCGGACCTGGGGGTATGAGAAGCATGAGTGGTAGTGGTATGATTGGCGGTGGTGGTGCTAGGTTGAGTCTGGGGAGCAAATATTCGAGAGACATCTTGGAAGGTTATTCAAGCGCGATGGGGATGGGATCGGTATGGGCGGGAGGTTTAGTAGGGATGGGGGTGAAACGCCCCGTAGTAGTGAATTGCCTGCTGTTTGCGTAGTATATTGTGCTTCAGAATTGAGAGGGAGGCCGGAAACAAAACCTTGATACGTTTCGTTTTCTCATTTTCATCTTATACATATACTGTATTTGCTTTCGCGATTATTTGGTCACAGCAAGGGGCAACCCATCCACTATGATACCGGTACCACATCAATTGCCACCCCAGCAGAATTCCCGCCACCCCCTTCCCCACACATCTCGACATTTTCGCTATAGCTACCATCTCAGTTCTCAACGAGCGCCTTCTGACTCATATCCTTTTTGACCAGCAGGGCAGAGAGTAAGAACTTGAGGGTATAAACATTCTTATCCGCCCTATGGAAAAAAACCCCCATTAAAGATCTGCTCAACCATATAAGAAATCACAATCACGAAAAGGGAAGGAGAAAAAGTACTCACAGCCTCGCCAACTCATCCTGAATCCTCACACATTTCACAGCACCCCTCATCTCCGGCTCGAACTCGCCCCGTTTCTCCCGAATGCACTTCCCATGCCAACTAAGCACCAACTCCAACCACCACAAGGCAAACTCCAGATGCGGTCCTTCCTCCGGCATCTCCGCCACAAAGCGTGTCAGCCCGCTCAGATATACCCATGGCAAGCTCCTGATATCGTGCTAAGGTATCGCCTCACAGACTTGGTGAATAAGGTATCGCTCGTTAGGTCTCAAGGCCATTACTAGCGTTTTCAGGCCATCCCTCTCATCACAGAGTGCGTAGAGTATGGTCGCTGGGGTAACTCCAAGGCCCAGATCGAAGGAGTCGAATATTACTACCTGATCGAGAGAGTATATTAATAGTCTCTTGGTAGAGGCCGCGGTGACCGAACTGCCCGTGAGCGAGAAGGAGAGTCCTGTAACGCGGATTTCCGGATGGACCTGCGCACGGACATTCCGCCCCTAAAGGCACCGGGGAGGGATCTATCGATGCGGTCTTCCAGGGCAGGGGCCTCGCCGGCGCCATCGAGGTGGTCTATTGGTCCCGATTCCGTCAGCAGTTCCGAATTGAGATATTTCTGGGTGCCATGGATGGAGAGGTTCACCGATACCGCGAACTTTCGGACCAGTGTGCCCGAAGCGATGTCTTAGAGACAGACTTACTTGCTGTTCCCGGACGCAAGGATTCAGGTTGCGTCGGCGGAGAGATTGATCGCCGATAAGTGCTTGCTACCGGCAGCGTTCGCAGCGGTGGTTGGGTCAATCGCTCAATACCGGCCGCAGATGTCCTTCCGTCCGTTGATACCGCTGGTCTTCTCTGCGTTCCCCACGTCCCAGAATTTGATTTAGCCGTCTTGGGTGTTCACCGCGACTTGTTGAGAGTCTGGGCGGAAGGATACGCGCAGGACTTCGGACTGGAGTTGGAGGGGCTCGCTGGTCTAGGCTCTTGTGAAGAGGCTCCATATTCGGACCCTATTTTCCCAGCTTCCAAATGTAATCCATTGGCCGTCGGGGGCGAAGCTCAGTGATGCCACGGGCCCCTCGTAGCCGGAGAGCTCCTCGAGCAGCTGTCCGGTTTGTACGTTCCAGGGGTGGATGTCGTTGAAGCGGCCTAAACTGCCTACACACACGATTGCACAACTTGGGTCGACCGCAAGTGCAGAGAATCGCAATCTACTAGTCGCTAAGAAGGTTCGGACATTGCAGTATAGGACTAGGTCCTAGGCTCGGACACTATCATCTAGCGATGTAGTGAATGAGGCGTTGTCCCGTTTTGCGAACTCGCGGGCTGTCACACCGGATGTATGCTTTGTGAAAGTTATTATGTAGAAGCTGGATGTAGCGTCCCAGATCCTGATTCTGCCACCGTCTGCAGTGGTAACCACGCGTTGGCCGTCTAGTGAGTATGTTAACGAGTTCATGGCCTTGAAACGCCCTTGCTGCTTCAAGATGCAAGACTTTAATTGCCATTCCCAGACCAGAAGTTGGCCTGGCTTTGACGCTCCGAATACAAGCCACTCACCGGTTTCGATAATTGTGACAAAGTCTATTCCGTGCCGTGAGATACAGGAGGCCACTCGAGTCGGTTTGATATTTCATGATTGAGTCGCAGGCGGAAACGAACATTAGAGTGTGTACCATATTAAACTCCAGCCTCATATAGTCCGAAGATGCCTAAAGAGAACCCCACCACAAATAGATTCGAGTCCTGATGAAACGTAACACGCCTTTCTTCGGCCTAGTTTTGTAAAAGGTAGTGTGTCTGAGATATTCTCCCTCGCTCGCCTTTTGATTCGTCCTCGTCTTTCATTTCCTCAGCATCATCATCATCATCATCATCATCATCCCCTTTGTAAAATTCCGGCCATTTCCACTCAAACGACGTGCCGTCCTTGCTGACGGCACATATCCAACCAGCAGTGACCACAGATGCATTAGCAGATACACTCTGGCACAGTGCTCACAGCACTGTGGCCATACCGACTCCTGATCCTTCGAAAAATAGGCCCCAATAACCGAATCTCCGTGCCCCGCCAGACCCCTCTACACAAACCCCTCCACCGGATTCAACGAATACACCTTCGCCGTCAATTCCTTGGAAGCCGCAAGAAGATCCTGGAGTTCCCGGACCAAGTGATATTATTAATGGCATCACAATGTGCCGTGTATTCCCTGTGCTTAATAAACGGTGCAATCCTTTTCTCCTCCAGGTATGACGGCGTCCGCCATACCTTTATTTTCCACCCAGCACCAAAGTGACTTCCGTCCGGCGAGAACTTAACATCATGAACAACCGACCTAAAGTTGAAGTGGCGTGGAACAGCGCGCCAAGAGATGTTTGTGAGGACTGTTTGCCGTCTTCGTCAATTGAGAGTAGCAGTGTCCTGAGGCGAGAGTGCGATCCGGGCAATGTTCTTGCGGAGTTCGAAGCTAAAAGTGAACGACTTGTTGCTAAGGATCTGGATGTCAATTTCTACCTCTATAACCGGTAGGGGAAGAGCCATAAGTCATACCTTGCTAAGCTAAAGCAAGTGACTCTATTACCGCGATAATAGTGAATCCCCCCATCTGGAGTAGAGGCAAGATTCCCGCGACAGTAGACTGTCCGCAGCAGACTTGAAAACTATTGAATTTTGGATCAGAAACGCGCAGAAATTTATGGGGAATGCATGCATTGAATGTGACTTTCATTTTTGGCGGGGTTAATAGGAGTGTGAAAGTGGGTAGTGATGTATCGGACGGAGATGTTCAGAAAGTTACCCTTGCCAAGCTTGTTACGGCGTCACGACCGCCAACTCAACCTTTAACCAGTAACACCGAAGGTCCTCCCTTTCAAAAATCGCATTATCTTGAGAGGCACTGACCAAAACTGTTGAGTGCAGTAGGGTACGGGCAACCACCCTAGTTGTGTTGTGGAGAAGATAGGACGGCGTTGAGGGTAAACCACTGGTTGCGCACACATGTTTGTTAGTCCTATTTAGTTAGCAGCGATGCGCATCTGAGATAGAACAAGTTCCCTCACATCGACCACGTCGACCCATCCAACAAAAACATGCGAGATGGAATCTGCTCTTTTCCTCTTCGTGCTTCTTGCAACCACCTCATCCACCATCTCTTGAACACGTTGGTACATTGCATCTCGAATCCCAGCAGGAGATCCTTCCGGAAGAGTCCACCCAGCCATCACCTTTCCATGACACGATGGTGTAGAAATCTGCACATGTGGGTACTGGTGTTGAACAATGGCAATATATTCCCGGCACAGCTAACAGCATAACTTGGATACACCAATAGCGATATCCGCCAGTTTTCCAGAGGACAAATGCGTGTCCACCAAGGCTTGTGTCAGGGAGCATCCGCAGTGCACCTTCACAGTAACATCTTGTGTGGGGAGATTCACAGTTGGACCCATGTCGGGGTATGCTTTCCGGACATCTCCCTCTTTCACCTCATTGATACCCATTGCACCCGCTCGAGAATTAACAACTGTCATCGGATCACTTGGTACCTGAACGCTCCTTGGTGCCAGTGGTGCTCTCTAATTCACCATTATTCTTGTAAGCATCAACTTCAAGTTCTCCTCTATCTGAAAAAGAGAATCCAACATCCGACCCACCTCAACCATACTGGTCCTACCACATGTATCTCGGCCCAACAAGATCATTTTATGAACCAGTGCGATAATGGCCCACAATGATCACCAAGCTTGCCAATAGGAAGAAGCAGACTTGAATCGAGAAGCTTATGTGCTTCCAAATCTCTGGCAATCCAGTAAGCAATAACGATATTACGGTAAACTAAGGGCCCGTTTACCTATAGACGGCCGTCTAGCAACCGGAGACGGTGCCGACCGTTAAGAAAGGCTAGACGGTGGGAGGTGTGTAGGGTGAATGGATGAGTGTGTGTTTACCTAAATATACCGTCAAGTATAGTTTAGTGTGAAAAATTCGATTAACCGACAGGAGGTGTGCAACCCTGTAGCTTTCAACTCTCAACAGTGCTCGGCAGCGAGATATTGGACAGACCAAGAACGCCTCCTCACAAACAGAAGATAGGAATTTTGTCTCTGAACTCACCCTGGGTTATGAGAGAATGGATTGCTGATCGCGCAAAAAAATTAGAGCCAATCGGTCGCTATTCTCATGATTGCGTGCATGATGTATGGGTGGTGTTGATAGACGGTGGTTGCAAAAGGACCTGTTGAGCCGCGTCGGGTTTTGACCGTCTAGCAGCTAGAATATAGAACGGTGAAAAGTTAGGTAAACAGTTTTGGCACGTCTATTGGAATAGGATGTTGGTTGAGACGCCACCGTCTAGTTTCCCTACCAAAATCTCGAAACGCGACGGATAGGTAAACGGGCCCTAAGCGTTCACCTTCCCAATACTGGGAACTCTGAGCTATCTGGCATAGCTGACAGGAGACCTTTAACCCAACGTTTTAGAAACGATGGCAGAGAGCAGGTAAGCGGGAAAATCTTTTCCCCAACTGCTTTACATATATAAGAATCACACCAGGTAGCATAGCTCTCAATTTCGTCTTCCTGATCATTCCCCAACCCCTTGATGCCAAAATTTCTCTTCTCTTCCAATTCACTCAACCTCCGGCAAGTGGAACTCGTTATCATTGACACTTACTATATGGATAGAAAGAAAAATAACTAAAAAGACCGCCGACAATGTTTACATAGTTTTGCCCGATAAGATCGACTATATCTTGACCAAACACTAGAAAGTCCTTTACAGCATCTTCAAGTAGTCTCTTATTGTGCAAGGTTCATGATTGATTCTTCTCGGAATGGCCAACACACTTAATTTCATCAATCAATCATTTCCCTCCCTCCTTGAAAGCCTGGAATCTTACACCACCTCAGCTACTCCCGTTCCTACCATACTCTGCACCTCAAATTGCAGCAGCGATTACCTCTCGTCTTCGTTCTTTACCTCCGGGCAGAAATGAGATTCCAGGAGACTTCGTTCCCCGCATCCCCGCCACTATCCAACTAAAAGCTCGCAAAGTTGCTGGCGCAGCAGAAGGCCCCCGGAAGGATTCCGACGTAGGTCTGTTGAACCAGAAACTCGCCGGAAGAAACTGAAAATGAACCAAGAGCAACCGGAAAACGTGCCAAAATCACAAGACAGAATGGCAAAATCCCTAACTCATCAGCCACCAACGGAAATGTGAACCTAAACATGTTCCTATTAGCACTCTCTCCTCCTTGAGCATCGGAACAACACCGCAGACTACGGTCGCCCTTGTTACCCTTGTTTCTTCTTCGCCATTCGATGGATCTTCCATCACTCATATTAAGATGGTCAACCTACAACAAAAGGCCGTCCTCTGTTATCTTGCTACGACCGAAAAGTTCAACAGTAGCGTCACCATCAGAAAATTATTTGATATCTATATAGCTTTACGCAAGAAGAAACGACTATTACATCCGCTGCCATCAACAAATTCCACGATGCTGCCTCACTCGATGTTGCCGGCATGGTCAGCATAATGACTGGAGGTATGGGTACCACAAGCAAGAGAGGAAGAGCTTCTGGTGGTATGAAGGATAGATACCTCTCGTGGGTATAGTTATGATAAGATGCTACCTTACAACATTGGCATTCCAAACAGCCCCCAACTCTTACATCCCACTCCCACCCTTATTTCTCATTACGCCCGCAGCTGATTGCCTCAGCTTCTTCCCTTCCCGAATTTTTCTCCTAGCTGCCCTATTCTCCTTCATCATCCGCCGTCCTTCCTTCTTTCCCATATGACGCACCTTCTTTTCTTTTACCGGATGTCTGACTTGATTAGCAGCTGCTTTCTGATGTTTGGCCAACAATTGATAATTGCTCGCGTGGGTGAATAGGTCAATTGAGTTGCGAACGCCCGCTGTCACCTCTGCCACCTCGTGAGCAACCATAGACCCATAGAAGAAAAACCCATCGCCAATATCCAGCTCAATCCGCATCTTCATCTGCCACAAAACCAGCTCTCCATCTTGAAACCCACCCCCGAATGGCACAACACAATTAAACAATCGTTTATCATCCAGCCAATCCTGATGACAACGGCTTCCAGACTCGGAGTCCATCCCCTGATTCAGACAAACACCGTGCCAAGCTCCACCAAGTGGTCTCAGCTTCCTCCTATCCGCGCTCCGGGTCTTCGCCATATCCTTAGCCACTCTTCCAGTCATCCTCACGTACTGCTCCGGGCAGAGGAACCGCAATTGATTGCTGCAATAATCAAACAGTTCTCGGTTTCCCCTCAGCCACTCCCTTCCCTTTTCCCCATCCCGCAAAAGCTCCCGGCTCTCAACATACTTTCTGCCATAATCCGCCCAAACAGAATAATGCCGACTCTCATAAAGGCCCCGTGCTAACCGATCCCCCCCACCACCACCACTAGTGCCGGTACCATGCGAATCCAGGATCTGTGAGGAGGTGCTCAAAGTTGCGAGAAGGTGAGATGGGATCTTGAACCGATATCCAAGAATGACGCCCTTGGCATCACGAATTTGCAATGTGCCGAGCGAGGAGGGGTAGTACGCGAAAGACTTGACGGCGGCTCGCTGTTCCGCAATGAGGGGAAATATCCCCCTGCTTTGGCGCGAACGATCCAATAGATCCTCAAACAAAATGGGCGATGGTACAGTCAAGTAACCGGTCCGCTCACTCTCCCACTTCTCCAGCAGAGCCTTCACCACTGATTGCCAAGGTGCCTTACGAGGGATAGGTACCGGAAGTGATTGGCGGGTAAATGCCTTGATGGCAATCAAGTGGGCAACGCGTTTCTCCATAGTTCTTGTATGATGTGATACTCGGACCGGATCAAAAAGGACGGGAAGAAAAAATATCAGCAGGATCGGATCAGATAGTTAGGAAATAGGTTGCGGCAGTGGACATATAAATAAGGAAAAAATGGAATCACGCACCAAAATATAGTTTTCACGTTAATATCAGCCTGGAGTTTCATACATGTGCTCGAGTACGATACACTGTTGGAGGTAATTTCAAATGAAGTATTGTAGTTACTCAGATACAGAGGTAAGTGATAAGTTAAGATGTCAAAGCTTCTTTCTTACCTCTACAGGATCGAGCGCCCGAACTCAAAAAACCCCTGTCCATCTCATCATCACTTACCCCCTGACCCGAGTAGACAGGCATTCCTTTTTTGACAAGAACTTTCTAAAATCTATGTATGATACCGTAAAAAATTCAAATAATCGAACCATACGCCATGTTTGTTTTTCTACGGCCTTCAGAGGGGCCGAGCACCTGGTTTTTTGCTGTCTCTCTCGCCCGCTATTCTAATCTAAAAAGTAGGAAAACTCTCAACGACACAGCACACAGTTTTATTATTTGAGTTTTTACGGTGGGCAATTCCCGGAGACAATTGGAGACTATCGGTACCTTGCTATTTCAGGTTAAGCTTCGTATCAGATGCATGCACGCTTCCGTGCCACACCAAATTGAATAAGAGCAACACGGCTGAGGACGTTTGAGACTCCTACGAGTACTTCGGGAGAACGTGTTGCTCTCATCCAAGTGAATACGATATATCCACTACAGTCTTCACCATACCCACGACGAAACTAGGCTACCAGTAATTTTCATAAGCTTAACCTTGACGATTTCTTTTTTTGCATACTAAACACCCCTGTTCGTCACCCGCCCGCCCAGTTTCGTCGTGGGTACGGTGAAGACTGTAGCATCCCCGTTTCTATGCAACCACCCCCCACAACCCAAGAACCTTGCAATTCCGGAAGAGACTGTGGCCTAAAACTATTTCTCCTGTTAGCCTTCATCCCCTTCTTAATGCGTAGTAAAGAATTTCCAAAAAAAAAGCAAAAACAAGTAAAAACGTGAACATTTTTAAAGGGTTTTCTTTTTTTCTTCCCATTTTACTCCTGGGAAAGGGAGGGACCACGTCCAGACGTGAACATTTAAGTTCATTTCTCTTTTTTTTTTTTCCATTTTACTCCTGGAAAAAAAAGAGAGAAAAAAAAAAAGGGAGGGACCAAGTCCAGAATTTTTCAGTTTGCCTCAGAAAGGAGGGTTCTTCTCCGTTTAGACTCTGGAGAGAGAGCCGGACGATAGGACATCGCAAATCTTGCAATGCTGGTACCTCCGGACCGAAGATGCCACCCCTCACACCGAAATATAAATATTTCTGGTGTTTGATCTTTCCACACCCCTACCACCCCTACGTATAGGGATGGCGCGGCCTAGAGCTAGTTGATCGTAGAAGGTTGTGGACTGAGATGGAAAACCCAACTTGAACAGGAAGAAGAAGAGAGGAAGACTAACAGGAGAACGTACTACGTACCCTGATATGAAAATTGTAGAATAGAAGTAGACTTCACGATTCAGGAAGCAGAGGGAGCGGAAAGGCTGTCAAAGGCTAATCGTAAAAGATTCTGTTATAGAGAGTGAAGAGGCCTCCTCAAATTGCTACCGGTATTATACAGTTGGTACGATACCCGGCGTCGGTCCCAGCAAGCCCCTCCAACTCCAGCCCGAAGTCCTACACATATCCTTCCACTCAGACTCTCGTCAAATCACGGTGAGCACCCTAGATGGCAAAATCACATTCTGGGACGTGGAGAACGCAGAGCAGACCAGCGGTATCGACGGACGGAAGGACATCTCATGGGGGCATCGAACGATTGACCGGACTACCGCTGCGAACGCCGCCGGTACTATAGCAAGCACTTCATCACCGTAAATCACTCCGCCAACGGAACCTAGATCCTTACGGCCGGGAACAACAGGTACATCTACCTCTACGACATCGCTTCCAGCACTCATCCAAAAGTTCGCGGTACCGGCGAACCTCTCCACCGATGGCACCCAGGAATATCTCAATTCGAAACTGTTCATGGAAGCGGGATCGAAAGACCTCCTCAATAGCGCCGGCGAAGCCTCCGACTTGAAGACCGCATCGATCGATCCCCCCGCCGATGCCTCTCGGGGCGATATGTCCGCGCGCAAAGCCCGTCCGGAAATCCGCGTCGTAGGCCTCTCCTTCTCGTCCACCTTGTGAGTGGAATCGTTGCTTAGACGGCATAGGGAGTAAATTCGGGAGAAACGGGGCGAGTTCGAACCGGAGATGAGGGGGGTTGTGAAATGAATGCATCCCGAGGGCCGACGCAATACTCACCTCCTCGGATCCAAGAAGCGCATGTTCCTCTCACGTTGAAAATCCCAGCTTCTAGAAGAACGCCACGAATCAACCATAACATTAACAAGACTCCCCTAAAATTAACAGAAGCTATAAAAACAAGGGTATAAGGCCAAAATGCGCCAGATCCAATCCAAATGAATAGCCTCGCACTGGCTCGAGGACGATTCATACTCTATCCAGTACTCCCCCCCTCCATCATGCGCTAATCCTCTGCGCAGCAACCTTGTCAATTTCAATCCTCCTGTTAGTACCGCGGCCAAGCATCAACGTCAGCGGTGCAACAGCACAGGCGACCACAGCCTCGAATATCAAGCTCTTCCACATTTTATTATTATCGCTCTTATCCTTCAACGCATCCATAGTGATCAGGAATACCGCTCCGAGAATCTGACCACCAACCCAAAGTGTGACGTTCGTCAACTCCGGCGGTGCAGGGTGGGTTTGCTCAACGGCCCATTCCAGTACCAAAGGTAGCAGTGAGAAACTAGTGGCACCGAGAAGAGCACTTATTGTGTAGGGCGCCGCCAGCGTGCGCGTTCCCGGGGCAAATATTAGAGCAACATAACATAGGGCAATAACTGGGACGAGGGTCCTGATTGCTAGGAGGAAACTATGGGTTCTGTCGTTTATCGGCGAGACAATGGCCGCAGTGAGTAGCCCCGCGACAATTAGTATCGCGCCCATGATACCGGCTTCGTCGGCGGTGTAGTCGTATGGAAGCATGATCTATACTAGTCAGTTTCTTAATGCATCGAGAACACAGCGGTATCATACCTGATTCAGCAACGAAGACATTGCGTTGAAGAACCCCAGATACACCGAAAACTATCAACCCTATTAGCTCCATCCCTGACCACCATTCCACACCTAGCTCACCATGACAAAAACCAACAAGAATCCCCTATTCCTAAACACCACCCCCAGACTTTCTTTGAACCCTAACTTCTCCTCAACAGCACTAGCACACGGCGGCGTCGGCGGCCGACTCTTAACAAACCACCAGGGCAGCGAGGCAACTGTTGCGATAATTGCGACCCAAAACGTCATATCCGGAATCTTTTCAGGGCTGGTAGCGATCATAGGATTGATCAACTGCCCAAGCGCGGCTCCAAACGGATTAGCAAAGCTGGTGAGGGCAGTAGCAGATATTCGTCCACGGGATGTGAACCAGAGATCGCTATAGTGTGTTGCGGCAGATAGGACGAATGGTTGTGCGAAGCCGATAAGGATCTGGCCAAACATTACGCCGCCAAAGGACTTCCGATACGCGCAGCCATAACGAATCCAGTTTCCCGCCAGAACTAGGAATGAGGAGGCCATTAGGGCGGGCTTCACACCGTGGCGGTTGAGGGTGTATAAGACTGCCCTGTAAGTGACATTAGAAAATGGCGAAGGCTAAATGAAGGGCGGGAGAGCAGCAAAAGAGACATACGGTGATGCGATCACTACACCGATTTAAACATCACCAGTCAGCATCCCACCCTTTATCCCGTACCAAGGCTCCACAAGGCAGCACAAACCATAAGTAAAGAATACAACGGTAGACAGCCAATTCACAGGGCTCTGCGAATCAAGTCCAAACCAGATCTGCGTACTGTCACTAACAGGTGCATACGTGAGCCACTATGATCCTCAATCAGCAATCTCACGACATGAGCGAAGCAAGGGCAAACGAACTCCCCAGGAAGTCACAATATTCATCAGCATCAATCCAGCAAGTCCAAACCATCGCTCTTTGTAAACCCTATACACCACTATCTCATCATCATCGGTCATTATCCTCTGCTGCTGCTCTTCTTCCCCCCCTTCTCCTCCTCCTCCTTCCTCTGACATCGGTGCAGCTCCACTATTTCCGCTACTGCTATGGCGGGCGTCTCGAGCGGATAGCGATCTTAACTCCATCACGCGTCGCGTGCTTGTCCGAATTGTGAGCGTACCGGTAATCCAACACAATAGAGCAAGACGAGGAGGACAAAAGAATTCACAAACCCTCCTCGACCCAGGACTCGGTCAGTGGCCGTCTTGCCCCGTGAGGGAGTACTGGGCCGACTAGTGAAACCAGGGGGGGGGAAGGGGCAGATGAATGGCTTATGGACCTTTTACCGGTAGAGGACAACGATACTAGAAACTCGGTAGCGCTCACCGGATTCAGCAAGGCCGCGCCCCTTGCTATATCAAGTTGGCGGTAGCACAATTCGCTTGGGCCGCCGTTGTTCCAGAACTCAGAATCGTAAAAAATCTAGCCGATCTAAGATCTTAAGATTTGAGGTGCTTATCAGATCAATGATAACCTTATTTTGGAACATACTGTAATCATGAATGGTCACACGGTGGGTTATTTGGCGCCGGGGGCGGATGTTTATCCAATAAGCACCACCGGTCGTGCTGCTACCGGTAGTAGAAAAGCTCCCGTCAAGCACGGCGACGGTAAAAGAGAAATTGGCCGGGCTCAGCTGGATCCGTTATCGCAGTTATCCAACCGTGCACCTGCTTGCTGTGCCTTGCAAATTATAGGGTGCCGCAAAAACTCGAATAATCGAACCATATGCTATGTCGTTGGAGTTTGCCGTCTTTGATAAGTAAGGTCTGGTGTTTTTTGTTTTTTTATGGCTTTCAGAGGGGCCGAGCACATGGTTTTTTGCTGTGTTTTCTGCCACTGTTCTAAGGTAGGGAATTCTCAACTATATGGCACACGGTTCTGTTATTTGAGTTTTTACGGTATCCGGACACCCGGTTGCTGACACAAGCACTAGAGATGATAAGATGTCGTATCCAACATGCAGACTCCCCAGTTTCAGTATGCGGTGTGATAGCTCCATGCTCTGGCAAGCGACTTTTTCCGCGAGAAAACGATTGATATTTCATGATACCTGTGCCAGTCTCATAGCTGGACTCCCGGGGTCAAAACATGTCACCACCTAACTAGTTTATTTGCGACAAGCTATGTCCCCGGGTTTGCGGTACTGCGATATCGTACCGTATGTAGGACTCTCGGCTGACCAGAAAACCTGATCAGGGTGAGATTCAACCAAGTGAAGCTATCGTACATCTGGCACGGGTGCTGAAAAACGAACTGCTTGCCAGATTCAAAAGTATTGGGAAATATTCAGCAAACTTGGCGCGGAGGCCCCCGACTGAATTTCCCAATACTTTTGAATCTGGCAAGTACTGTACAGTACTCACAAGTCACCTCTTGGAGAGGATACCGGCCTGTAGTAATTCACCATGCTAGTTTGCATTGCCCATTTGGGGCTTGATATGCTATGCTAGGGTGAGAGGAGTGATACTCTGGAATGAGAGCTTTACTGCAGATGGGGCCCCCGAATACCCGTCCCAGGCAAGAATTACCAGAAAATAGGGATTAAAAATATATAATATTATTATGGTAAAACCCCTGCGACTGTCTGAGCGCCCATCAAACTCAAGACTCGTACTTTCGAGTACTGTACTAGTACTTGTACTTCCTCTCGAGACGAGTACCAACTCGCCGGTAGAGGATCGGTTTCTCGAGCGCGCCCGCTGAGATGCCGGAAGTAGGTCTATATAATATCTCCCTGAGCCCAACCTACTCATAATCATGAATTACGAACCTGACCATTTCTTAATACTCTACTTCCCCGCGAATCCCCATTTTTGTATATACTCTACAGCCTCCGGTATATAGAAAAAATCGGAAAACGGGGATCGGGCCTTTTCCGGGGGCCCCGATTGGAGATTTTTTTCGGTGTGCTCGAGCCGATTGAGCGACCGTGTCTCTCTAACATTTAATTTCCCACATTTTCCAATTCTTTCTACCGCAGGCTGTAACCTAAATTTTGCCTTTCTAAAATGGGCTTGACTGGGCTTTTATCGGTACAGTAATGAGTTGAGCTGAGTTATGTGTGGACAATTTACGAGCGCTCGGGGATCGAGGTTGGTATTGTGCTTTTCCTAAAGGTTGCGAAAAACTCGCTGGACAAAAGGTTGCGAATCCTTCTTTTTTTTCAGAGCTCTCTGTTTAATTAGAACTTGGCAAGCCACTGACCCCGAGAATTCACAGTATACAGTACCTGATTCTTCGGAGCGGGGTTCTTAGTACGGCCATGGTGG
>Ga0307513_10001879_pt1 | contig 29848 bp, 36 predicted proteins | sample 15_EM_MG_FD_202174 | JGI IMG/M metagenome (GOLD analysis project Ga0307513, IMG submission 202174) | Populus trichocarpa ectomycorrhiza microbial communities from riparian zone in the Pacific Northwest, United States - 15_EM | ecosystem: Host-associated > Plants > Roots > Unclassified | place... | reverse complement strand
GGAAAAGACTTTCGTCTTGTTCTCGTATCCGGCTTCGATGTCACCAGGGATTTTTCGACGGTGTCGTATGCGAAGAGGAAAGATGCTCTTAAATCCAAGTCTGCTACCCCAGTTCCAATGTTCGCTTCCACTCCCCCTACTTTTCAGGGGGGATGGCGCGTCTTTTTCCCACCTGACACTGACGATGGACCAAAGCGCCCCCCACCCAAACAAGGCGGCGCAGAAGCAATTTTCTACAGATCCAGCCAATGCGTCTTCATTCGGTATTATACTATGCGCTTGAGAAAATGGTTTCCGTTTGGTCCCAAAGCAGTAGTTCGAGCCGGTGGGGGGCCACCCGGGGCTGGCTCTGGATTGATTGTCCCCGACAGCGCAGCACGTGTATGGTTCCTGCTATTTCTTTCTCTATCTCCTCTGAATTTTGCCTCCAGAAGGAATATGACAGCTGGGATGCCATTGCAGAATATGTATTCAAGGTAATTCCCCTCCCCGTGTCGCCGCTACGCCACTCAATTCTCCCAATGGAAGAACTCCGACGCCAAATCTGTGTTGATGAACCATCAAGATCTTACGGATATTCGTGCGGTAGGTTATCCGTGGATGTAGAACTTCAATGTCTCATCTTTGCACAGATGGGAGGTTCGGGTAATATCTTCTCGATACTGGCTGCGGCGAGGCCATATTTCGAGGTGGATAAAGATGGAGGTCAGTCCCATCGTATGTAGATACTCGTGGCCTCACTCTTTCCCAGTGGCAAGGATCGCTTGCAAAGGAAAGAGAGCACTTCCACCCCCACCTCCGGGGCAGGCTCCCCCACCCCCACCGCAGACTCCTACACCTCAACCACAGACTCCTACACCTCAACCGCAGATTCCTACATCTCAACCACAGATTCCTACGCCCCAGCCGCATATCCCTATGCCTCAGCCGCATATTCCTATGCCTCAGCCGCAGATTCCTACGCCTCAGCTGCAGATTCCTACACCTCAACCGCAGACTCCTACATCTCAACCTCCGGGGCCAAATCCGAACCCAGCCCCCATACCGGATACGAACGTTGGCCATGCAGTCAACAGCGCTTCTCGTGGGTGTCATACGTCTTCTGATCTCGAGCTATTCTGAGGGTGGATCAGGCCCAGATTTGCACATTGGGAACCAGTCCCCTACAGATGCCAGAAAACCGGTTCCCGAGGACCAAGGAATCTCGCTCCCGAGTGAAGGTTCGAATCTGAGTGTAGGCGAGGGATACCACCAGGGTGATCAGAATCGAGTCTCCTCCTCCGTGTTGCCTCCGGTTACACCTCCTACGCTGGAAACACCGCGAGCGGGCATGGATCTACCGAACAAATCATCTACAGATAACCTCGGACAACATAACCAATCTAGTACGTCGATTTCACATATCCCACTTTGGTTACTAAGTGAGACTCGTAATCCGCAGGCGTCGATCCACACGACGAGGCGAGGAACACGCCGCATCTTGACCTCCAAAATACGAGTGATGGGGCCCTTCCAGTCAAAGAACCTAGCCAGGATGCATCGGATACGAACGTTGGTCGTGCCACCAACGACGTTTCTGGTGGGTGTCATGCATCTCCTGACCTTCAGTTATTCTGAGATCTTCGCGGATCAGATTTGCAAGCCGGGGACCAGCCCGGTAACCAGTCGCCCACAGATGGCAGCGAAGCCCTCCAAAAGGGCCAGGAAATACCGCTCTTCGAGGCGCATCAGGATCAACAGAAACCACCACAGAAACCAGAGCCGTACGATAAAACACCGGATCCACGAACGGATGGCGCCCGTAGCCAGTAAGTTTTCTTTCCTCGACGATCGTACATCCAGTGACCTCAGTGTTTCCTCGTGTACAGTGGCCCCACTCCCGTGAACCATCCCACAGAGAAGTTCATTGATGATTCAGCTTCGGACGAAACCACACAGGAGCAGCCTCCAGGAAAAAGTCCTATTGCGTCGGATTCACCTTCGCCCCACAACACGGTTTCCTCATCTCCCCTTCCCACTCCGCAAATTCCTTCCCAGGGAGTGGACGACAAGAGTGATTCCGTCTCTCCAGAGGACAACGGTGGGAGCGCAGGGGCGGACGAGAGCAAGAATGGAAGGCCGGACGCTATTTCCAAGGAAATGTTGCAGTACCCACGATCTGACGCAGATGATAACCGCTCTGAGAGTGATTCTGTCTCTCCAGAGAACCGTGATGGGAGTGCGGGGATAGATGAGGGTCAAAGTGCAACATCGCAGGGTCCTCCATCTCACACAGACTACGACCGTTCCGGGTCCCATACCGACCTCCAGAATGCTCTTGGCGGTGGAAACACGTCGAGAGTAGACGTGAGTGACAAGGAGCCCAGTGAGTTGTCCGTTCGTAAATTTGTTTTTGTTGTTACTGAGACCAGCATAGTATCGGACCTCAACCGTGACTCGGATGGTGATGGCGAAGGAACTCCTGGTACGTTGCCCATTTCAACCCTTACTACCTGCACCTTACACGGGCGGAGGCTTAGCTCTGAATGCAGGTGACAGTTACGACCAAGATGTTGAAGATCGAAACCCCTCCCCTACGTCTCTACGTCCGACCACTCCCCCAAGCCCGGCAACATCCCAAAAAGCTATGCACCTACCGAACAATCTGTCTGCGGATCATCTGGGGCACGACAAATCTAGTACGTTAATTTCACGTATCTCACTCAGAGTATAGAACGAATGACTTGAAATCCGCAGGGGTCGATCTGCACGATGGGGACGAGAATGTTGACCTCCAGAATACTGATGGTGGGGTCCTTCCAAGGCGAGAATCCATACACGGTGTTTCGGACGTGAATGTTGGTCACACAACCGACAACGTTTCTCGTGGGTGTTATCATCTCCTGACCCCAAGCTGTTCTGACTTCTTGGTGGATCAGATTTGAAAACCGGGAACCAATCCCAAAACGAGTCGCACACAGATGACAGCAAAATACTCCAGAGGGACCAGGAAACACCGCTCTCCAAGACGCGCGAGGATCAGCAGAAACCACCACAGGAACCGGAGCCGCGCGATGGAGCATCGGACCCACGAATGGATGGCGTCCGTAGCCCGTAAGTTCTCATTCCTCGACGATTGTACATTCAGTGACCTCACTGTTTCCTCGTGTACAGTGACTCCCTTCCTGCGAACCCTCCCGCTGATAAGTTTATCGACGATTCAGCTTCGGGCGAAGCCACACAGGAGCAGCCTGCAAGGCAAAGTACAATTGCGTCGAATCGGCCATCGCTCTACAAGACGGTTTCCTCATCTCCACCTTCAACTCCGCAAATTCCTTCCCAGAAGGTGGACGACAGGAGTGGTCCCATCTCTCAGGAAAACCATGGTGAGAGGGCGGAGACGGAGGGGAGCCAGAATGAAAGAGCGGACGTTATTTCCAAGGAAACGTTACAGCATTCACCACCCAGCGCAGGTGATAACCATTCCGAGAGTGAACCTGTCTCTCCAGAGAACCGAGGTGGGAGCGCGAGGATGAATGAGGGCCCGAATGAAACATCGCATGTTGGTCCCGCGGCGACATTGCAAGATCCCCCGTCCCACGTGGATTATGACTTTTCTGAGTCAGGTACCGACCCCCAGGAGACTCTTAGCAGCGGAAACGTGTCGAGAGTAAACGTGAGTGACGAAGGACCTGGTGAGTTGTCCGTTCGTAAACTTGTCTTTGCCGTTGCTGAGATTGGCGTAGGGCCGGATTTCAACCGTGGTTCGGATGGCATCGATGAGGGAAATGATTGGTCCGAGACGCGACAGGACGACTTGGAAGCTCCTGGTATGTTGCTCTTTTCAACACTTCCCACTTGCACCTTACACCTATGAAGGTTTAGTTCTAAATACAGGTGACGGAAACCACCAAGATGGTCAAAATCGAGACCCCTCCCGTGCGTTTGTTCGCCTGATTATATCCGCAACATTTGTGACACCCCGGACAGACATGGACCTACCGAATGATTCATCCCGGAACGATCTGGGACGGGGTAACCAATCTAGTACATCTGTTTCACCTGTCTCACCCGTATTATCGAATGGGGACCTGGAACCCACAAGGGGTGATTTGCATAGCGAGGGTGAGGGTACTTCTCATCTCGACCTCCTGAATACGGATGATGGGGCCCTTCCAAGGCGAGAATCCATGGAGGGTGCCTTAGCTACGGACGACAACGCTTCTCGTAGGTGTCATACATCTCCTGACTTTGAGTTACTCTGAGTTCTTCGCGTATCAGGTTCGGATTCACCAACCACGAATAATCCCCAAAACCAGTCCCATAAAGATGTCAGCAAAACTCTCCCAAAGAACCAGGAAATACTGCTCCCTCAGATGCACCAGGATCAGCGAGAATCAGAGCCGCGTGGTGGGATATCGAATACACAAATGGATGGCGTCCGTATCCCGTGAGTTCCCTCTCCCTGGTAATGTGTTCCGTGGCAGGCTCACTGTTTCCCGTGTGCAGGGACCCCCCTCCCGTGAATCCCTCCGCTCAACTGTCTATTGACGCTTCAGCTCCAAACGAAGTCACACAGGAACAGCCTGCAGGAAAAAATCCAATCTTATCTGGCCCGCCCTCACCCCGCTGCACAGTCCCCCTGTCTCCCCTCCTCACTACGCCAATTGCTTCCCAGAAGCCAAATTACAGCAGCGATCCCGTCTCCCCAGAAGGCCATAGCGGAAACTCGGGGGTGGATGAGAACCAGGATTCAAGTCCACGCACTGTTTCCGAGGAAATATCGCAGGATATGCAATCCGACACATATTATGACGGTTCTAGTTCCGAGACGCTACAGAATAACCCCGGAGGTTCTGGTATGTTGTTGGTCTCAATCCCACCTACCCGCGTCTTACACGGGTGGAGGTTTGGTTCCGAATACAGGTGGCGAATACCACGAAGATGGTCAAAGTCAAGATCCCTCTCGTGCGTTTATTCGTTTGATTGTATCCTCAACGTTAGTGAGATCTCGGACAGACATGGATCTACCGGACAATTCATCCCGGAACGATCTGGGACAGTATAACCAGTCTAGCGGGCCTATTTCGCCTACCTCAATTAGATTATCGAACAAAGATTTGGACCCAGCAGCGGTGGATCCACGTGATGGGGGTGGGGATGCTTCTGACCTCGACCTCCCGAACCCGGATGATGGGGCCCCCCAAATCCGAGAATATACAAAGGATGCCTCTCGTACGAACGCTGGTCGTGTTACCGACGACGCTTCTCGTGGGTGTCATACATCTCCTGACCCTCAGCCATTCTGAGTTCTTCGCGCATTAGGTCCAGACTTGCCAACAGAAAACCAGTCCCGCATAGATGTTGACGAAACTCTCAAGGACCAGGAAACACCGCTCTCCCAGACGCATCAGGATCAGCAGAAATCACCGCAGGGACCGGAGCCACACGATGGAGCATTGGACCAACGAATGGATAACGTCTTTAGCACGTAAGTTCTCTTTCCTCGACGATCATGCATTCGGTGATCTCACTGTTTTCTCGTGTGCAGCGACCTCACTCCCGTGAATCTTCCCGCCGAGAAGTTTATTGATGATTCAGCTTCAGACGAAACCACACAGGAACAGCCTGCGGGACAAAATTCGATGGTATCAGATTCGCCTTCGGTCCGGAACAGGGTTTCCACATCTCCCCCTCCCGCTCCACAGATTCTTTTCCAGAAGGAAGACGACGGGAGCGACCTTGTCTCTCCAGAGAACCATGGTGAGAGCACGGAGATGGAGGAGAGCCAGAATGAAAGACCGGACCCTGGTTCCAGGGAAACATTGCATCGTCCACCACCCGACGCAGATGATAGCCGTCCCGAGAGCGACTCCGTCCCCCCAGAGAACCAGGATTGGAGTGGGACGATGAACGAGGGCCCGAATGAAACATCGCATGCTAGTCCTGTGGCGACATTGCAGGATCCTCCGTCCCACCCAGATTATGACTCTTCTGAGTCACGTACTGACACCCAGGATACTCTCAGCAGCAGAAACGCGTCGAAAGTGAACGTGGGTGACGAAGGACCTGGTGAGTTGTCCGTTCGTAAACTTGTTTTTGTTGTTGCTGAGATTGGCGTAGGATCGGATTTCAACCGTGGTTCGGATGGCAACGATGAGGGTGATGATTGGTCTGAGACGCAACAAGACGACTTGGAAGCTTCTGGTACGTTCCTCGTTCCAACCCTTCCCACTTGCACCTTACGTGTGGAGATTTGACTTCGAATGTAGGTGACAAATACCGCCAAGATGGTCAGAATCGAAACCCCTCCCGTGCGTTTTTTCGTTCGATTATACCCCCAATGTTAGTGACATCCCAGGCAGACACGGATCTACCAGACAGTTCGACCCAGAATCCCCTGGGACAGCACAATCGATCTAGTACGTCTATTCTGTTATCTCACTCGATCATCAAACGAACAACTTGGTATTCGCAGGGGAGGACCTGCACGATGGGCGCAAGAATGCTGACCTCCCGGAAACAGGTGATGAAACAGATGATGGGGCTTTTCCAAGGCAAGAATCTGTACAGGGTACTTCGGGTACGACCGTTGGCCGTGCGGTCGAGAATGCTTCGGGTAGGCGTCATGCATCTCATGATCTCGAGCTGTTCTGAGTGCAGATCAGGTCCAGATTTGCAAACTGGGAACCAATCCCGCAACCAGTCCCACACAGATGCCGGTGAAATAGACCCCGAAGAGCATGAAACCCTGCGCCCTCCGACGCGTCAGAATCTGCAAGAACCAGAGCCACATAGTAGGTCGTCGAATACACAAATGGGTGACGTCCGTGTCTCGTAGGTTTCCTCTCCCTGGCAATCACGCATTCAGTGACAGGCTCACCGTCTTCTCGTGTGTAGGGACCCCCCTCACGTGAACCCTCCCGCTCCGACGTTTATTGATGATTCAGCTTCGGACGAAGTCACAGAGGAGCAGCCTGCAGGACAAAATCCAACGGCGTCGGATACGCCTTCGCTCCACAATACGGTTTCCCCATCCCCACCTCCCACCCTTTCTTCCCGGGAGGCAAACCGCAGTAGGGATCCGATCTCTGCAGGGGGTTATAGCGAAAGCACGGGGGTGGATGAGAGCAGGAGTGTAACGCCGCACACTGATTCCGGGGTAACATTGCAGGACGCGCCATCTGACACATGCTATGACGATTTCGAATTCCAGGGGCTACAGAACAACCTCGAAGATTCTGGTATGTTGCTCATTTCAATGCCTCCTATCTGCAACTTATACAGGTGGAGGTTCTGCTACAGGTGACGAACACCACCAAGGTGGTCAAAATCGGAACCCCTCACGTGAGTCTGCTCGTCTGATTGTATCCTCGACATTCGTGACATCTGAGGCAGACATGGATCGACCGAACAATTCATCCCCAGATCGTGTGGCACAGCACAATCAACCTAGTACGTCTATTCTTTCTACTCCATTTATATTATCAGGCGAGTGACTTGGACCCCGCAGCAGCAGATCTGCATGACGGGGGTGGGGATGCTTCTGACCTCGGCCTCCCGGACTCGGATGGTGGGGCCCGCCCGGTCCAAGAATCTAGACAGGATGCCTCGCGTACGAACGTTGGTCGTGTTACCGACGACGCTTCTCGTGGGTGTCATACATCTCCTGACCCTCAGCTATTCTGAGTCCTTCGCGCATTAGGTCCAGATTTGCAAACGGAAAACCAATCCCACACAAATGTTGACGAAACACTCTCCAAGGACCAGGAAACACCGCTCCCCCAGACGCATCAAGATCCCCAGAAATCACCGCAGGAACCGGAGCCACGCGATAGATCATTGGGCCCACGAATGGATAGCGTCCTTAACACGTAAGTTCTCTTTCCTCGACGATCATCCATTCAGCGACCTCACTATTTTCTTGCACGTAGGGACCCACCTCCCGCTCCGAAGTCTAATGACGATTCAGATTCGAACGAAGCCACACAGGAGCAGCCTGCAGGACAAAATACAATGGTGTCGGATTCGCCTTCGCTCCGGAACACGGTTTCCCCATCTCCCCTACCCGCTCCACAAATTCCTCTCCAGAAGGCGGATGACAGGAGTGATTCCATCTCTCCAGAGAACCATGGTTGGAGCGCAGGGACTGACGAGAGCCAGAATGCAAGACCGGACGCTATTTCCAGGGAAACGTTGCAGCATCCACCACCTGACGCAGATGGTAACCGTTCTGAGAGTGACTTTGTCTCTCCAGAGGACCGTAATGGGAGCGTAGGGATGGATAAGGGCCCAAATGCAACATTGCAGGTTCCTCCATCTCACATAGATTATGACTATTCTGGGTCAACTACCAACCTCCAGAATACTCTTGGCGGGGGAAACATGTCGGGAGGAGACGTGGATAGCGAAAGGCCTAGTGAGTTGTCCGCTCGTAAATTTGTTTTTGTTGTTGCTGAGATCATCATAGGATCAGATTTCAACCGTGGCTCGGATGAAAACGATGAGGGAGATTATTGGTCCAAGATGCGAAAGGACGACCTCGAGGCTTCTGGTATGTTCATTTCAACCCTTCCAACTCGTACCTTACACGGGTGGAGGCTCAACTCCGAATGTAGGTGACGGACACCGCCAAGATGGTCAGCGTCAAAGGTCCTCCCGTGCGTTTTTTTTCTTGATTATACTTTCAATATTGGTGACATCCCCGACAGACACAGACCTGCCGGAAAGTTCATCCAAGAATGATCTGGGACAGGATAACCAACCTGCCACGTCTATTTCGCCTATCTCACTCGGATTATCGAACGAAGTCTTGGAACCCGCAGGGGATGATTTGTATGGTGGGGACGGGGGTGCTTCTGATCTCTGCCTGCCAAATACGGATGATGAGGCCCCTTCAAGGCGAGAATTTGGACAGTATGCCTCGGGTACGAACGTTGGTCGTACAGCCAATAACTCTTCTCGTGGGTGTCATACATCTCCCAAAATTCTGCTATCCTGAGCTCTTCGTGTATCAGACCAAGATTCACCAACCATGAATAATTCCGGCAAACAATCCCATACAGATATCAGCGAAACCCTCCCAAAGGATCAGCAAATGCCACTCACTCAGACGCATGAGGATCTGCGAGAACCAATGCGAGAACCAGAGCCACACATTGGAGCATCAAGTCCACACATGGATGGCGACCGTATCCCGTGAGTTCCCTCTCCCTGGCAATCGTGTATTCAGTGACAGACTCACTGTTTTCCTATCTGTAGAAACCCCCCTCCCGTGGACCCTCCCGCTCAGAAGTTTGTTGACAATTCGGCTTCGGACGAAGTCACACGGGAGCAGCCTATAGGACAAAGTCAAATTGCGTTGAATTTGCCTTCGCTCCGCAACGCGGTTTCCCCATCTCCCCCTCCAACTCCACAAACTCCTTCCCAGAAGAACTACAGGAGTGATCCCATCTCCCCAGAGAATTATGGCGGGAGTGCGGAGACGGGTGAGAGCCAGAACGAAATACCGGATGCTAGTCCCAGGGAAATGTTGCAGCATCCACCACCTGACGCAGATGATAACCATTCTGAGAGTGATCCTGTCTCTTCAGAGAACCGCGATTGGAGCGTGAGGATGGATGAGGGCCCGAATGCAACATCGCATGCTGGTCCCGCGGCTACATTGCAGGACCATCCGGCCCGCGCAGATTATGACTATTCTGGCTCTCGTACTGACCTCCGTGATACTCTCAGCAGCGGAAACGTGTCGAGAGTAGATGTGAGTGACAAAGAGTCCGGTGAGTTGTCCGTTCGTGAATTTTTTGTTGTTGCTAAGACCAGCATAGGATCGGATCTCAACCGTGACTCGGATGACGATGATGAGGGAACTTCTGGTACGTCACATATTTCACCCCTTACTACCTGCACCTTACACGGGCGGAGGCTTAGCTCTAAATGTAGGTGACAGATACCGCCAGGGTGGTGAAGATCAAAACCCTCTCCCTATGTCTCTGCGTCCGGCCACACCCCCGAGCCCGCCAACATCCCGAAAAACTGTGCACCTACCAAGCAATCTATCTACGGATCGTCTGGGGCACGACAAATCTAGTACGTCGGTTTCACATATCTCACTGAGAGTACAGAACGAATGTCTCGAAAGCCACAGTGATCGATCTGCACTATGGGATCAAAGACGTTGACCTTCCGAACACGGATGATGGGGCCCTTTCAAGGCGAGAATCAATACACAATGTTTCGGGCGCGAACGTTGGTCGCACAACCGATAACGCTCCCCGTGGGTGTCATGCATTTCTCGACCCCAAGCTGTTCTGACTCCCTTGCGCATCGGGCCCAGATTCACAAACCGGGAACCAATCCCATGACCAGTCGCACACAGATGTCAACAAACCATTCCCCAAGTACCAGGAAACACTGCTCGCTCAGACGCATGAGGATCAACAGAAACCACCGCGGGAACCGGAAACACACGACAGAGCACCGGACCCACGAATGGGTGGTGACCATAGCCCGTAAGTTCTCTTTCCACCACGATCATGCATTGGATGACCTCACTGTTTTCTTGTGTGCAGCGGCTCCCCTCCCGTGAATCCTCCCGCTGAGAAGTTTATTGACACCTCAGCTCCAACCGAAGCCACACAGGAGCAGCCTGCAGGACAAAGTCCAACGTGGTCGGATTCGCCTTCGTTCCACAACACAGTTTCTCCATCTCCATCTTCCATTCCGCAAACCCAGAAGAACTACAGGAGCGATCCCGTCTCCCCGGAGAACCACGGCGGGAGTGCGGAGACGGGCGAGAGCCAGAATGAAAGACCGGACGCTGGTTCCAAGGAAATGTTACAGCATCCACCACCTGACGCAGGCGATCACTATTCTGAGAGTGATTACGCCCCTCCAGAGATCCGTGATGGGAGTGTGAGGATAAATAAGGACCCGAATGAAACATCGCAACCTGGTCCCACGGCGACATTGCAGGATCCTCCATCCCGCGTAGATTATGACCATTCTGGCTCTCGTACCGACCTCCAGGATACTCTCAGCAGCGGAAACGCGTCGAGGGTAGGCGTAAGTGACGAAGGATCCGGTGGGTTGTCCGTTCGTAAGCTTGTTTTTGCTGTTGCTGAGATCTGCATAGGATCGGATTTCAACCGTGGCTCGGGTGGCAACGATGGGGGAAATTATTGGTCCGAGACACAACAGGGCAAATTCGAAGCTTCTGGTACGTTGCTCGTTTCAACCCTTCCCACTCGCGTCTCACATGGGTGGAGGTTTGACTCCAAATGTAGGTGACGGATATCACCAAGATGGTCAAGATCGAGATCCCTCCCGTGCGTTTACTTGCTTGGTTATATCCTCAACATTGGTGACATTCCGGACAGACATGGATCTACCGAATGATTTATCCCGGGGTCGTCCGGGGCGGGATAATCAATCTAACAAATCTATTTCACTTATCTCACCCGGATCATCGAATGGGGACCTGGAATCCACAGGGGATTATCTGTATAGCGGGGGCGAGAATGCTTCTCGTCTCAACCTCCTGAATACGGAGGGTGCCTCGACTATGGATATTGGTCGTACGGACGACAACGCTTCTCGTGGGTATCATACATCTCCTGACCTTGGGTTATTCTGAGCTCTTCGCGTATCAGGCGCAGATTCACCAACCGCGAATAATTCCCAAAACCAGTCCGACAAAGATGTCAGCGAAACTCTCCCAAAGGACCAGGAAATACTGCTCCCTCAGATGCACCAGGATCAGCGAGAATCAGAGCCACATGGTAGGATATCGAATACACAAATGGATGGCGTCCGTATCCCGTGAGTTCCCTCTCCCTTGCAACCATGCATTCAGCAACAGGCTCACTGTTACCCCGTGTGTAGGGATCCCTCTCCCGTGAACTCTCCCGTTCAGAAGTGTATTGACGATTCGGCCGCGGACGAAGTCACACAGGAGCAGTATGCAGGACAAAATTCAACGGCATCGGATCCACCTTCATTCTACGTCACAATTTCCCCATCTCCACCTTCCACTCCGCAAACTCCTCCCCAGATGGTGGACTACAAGAACAGGAATGATCCCATCTCTCCAGAGAACCATAGTGGGAGTGCGGGGACGGACGAGAGCCAGAATGCAAGACTGCACACCGGTTCCAGGGAAACGTTGCAGCCTCCGGCATCCGACGTAGATTATGACCGTTCTGGGAGTGATCCTGTCTCTCCAGAGAACCGTGGCGGGAGCGTGGGGGTCGATGAGGGCTCAAATCCAACATCACATGCTAGTTCCAGGGAAGCATCGCGGGGTCCTCCGTCTCATACAGGTTATGACTATTTCGGGACCTATGCCAACCTCCAGAATACTCCTGGCGGCGGAAACACGTCGGGAAGAGACGTGGGCAACGAAGGGTCTGGTGAGTTGTCGGCTCATAAATTTGTTTTTATTGTCGCTGAGACCAGCATAGGATCACACTTCAACCGTGACTCGGATGGAGATGACGAGGGGGCTTCTGGTACGCTACCTATTTCAATCCTTACTGCCAGCACCTTACACGGGCGGAGACTTAGCTCTGAATGCAGGTGACAGTTACCACCGAGGTGGCGAAGACCGAAACCCCTCCCCTACATTTGTGCATCCTACCACACCTCCGAGCCCGGCGATATCTCGAGCAACTGCGCACATACCGAACGATCCATCTCTGGAAAATCTAGGGCACGACCAATCTGGTACGTCGGTTTCACCTATCTCACTGGGAGTACAGAACGAATGACTTGAAATCCGCAGGGGTCGATCTGCACGATGGGGACAAGAACGTTGACCTCCGGAATACTGATGGTGGGGTCCTTCCAAGGCGAGAATCTATACATGGTCTCCCTGACACGAACTTTGGTCACACAACAGACAACACTTCTCGTGGGTGTCATCATCTCCTGACCCAGAGCTGTTCTGACTTCTTCGCGAATTGGGCCCAGATTTGCAAGCTAGGAGCCAATCCCATAACCGGTCGCACACATATGTCAACGAAACCCTCCCAAAGGACCAGGAAACGCCGCTCCCCCAGACGCATCAGGATCGGCAAAAACCACTACAGGAACCAGAGCCACACGATGGAGCACCGAACCCACGAACGGACGGCGTCCTTAGCCCGTAAGTTCTCTTTCCTCGAGGATCATTCGTTCAGTGACCTTACTGTCTTCTCATGTACAGTGGCTCCATTCCTGCGAACCTTCACGCGCAGAAGTTTGTTGACGCTTCGGCTTCGGACGAAGTCACACAGGAGCAACCTGCAGGACAAAGCCCAACGGTGTCGCATTCGCCTTCGCTCTACAACACAGTTTCCCCATCTCCACCTTCCGCTCCGCAGACTCCTTCCCAGATGGTAGACGACAGGAGTGATCCCGTCTTCCAAAAGAACCACGGCGAGAGGGCGGGGGTGGACGAGAGCCAGAATGCAAGACTACACGCTGGTTCCAAGGAGATGCTGCAGCATCCACAACCTGACACACATGATAGCCGTTCTGAGAGTGATACTGTCTCTCCAGAGAACCAAGATGGGAGCGCAAGGATAGACGAGGGCCTGAACGAAACATCACATGCTGGTCCCAGGGTGATATCGCAGGATCTTCCTTCCCACACAGATTGTGACTCTTCTGGCTCTCGTACTGACCTCCAGGATACTCCCAGCAGCGGAAACGCGTCGAGAGTAGACGTGGGTGACAAAGGGTCTGGTGAGTTGTCCGTTCGTAAGCTTGTTTTTGCCGTTGCTGAGATCGGCGTAGGATCAGATTTCAATCTCAACCGTGGCTCAGATGGCAACGATGAGGAGCAGTACCAGCCTAAGACACGACAGGACGGCCCTGAAGCTTCTGGTATGTTGCCCGTTTCATTCTCTCCTACCCGTACCTTACACTTGTGGAGGTTCTGGTCTGAATGCAGGCGACGGAAACTACCAAGATGGTCAAGATCGAAACTCCGGTGCGTTCATTTGTCCAATTATATCCCCGACGTTGGTGACATCCCGGGTAGACATGGATCTACCGCACGATTCATCCCAGAATTATCCAGGGCAGTACAACAGGTCCAGTGCGTCCGTTTCGCCTATTTCACTGTGACTGTCGAACGAATGTATCAGATTCCATAGGGATCAGCCTGTACGATGAAGGCAGGGCAAGTTCTCGTCGAAATCTGTCGAAAACAGATGATGCGGCTCTTTCAAGGCGCATTCCCAGAAGGGGCACTCCCAGCGTGAACACCGATCGTGCAACCGACGACCGATCCCGCACAGACGCCAGTGGAACTCTCCCAAAGGACCAGGCAATGCTGCTCCCTCAGACGCATCGGGATCAGCAAAAGTCACAGCCGGAACCAGAGCCACAGGCTGGAGCATTGGACGCCCCACGAATGGATGACGTCCGTACCTCGTGAGTTTCCTCTCCCTGGCAATTAAACATTCAGTAACCTCACTATTTCTCGTATATAGGGACCTCCCTCCCACAACGTTGGACCGTTCTGGGTCTCGTACCTCTCTCCAGATTACTCTTGGTGGTGGAAATCCATCCGGGAGAGACGTGAGCAACACATCCTCACGCGATCCCCTGAAGGAACTCCGCCGCCTCGACAAGTCTTCTCCCCGGTTTCGTGATCAAATCAGTGACATACTTCATGCAGAGGAGTATAAGCAATGTGTATCGGACCTTCAGGGTGATGATTTAGCGTGGCTTGTAGACTATCTGGACCAAGTACGTCTCCCTGTCTCACTTGTTCGCTTCCTGCTCAAGCCACCATAGGCTCTCGACGTTCTCGACCCCACCAGTTCCGCCTTCGCGAAGTGCTTACACGAACTCAGACATGTATGCGGCGATAAGACGGTACTGCCAACATCGTATACACTCTTGTCTTGGCTCCCGGATATCGCTCCTTATCCCTTCGCCTCGGAAGGTCCCGGTGACATGTACGAAGGGGTCCTTGATGAGTCACTGGTCCGCCTCAAAGGTGCTAGGATCCACCGAGAGTACGGCCCAACGGTCCCCATAAAGGTGTGTTATCCTGTCGCCTTCCACGGCCGCCGTTGCTGATGAGACCCATAGGCCCTCTATGAAGAGGCTGTGTTGTGGAAACGGTTGAACCATCAAAACGTTGTCCCCTTCCTTGGTATCACCCCAGGTTCTCTCCGGATTATCTCAGAATGGATGCGTGGTGGAACCCTGGCGGACCACCTCGTGAGGCGCCCCGACGCGGATCGATTTGGTCTTGTGTGTGTCCCTGCTGTTGTTTTCGGTCCTATGCTTACTCACCCCGCCAGCTGTCTGATGTTGCTGCTGGCCTTTCTTATCTCCACTCCTGCAACGTAGTTTATGGCAATCTCAAGGGAGTACGTGATTATTCTAAGCTATGTTTCACCACCATATTGATACGCGTCTAGTCAAATATCTTCGTGGATGCCGCTGGTCATGCACGGATCTCGGATTTTGGTGGTTCTATAGTTACTCAAGATCCAGATTCGACACAAAGCGTCTCGGGCAATCCAGATCACGCCGCCCAATGGGCCGCGCCGGAGATCACTGGAGGGGGCGGAACATACAGCAAGGAAGCGGATGTTTTCTCGTTCGCAATGGTCATGATTGAGGTGCGTTACGAATGGATTATTTTCATCCACCCTTGGCTTACTCTCGTCTCGTATTACTACAGGTATTCAACGGGGCAGCTCCGTTCGATGATCGCACACCCCACGAAGCTATGAAGGCAATCAAAGGTGGCGAACGCCCCCCTCGACCGGCTTGTTCGATTTTTACAGACGGGCTGTGGGAATTGATGCAGCGCTGTTGGCATCAGGATCCTCTCTTGCGCCCACAGGTTTCGGAGGTGTTAACAGTTCTACATGGTTCATCATTTCTCTCTTTCTCGGCGATCGTATATTTGTTGACTTCATTGTTTTCTCGAATGCAGGTGCCAAAGAGGCTGTGAAAAAGGCGAGGGAGGCTAGGGAACGCGAGAAGAGAGCTGAGGTATGTTGTAATTTCCCAGTCTTCCGCAGAGACACCATTCTGATCTCATCGCAGCGGAAAAGGAGAGAAGCGGGATCGACCTCCACGTTCAACCTTCTGCAACCAACCCCAACATCTAGACCTCAACCCCTACCACTTACTCCCACGTCTCAACATCAATCCCTGCCACTCACCCCCAGGTCCCAACTCCTGGAACTCACCCCAACATCTCAATCCTCGGGACCTACCTCCACTACCGTGGGAGGGGGTCGGAGCACGCCTCAACTAACGAAACAAAAAAGGAGTGCGTGCAGCCCTTCGTATTATGATCTCCTACTGATTTCGAGTTGGGATAGAATGGAACGCCTGGTTTCGTTGAATGATGAATTATAATTCTAGGAAACTTGATGTTGACCTGTTTGCCGGCCCAGTTCTCGTTACGCGAACTAGGAATAATATATCTCTGTGTTCTCACGAAGCAAACAAGATGACAGGTGGCCGACGGAACTATAGTTGCCATGGTTGTGCCACGCATCTCAATTTGAATTCGAGCGCAAACTCGAGCGCCACTCCCACAGAACAGGGTTAGAGAATCTTCATGAGCGAAGCCGCACGAGAAAGATATCAGGGTAAGATGTTAGAGTATCATTGTAGTCCATGTGCGTTTGTACAGTACACAGTTCCAAAAATCGCCATCAGCGATACCTCCGCGACCATGCATCCCAAATGCCGGTGGCATGTTTTAGACAAGGTGGTCCAACACTCAATCCCAGCCGCTCATTATCCAACAACACTCGACAATCCCTCACGACGAGTCGGCAGAACCAAAATGCCTTAGAGTAGATCGCCCGTGGCGTTCATCGCCGCCCCCCGATTCACGATGCTCTAGTAAGGAACGCTCTTAGACGAGGCCTGATTATGTGCTGCAAATTTTGAAACGTAGAGGCTACTACTCGAGTATGGACCTCATGAAGAACCATCCCGAGAGCACAGTAGTGAGATCCCTTGATCACCGCTAGATGGTCACCGGTCATCTTCAATCCCAAACCTTTCTGGATCAAGGAGTCTGGGGCACATCCATGGAACTGTTGGTGAAAAATACGAGGGGCGTTAGGAGTGACCGCGACCGAGGAGGCGGTGGCGGTGGTAGGGTGCTCTACCCCGGTGGTTGTTGAAAGACCGAAGTCCGTGAGGCACGTCTGGCATTTATCTTGGTTTGTGAAGGGGTTTTACTGGGGGACACGATGCGAGGTCTGGTTCAAAGAGTGGTTTCGAATCTACCATTCTACACTGCGATCAGTATTTTTTTGTATGCCTCACAGCGAACACACCGGTTACGGGAAAAATTCAACCTAGGAGCTTGATGGATTAGAGGTGTGGGGGTCAGAGAATGGGGGGCGTGATAAGTCCCGAGGCAGAGCGATTGCTTGAAGTTTGGGGAAGAGCATCCCAAGCCCGTCCGTCTGGAGGTCCTCTGTCGGGGGTTGGAGGGTTCAGCTTGCATCCGCGGCCTTGGCCCCGTGCTCAAAGCAATTGCGTAATATTACCACCAGTCACCCACCGCTGTGACGCACCGCCCGGGGGAAGGGATTGTTCTTGGGTCTTGCGGCAGCGATTGAGGTGGCCATGCGACAACGTGCTTCAGAGGTCATCAGGTGAGGCACACCACTAAATGACGAATTGCTTACGCTCGCAGCAGAAATGGACTGTAATGTCGATCCCAAGGTTGACAACCTGAGAAAGGTCATCCGTTCCATTCTTCATCAGCCAATGCCTTGAACCTCATCGTTTAGCGTGCACCAGTGATTACGTGAGTTTGGGGTTCTGTGTGATGTTGACGGTTTTCGCGATTGCGTCGCCAATGCCTCCGGAGGTTCTTGGGACGGGGTCGGACGTGCGCCACGGTGGTTTCCTCGGGGTCCGGTTCCAGTGCTAAAGTTTGGTGAATGTCAAGCTGATCGCGGAGGAAAGACTTTACCGGAAGTATCCACGTTCAATGTAGGAGCGAAAATCAGATGGCTCACGGAGTTGAGATGCCCGCCGCGCCCCGCTGCATGATCTCAGTCAGCCCCATTGACTCCCATCCGATAGACAGCGAGAAAAGGCTGTGAAGGACATTGGTCCCCAGGGGTTCGAAGAACTTTCTGAAGGTGGAATGGAGACTGTGACACGGGCTTATTGATCTTCCGGTGGGGGGAGGGTGGACGTCTTGAGGCCGGGTTGCACAACGACGGTCACTCAGGCTCGTGACAACGCCCCGTGCCCCCCTTGAGGATGTGGTGAGGGAAGGTTATCTCTGATGACGGAGGTGGGGGACGCGGCAAACAACCAGTTGGTGATGATCAACGTCCGCGTTCGCTGTCCGGGGATCACATCAGGATTTTCTCGATCCCCAACGCGTGCTCCATCTAAAGTTTCCAGTCGTTCACACAACGGTCAAAGGCATGCGAGACTTGCAGTTTGGTGGGTCTGACTCTCATATTCACGGATTATCCGGCGGCGTATCTGACCTGTGACGTTTCATCTTACTCTCATCCACACAGTCGCCCCGTGGATTGAGGCTCCCGATCCATATCCCAGCGCCCCCCATCTCTCACACTTCCCCACTGCTTATTACCCTGGTGGATCGCTGTCCCTCATGTCATTATCCAATCTCCCGCCTTGCAACGACTCAACCCTTGGCAAGACTTCGCCCCACCTCCATGACCAGCTCAACAAAGTGTACCGAATCTCCAAGGCGATGACTTAATTCGGCTTATTGACTACATGGGCGAGATACGCCGCCACGTCGCCCCTCCCCGCTCTCCATCCAAGTCAGCGCAGGCTCTCGGTGATCTCGATCCCTCAAGCTTGATGAGCGGCCGGGATCGAGTGTTAGACTGCTTTGTCCGAACTCTGGTGGCAGCCTTCCAAATTGCATAGAGTGCACCAATATCGCATAGGCTACAATGGCACTCTGATCTCTTTCTCGCATGACTTCCTTCACTCACGGGGGAGTGACCGATTGCGGCAAATGTTTGCGCTCAAACTCAAACCAGAATGCGTCGTACCATCATGGAAACCACAATTTCGTCGGTCATTCCTGCTTGCTGCGTGGGAATACATTTGAGAGCTATACTATTCCTAGCTCACCCAACGAAAGCTGGGTCCGCAAATAAGTCCACATCAAGTTTCGTCTATCCTTTAGCAGCAAAAGCAGCATTCTATCCCAACTCATAATTAACAGGGGATCGTAATATGGAGGACCACACGTACTCTTTTTTGGTTTCTCTGACAGGGGTTCACCCGAAACATTTTGTGTGGTCATAGGAGGGGTGGGTTTTGGGGGTTCGGACGTGGGGGTCGGAAGCTTTCTACCTCCCTTGCAAGCGATCCTCGCCACTGGGAAAGAATGAGACCATGAGTATCCACATATAATGGAGCTGACCTCCATCTTTATTTATCTCGAAATATGGTCTCCTCGCAATCAATATTGACGGGATGTCACCCGAACCTCCCATCTGTCCAAAGATGAAACTGTGAAGTTCTATGCCTGCAGATAACCTACCGAACGAATATCCACAAGATCTTGATGGTGCATCAATGCATATTTAGCTTGGGAGTTCTTCCATCGAGAGGATTGAGTGGCGTAGCCGTGACACAGGGAGGTGAATTACCCGGAATATATAATCTGCAATGGCATCCAAGTTGTCGTATTCCTCCTGGAGGTAAAATTTAGAGGAGAGACAGAGAGGGATAGTAAGGAGCGTACATATGACGGGTTTTGGACGATATCCGACCCAAAGCCAGTCCCGGATGATCCCGCACTGTTTCGGATTAGTCCGGAATGCGTCAGAAACCATGTTCTTGAGCGCATAGTGTAATACCGAATGAAAACGCATTGACTGGGTCTGTAGAAATATTTTCCTGTGCCGCCTGTTCCGGGTGAGGGGGGACTGGGATTCCTTGGCCCATCGTTAGCGTCAGGCGAGAACGGGACGCGCCATTCCCCCCGAAAATCAGGGGGGGTGGATGGGAACATTTGGGTGGTGGTAATGGATGGGGATCTAGGAGCATCCCTCTCCCTCGAATATGCTACGTTTGAGAAATCCCTGGTCAAATCGAAGCCGGATACGAAGACGAGACGGATATCGTTTCCACACCGCTTGCGGCCGGCGAAATCCACCCATGACTTGTAGTGATCCTTAATGTACGTTTCAAACGCTCCTTCCGACTTAGTATCTATATCTTCCGGATGTGTTGGGTGTCTCGTCACCAACGCTGCACCGCGATTGCCGGTGAACTCGAATGTGAAGTTTGCCTCATATTCCGGGAGCCTGGATGAAAATATTTGAAAACGATGGGGAGATTGTTCAAGGGATGGAATGTACAGAGGAGTAGATGTCGTGGTACCAGATAAGGGCCCGAGTGGTCGAACATTTGAAGTACGAAGGCAACAAGGTTCCCGCTGCTTGCCGGGGACCGGAGTTCCAACCTCTAATGGCACGAATCCGGTGGGAACATCTCCTAGCTGCTGTTCTAACGGGAAACCAGCGGAGAACAACAAATTAAACCGCCCATCGCGGATGAAGCCTACGTCTCCGATGTTGATGGGTATGCGATCATCTGGGGGGGAGGGCTCCCTAGGTATTGCGGGGTTCCAGATCTCCAGATATCATCCGCCGTGGTCGACAAACGGTACGTACCAAAGGGCATCGCCATAACCGAGGAACTCAAATTCGCTGTGAATCAAACATGGTCGGCGTGAGATAAGAAAGAGCAGTTCAGAGGTTTACTCCTTGTATACCCGCCAGCTTGGTTCGCGTCCGGGTGTCATAGGGAAACTTGGGGGGGTAGGCTGGCGGTGATGGGGATGGTAGATAAAAAGACGCACCTGCACCTGCCCCTGGCTTATGACTGGCCTCGGGGACGAATGGAAGGCGACTATTACGGGATATATCCAGCACGTGTCAGCCAAATGAAATTTGAGTTACTGCAGTTTGCGTCAATGCGTGAACACGTTGCTGTAGGCCGTTTTCCAGACCAGATATCTGGATTTCAATGGCAGCGATATGATAGTTCCCACGTTTGGGTCATTTGTCGGCCCGAGATCTGAACATGTCGACACAGGGCGTCTATGCGAGCCAGCTTAACCCCTCCGCACCGATACATCTCGCCCTTGCACCGTCATTGTCGGCACATGTTCTCTCGATCCGAAGTCCAATCCTACCTCCAGGGGGAGACAATGAGTACGACCGCTGAGACTTTCAAGGTCTCCCTCGGGTTTGTTCGTCATGGCATTTATCTCCGCCGAAGGTATTGGTAAGTCACAGACGATGCTGCACCCTGCCATGCACGTCGCATTCTAGCTACCGCAGACGATGGCTATAGTACCCGGGGCTGTCTCATGCAGGCACGCCTTTCAATTTACTTGGACGAAATCCCACGGCAGTTGGATTATGCACGTGAGTTTTGCTCGCGACAATTCCTTGTACCGCGCTGAACACTTATAATGAGGAGTGAGCATTGTGGCGTTTTCGGATGAGCGGGTCCTGCCTGCTGGCATGTTCGTATCTCACTCGGACAAATTGCCCAAACGCGGGAACTGTCACATCGCTAGATAACCGGTCCGATAAGCAACCTACGTATAGTGGTGCAGGCTGCAGTAAGGAAAAAACGGATCCTATTGATCCCATTAAGCACGACGATACTGGGTTCGGGTACGAGTTTTGACCGTCGCTATGTGACGCCGCACCGATCGTCCTCGCTATTCAGCGCTCAGCCTTCCCTTCTCTTCAGTTTTTTTTCCCACGCAAAAGCACGCATTCGCGAAACCCGCAAGGGACCCCTTTGAATATGCCTTATTACTATCATGTTTCCCTCTCGTAAGGATTCCACGCGTCCGGGGTGCGCCTGAGATGCAAGGCGATAACTTGTGTTAACTACCAGGAATCAGAGTTTCGATTCGTGACTCCCAGCGTAAACTCTAAGATCCTATGGATAGTCACACGCCCAGTCCGTGAATGATACAGGCGATACAAAGCACCCAAACGACACGTCCATTGCCTCGCCTCCCTCCTCCACAGCGTCCTCTTACACGTTGCAGGGTTATAACCATATAGATGATGCAATCTCTTCAACTGACAAGACCGAGTGAGTCAACATCAATATAATACCCGGGTTGCGGTCCATTCACGGTTGGTGCTCACCGAACACTACGCGTCCAGACCTCACGGTCTCGTCGACCTCCAAGTCTCGTGATCCTGCGGGCTTCCAATACCAGCGGCCTGGGCCCACGCGATTGCGGCTTCAGCTGTGTTCGAACACTGAAGCTCTCGAAGGCGTCCGACGGCCGCAGTGATCTTCGCAGGGTCGGGACTATGCCCTAACCATTCGTCGCGTACCAAGTCGAGCGACCGCCCGAGAGCATCCCTGCCCTCCTCCCTGGACACAATGTCTTCGCAGGAGGTGAAGTTCGACCGGTGGAGGTGCTTCTGCCGCCGATTTGATGATGCAAATTCGATCAGGATGGCCACCGCCATCATGGGATCGTAATCGGCTGTACCCGCAGGGTTCCCATCCTGGAGAGGGGGATCCGACGTGAGCTGGAATGGGTCACCAACTGCCTGGAGAAGTTCCCCGATGTCCCTGCCTGAGACGGTCTCCATGTGTGAGGAGAACCACCTGTGCCCGAATATATGGAAGATCTTCAGAGCCATAGCGCGCGATTGGAGGGGGTGGGTTGGGAGTAGTGTCGGCGTGAGGGTGGGCAAAATCGTTACGTTGAAATGAGCAGATCCCGGACTGGTCGATAGTATGCGAAGGGCAATTGACCCTGGATGTTGCGTGGAATCCGTGGTATGGAACTTCTCGCACAATAATAAGAAGCGCACGAGGGGAGCCACCCAAGTGTGGTTCACATCGGAGATAGGCCCTGGGCCACCGGAGTCGAGTTGCTTCCCAAGCAACCGCACTACGTGGCTAGCCATCCGATACCGCTCGCCCTCTGGATACCTGGAGTTGAGAATCGCGGTGATCCAACGAAAGGCCATATCTCCCGTGCCCATGACTTGAATCGGGTCGAGATGAATCAAAGCGGATAGAACCGAAGTGAGGGTGTGTTGCTCGGCGTTCCCCTCCCTGATGGATTCCAGTAATTGTCCATGGAAAAAATTGACTACCCCTCGCAACGCACCACTGCCACTTGGTAAGTGAAGTTAATTGAAAGGATAGAGAAATCACATACTCGTCATCGGGGATATACAAGGTACGAATATCATCCACTGGGTGTCCCAGGGAGATGGCCATGATGAGCAAACAGTGTATTTTGAGAGCCGGCCGACTATGATCGCCGTTCGCCATCAATCCCCTGCAGAGCAAATCTATCGCCTCAAGGTTGAATACCGCCGGAGCATTCGGAATCCACCTCCACCGCCAGACCGTCTGGAGGATCACCCTGCTCAAGCAGACTTTGTGTGTCGTGGGTAAATGATCGGATGTGTTGTCCCATTCACGGAAGGATGCGCTGTATGGGGCCTCCAAGACGAGTTTGAGGATGCCTACTCCAGGCAAGAGTTTTGGCTCGGAATCAGATACACAATTAGCGTAGTGGAGAATGTCCTTGCTGAGCCCCCGGAGGTCCTCTCTCTCGGGTTCCATGCAGAGTTGGATGCTAATAACCGATGCCAGGGCCATCCCGATCACGCTTGCCTGCTCTGACCTTCCGGGAATGATTCGTCCATACGATAGACACTCGACAAAAAGTTTCGCAAGAATGCGTGGTGAAATGGCACCCACGGTTTTCGGGTGCCAAATTGCGTCTGCAGCGAACTGGGCTCCATAGAAGATTACGTCGCTATCGGTGGTGAAATTGAGAATCCAAGAGATGCAATGTGCGTCCGCCACAGAGGAGTCCCAGTCAATAGAGAAATCCCCGAAGTACCAGTGCCCCCCCCGGTCGATGAGTTGTATCCCCCCCACTCCCCCCGGCGAATTCGGAATGGGACCAAAGTCCTGCAGCACCCTTCGAAATCCGGAACGAAGCCGTCTACGAATTTGCCTGAGCTCCTTCGTGGAGCGGGAGTAGATCCCAGAAAGAGATGCCAGACAATGCCGTACCGATCGGGCGAGGGTCGTGCCACGACGTTCCAGGTATCTCCTGAGGGTTAGGATGATGACGGAAAATGGGGTCTGGTAGGGACAGTCGTAGTAGAGTGTTGCAGCGAGGGTGAAGAAAGCGTATACGGTGGCCACGGCGATCGTGAAGGCGACGATGACCCAGGCGACGGTCTGGCTGATGGTCCAGAGATATAACGATAGGGCGCACCCGAACAAGAGCAAGGCGAATTGGAGCACCATTGGAAGGCTTTCGATAGCGACGTAGAAGTACCATTTCTTGTGTCCATCTAGTTTTCGCTGCCTGTCCCGACTCTTGTCGGCAGCAGAGCCTCCGCGATTCCTGAGATAACGGTTGACCCACTGCTTTCCAAGCATTGCGAGAAACGCGGCGAAGAGCGAGGTCGCGAGACTTGCGTAGAGCAATGACTGGACGATGACGATATTTCGAGGAGGACCGCCCCAATCGACAAGGCTGGGGTATACATCGGAGAAGAGGGTGTTGTTCATGGTGTGGATGAGGATTTTCATGTAATCGCTCGGATCCTGTTCGAGTTTTGGTTGGACACTGGCGACGAATGTTGCACTGACTCCGGAGAACAGACCAGACTGGATACCTCTGGGTTCGGTTTTCGGTGACGAGATTGAAAATGGGACGACTCACGAAGATGAGGGCCGTATTCAAGTCCCCGTCGAACCTGCCTGCATAATCCCGGTCAAATTCGCTCGATTCCTTGCGGTACACAGCAAAGAAGTCGGCGCGTGGGTTACCGGCCCTCAGCGGGTTGAAGAATTCTTTGAGGGCAGAATGGAGGCTGTGGCGTATGGTTAGTGTCGATGCTCTGGCCGTCACTGGACGAGGTTGGCGTACGATTTTGGGTCGAGCTGGACGGTTGTGGGTTCTTGAGTTTTCTCTTGGGGTTGGGACAGAAGTTCTGCCATCTCCGGCGACGATATGAGTGCAAGCTATGCCAGCCGGTGCAGGATTTAAGTGTCTCCTTATCACTGCCATCACTGTGCTATGAAGCAGATGTCCCCATCAGCTTTGTATTTGTTTGTTCGGCTGGCGGCTATTCCGTTCCCGCACTAGCTCGCAGTATAATCTGAGGTTCAGGTGACCCTATTGGCGTGATGAACGATTTGATCTCAATTGACCCTACTCGACTGACTTCCAGACCACTCCCCCAATTTGTAACCCAAAAAATCCTTTTCTCATCCGAGGCAGATGATAACCTTCTCGATCGGCCTATCAACCCCGTGCATCGTCTGCATTGTCCAACGACGTGATGCACCTCTCCCTCGCAGATAGAATACCTCCTCACTTCACGTACCGATTCTTATTTAATACAACGGGATAGGGACCTGACTTTTCTTGGTAGGTGTCTTCCGGTGGGCGGGGGCGAGTTCAAATTTCCACGTTCGCAACTCCCGCGAGAGTTTGGATCTCTGATCGATGACTTTCAAGTTAAAGCTTGAGCCCGGTTGGTGATTATGACCCATCAAATAAAGTTATACATTGATCATGGGAGGGACGAAACAGTTCCGACGGCACCAGGTCATGCGTACTGTGACTGTCGAACCTCTATCCATCCCCTCGGATGCAGCTAAGCTGGCTAACCTCATACGGAATGGATGTAATGTGTGACTGGCGACAGTACGTACGGCTATAACCGTGTGTAGACATAGATAACGAATATTCAAACCCTTTTGTCGGATCATCGGCAGGGTGAATCTTGGCTACTGTTGGCACCGTTGTCCGACGTTAGTTAGAGATAATTCTAGCCATATGGATAGTCACCAACTGTCGTTCAACAGATTCTCAGGGCAGCAGGTCAGTATTTTCTCTGAGGTTCACGTCAACCCCACGTTGTACTGCAGAATGTGTAACGTACAACAGAAATTTTACGAGAACTATAGTGGGTACCCAAGTTCGGTGGGTACCCTCAAACGTCTAGAAAGATAAAAAATACACGATCACCCGGGGCTCCCTCCAAGAACACACGTGAATTTTGCAGAAGGGGGGTGATTGAAAGAAATAATACAAGACATGAGGTTTACTGTTCACAGACCGGGGGCACTAAGGTGACACTAGAATGCGTCCCTGGGAAAAGCGAGGCAGAGTTTGTCATCCTTATCAAGACCATCATCAAGGACGATCGTCTCCAACCATAACGTGCGTAGATCTGTCACTAAGTATACGCCGTGCCGCACAAACTATCTCCTTCCGTCCATGTCCCACAGTCCTCGTCCCCATCGACCGATACCTCAGATAAATTAACGCGTTGACAGCTACTCCACGATGTAAAAGGTACGGGGCGATAGGACCAACCGGATACTGTCGTGCTGAATGAATCTAATGGGTCTGTTTTGTATTCAACCCAACCTGACACGTGCCAGATATCGATGAGATGGGTCGGCAAGTGCGAGCGCCCTCTCCCCCCATTCATCCTCCATCATCTGTCCCACAACCTTCCCCACGGCACCCAAACCTCAACCAGAACGGAAGATAAACAAAAAGTAATCTTTCGAACCCGTCCTTCGCATGCCATACCGACCTTTTGGCGCTTGAGGTTTCCTTTCACAGACAAGACCTAAAACTGGCCGGGGGCTGTTGACACAAGAAACGAGGTAGACAGCCACAAATCGAGTATGTCGCATCTCGTTTGTGCAATCCCTGCCCGGCTGGTGTCAATCGGTTGCCCTGGCTTTCCCGTCCCGAAATTCAGTCATACATTGGTCAGATCGGAGCTCATCACGCCTCTCGAGTGGGGCATACTTAATTCCAGCATGAGGTTGATACTATTCAATTGCAGTACTGTAGGAATCGTTTCTCCGAACCCTTAATTACCCGCGTTCTGTATCCACGAAGTCAAGATACACTGACTTATCGGTGGGACGGACGTGATAGTCCGACGTCCACCCAAGGTGCCTGAAGAACCCTGCACCCTCAGTACACCGACGATGTCCGCTATCTACTCAAGAAGTGGCGGCGAGCGAGCAGTGGCTGTGATCGATCCGGAGGTGTAAGCGAGTGTGGGAATTACGGTATACGCGCAGGCTATGACTTTGTCGTCCTCCCCCACCTCTGCAATGCTGCGCCTCCCAATAAAGCCCAACGCTCTGACCAGTGACTACAGTTCAACAAACTGTGGATCCGCCAATTCGATGAGGGATGCACGCACTATGTACAGTGTCGTGAATGGGTTCGACGCGAGAGGCTCGAGGCAGGAGGTGCGGATGCTCCCCCTTACGGGACGAAGTTCAGGTTGTGAGTATTTCCATCCCCCTCGTGTTCGGCCCGGTGAGCTTTCTTCCAGAATCAGATCCATCGCCCCGCGAGCCAAGCCCCTTGGGTCTGCCGACTACGAGGTGGACTTCGAGTGGTCGTTTAAAGAAAGGTCTTTGGTCGATTCACTTGGTCCTCTACAGATCCTTTAGACCGTAGCGCTAACCTCTGCCTCGTTGCCTCGCTCCCTGCCGCCTGCCTCCACAACGGCCTCGGCCGCTCCCGCCATTTCACGTGGATCACTGCGTCATAGCACCTGGAATCGTTTGATCTGTTGCTCGCCATTTGTATCGGGTCCATCATATCCAACATGGTGGTTGGACAAGCGGGTTATACCCCTCTTAACTTGGAAAGTCCGCAGGAAACCTAGGTGCGGCTCGCACGACCTCCTGCCCGCGCGCCACACCAGCTCCTCCCCGACAGACGCCGAGATGAGGCTTCACGCGTCACGCGTCACGGCCCCCCCACCGTGACCGATGTACATTAAACCATGACGGAGGTGTCACGCGATTACATGTCCTTTCTGAATCGGTAAGCCCCACGTCGATAGAAGGGGCTCGGTGAAGGGTGCAGAGCGGTGGTGGGGGTAAATGAAGAAGCCACCTGCCGATGACGCGACGGAACAGTTTCCGCATGCCACCTCACGCAATGTTCAACCTCCTCCTGTGTTTGTTGGGATGCAGCTCGTTCCAGAATTTTTGTGCCTGTTGCTTACGTATCGTGTAACAATTCTACCGGTAGTACAGGGGGAACAAGCCTGCGTTCCTTTGACTCAGAATCCGCATATCGTGACACTCAATCATTCATCCTCACTATTCAGCCCGAACGACCTCCGCTTCCCTTCAGGTTTTTCTTTTCTTTTCTTCGCATAAGCACACATTCGAGAAACCCGCAAGAGACCCCTTGGCATACGCCTTAGTATTTCTATCCTGTTCCCTTCCGATTACAGTCACTTTCTCTCGTAAGGGTTCCACGCGCCCGGGGTGCGCCGGAGACGCAAGATAACCTGAACCAATTGCCAGGAATCAGAGTTTTGATTAGTGGTTGCCAACATAAACGCTAAGATCCTATACATGATTAAAAGCCTAGTGCATGAATGATACATGTAATATAAAGCACCCAAACGACAACTCCATTGCCTCGCTTCTCTCCTCCGCGGTACACTTTTACACATTGCAGGGTCACAACTAAATAGACGATGGAACTTCTTCAACTGACAAGACCGAGAGAAAGCCAATATTAATACAATATCATGATTACGGCCCATCTACGGTTGGTGTTCACCGAACACTACGCGTCTAGACTTCACGGTCGTGTCGACTTCCAAGCCTCGTGATCCTGCGGGCTTCCAACGCCGGCCCCCTGGGCCCACGTGATTACGACTTCAACTATGTTCGAACACTGAAGCTCTCGAAGGCGTCCGACGGCCGTGGTGATCTTCGCAGGGTTGCGAATATACCCTAACCATTCGTCGGCTACCCAGTTGAGCACCTGTTTGAGAGCATCTCTGCCCTCTTCTTTTGACACGATCTCTTCGCAGGAGGTGAAGTTCGAGGGGCGGAGGTGCTTCTTCCACCGATCTGATGATGCAAATTCGATCAGGACAACCGTAGCCATCATGGCTGTACCTGCAGTGTCCACGTCCTGGAGAGGGGAATCCAGCGTGAGCTGGAAAGGGTCGCCGACTGCCCGGAGAAGCTCCCCAATGTCCCTGCCCGAGGCGGTCTCCATCTGTGGGGAGAACCACCCGGACCCGAATATATGGAAGATCTTCAGAGCCAGGCCGCGCGATTGTAGGGGGTGGGTTGGCGGCAGTGTCCACGTGAGGATGGGCAAAATCGTTGCGTCGAAATGAGCAGATCCCGGACTGGTCGATAGGATGCGGAGGGCAATGGTCCCTGGATGTGGTGTGGAATCCGTGGTATGGAACTTCTCGCACAACGACAAGAAGCGCACGAGCGGGGCCACCCAAGTGTGATTCACAACGGATATTGGCCCCGGGGCACCAGAGTCGAACTGTTTCCCAAGCAGCCGCACCACGTGGCTAGCCATCCGATAGCGCCCGCTCTCTGGGTAGCTGGAGTTGAGAATTGCGGTGATCCACGAAAATGCCATATCTCCCGTGCCCATGACTTGAATCGGGTCGAGATGAATCAAAGCGGATAGGACCGAAGTGAGGGTGTGTTGTTCGGCGTTCCCCTCCCTGATGGACGCCAGTAATTGTCGATGGAAAAGGAGGATTACCGCCCGTAATGCACCACTAGCACTTGATGAGTGAAATTAATTGAAATGATAGAGAAATCACATACTCGTCGTCGGGGATAAACAGGGTATGAATCTCACCCACTTGGTGTCCCAGAGAGATGGCCATGATGAGCAAACAGTGTATTTTGAGAGTTGTGTGGCTATGATCGCCGTTCGCCATCAATCCCCTGCAGAACGAATCTATCGCCTCAAGGTTGAATACCGCGGGAGCACCCGTAACCCGTCTCCACCGCCAGACGGTCT
>Ga0307513_10001878_pt1 | contig 29861 bp, 29 predicted proteins | sample 15_EM_MG_FD_202174 | JGI IMG/M metagenome (GOLD analysis project Ga0307513, IMG submission 202174) | Populus trichocarpa ectomycorrhiza microbial communities from riparian zone in the Pacific Northwest, United States - 15_EM | ecosystem: Host-associated > Plants > Roots > Unclassified | place... | reverse complement strand
AAAACCCCCCCCTCCCCCCCCCCCCCCCTTCACCCTTCCAGTGATAAGCCATACGTGTTATTGTTACTATCGAACTTGGGAACTTGGCCCGTACGTATCCATCCATCCATCGGTCTTAACGCAGCAGTAAGGTTATCATAAAGCAATGTAAGGTAGCGGGGGAGAGGGGGAGAGGGGGAGAGGGGGGTTTCGGCTCCGACTTGGGTTCACTGGACACGTAGTCATTTATCATACTATGCTCATTTTATAAGTTCTTCACGTGTGAGGCAGGGGAGGAGTGGAGAGGAGAGAGGAAATACGGTGGTGGGGTTTATCCTTGCTCGGGTTGGCCAGTCAGTAAGGTAAGGCACTACCGGTGTGATAGATAGGGAGGTAGATGGGCAGGTAGGGGAGAGCGGAGGTGAGGTTTTGGCCGGGTTAATTTTATTTTCAAGTTTTTCGTTTTTGGCACTGGATGTGTGCACTACGGGACTGCACCGCCTGGTCATGGTCCATCACTCGGTATTGGGTTTGTTTTGGATGGGCGGCGGGCGGTGAGGTCTCTTCCGGGGCTAGGAGGTGTGTGGTACGGTGAGTTAGGTATCGCTAGTCCGTGAATGTGTATCATATCATACCTATCTATGTATTTGGTCGACTTAATTCAACCTGATTTAGACTATCCATACGGCATAAAACCCCCCATCCACCCCCCGATCGTACAAACGAAATGACTTTAACTTCTTTCTTTTTTTATACTTTCCCAATTCTTCCCTGTTAGGAATAGCCGCGCGTTATACTCGAATAATAAGTTCAACTCTACGTTGCTTGCCTCAGTTCAGTTTGCTGTCCTGTGATGGGTCACTTCACTCACCCCATTCACTCCCAGAACAGAATGGGCATGGTGAAACTTTGATATTGTCATTGTTGTCCCTGATCGTAATTGGCGGGGGACATTGGTTGATAACCGGTACTCGCAATTTGATTGGCTGAGCGAGAACGGGTGTGAAATGGTGAGCGGCCGTCGGGGGTGATTAGAGGAAAGCAGACTAAGCGCAGTACGGTACTTTGCCTTTTTTGTTTTGTTTTTGTTTTTGTTTTTCTTCCTTTCTTTCTCCTTCCTTCCTTCCTTCCTTCCTGGAGTATCATATGGGGGGGGCGTTAACTTCAGGCGTCCCCCACACGGCCCACCGGTATGGTAGTTAGTCAAGTTAGGTAGGAAGCGCAGTCTTTGTCGTGTCAGGTTTGAGATGTAACTGGATATACCATGTGGATAAAAAAAATAAAAAAAGGTAGTTTCTTAGTCTGGATTTTACGGGAACGGTGACTTTGGTGTGCTTGGTTTGGTTGTGGTTTGTGTGTGCGCATCATATTCTTTCTTTGCTTTGCTTTCGGTGTAGCGATGTTTGTCATGGGTGAGTTAGTATGGATGGGTGTCATATAGGGCGAGTTCTGCCGGGCGGCTGCCGATGGGCCGGTGGGTAAGGCAGGCAGGTAGGTTCGGTCGGAATCAGCTTTTCATCGGGGACTCTGCCTGGAACATACTGTAACCATATTCGTGATAGGCATTATCTATGTCATTATGGCGTGAATAACCCATGAAATAACCACTCCTGCAATCACAACCTATCACCCGTTTCCAAGGGCAGTAAGCCGCCATTCCCTGCCTTCCCTGCCTTCCCCCCCCGGCGTCTCTTCAGCTCGAGCACGATGGTGATTAGAACTTGCACCAATAACTGTAGTGACACTGTACCACAAAAATGCGCGACAAAGCCTAATGTAACGTCTGACCACGGTATACGGTATTCATATTCGCGAATATGTATTCGTACCCGTGAATCTCCGTGGGAGGTAGCACTGGACTGGACTGGACTGGACTGGACTTACCATGGAAGTTCACGGTAGGCGAGGCGATCGATCGTATCTATCTATCATAATATTACAATATAATTCAAAACCAAACTGGAGTCTCAAAAAGTAAAAAACTTAACTTACTGTAGCTCTTGACAGATATACAATTTTTGATGAAAGGAAGAAGGAAAAAAAAGGCAAAAAACAAGAAAAAAGAAAAGATCGCACCGCTTCTGTCTTTCTGCTGCGCCAGGGTTATCAGGTTCAGGTGTGTGTGTGTGTCTCCCAGAAGTAAGTAACGCAATGAGGAAAATAAATAAATAAATGAAATACAAAAAATTCTGGGGAATGAATGACTGAATGATTACCGTATGATAATGTGGGTGTGTGTGTGTGCGTGTGCGTGATTTGTTTGCTTGCTTGCGGAGTGTAGATGCGCTGGTTTGCGTTGCCCGTTGTGGCGGAGTCGACTGAGGCTTTTTGTCCATGGCAGCCGACTGGCTGGAGCTGGGCCAGCCAGCCACTGGCAGCCAGCCAGCGAGCCAACCGGTCAGTCTAGGCGAGTGATATTTTGTGATTATTGTTGGGAAGTTTTGGATGATTGAAGAGCTGTATGGCGGTGTCGCTGCCGCTGCCGCTGTGTTGACTGGGGGAAACCTTATTACTATGTCCCGGTAAGGCGGTGGGGGTGGATAGGATGCCGGTATTTGGGATTCTCTACGAATATCTGGGGTTGAACGCAATTTGACTGTGGCCACGTAACACACAGGAGGCGTATCATACTGTGCTGTGCTCAGCCACCCGTGGCTCATGACCTTGCTTGAAGGGGTACGGGACCGTTAGCTCCCGGGTTGTGGACCGCTATCGGGGGACTTGTGTTCTTGTGGCCGGAGAATAAATTCGTATTTTATTATATCCTGGATCGTTTGCCTCGTCTCTCTCTAAATTGGTGCATTGTTGGGGGGCGTTGGTGTACTTGGGTTTTGGCATAGCCCTTTCGAGTACTCGAGATCCACGCTTTGGTCTCGGGGGCTTTCGTGTTAGAGGGATCTCCATACTTCTCATGAGTGAATACTGTAGGCCCATGGTTGACGTGCCACTCGTATAGATGGTAGAGTTTTGTACCGGTAATATTGTTTTTTTTCAAGGAAGGGCGGTGGCTTGTTCTTGCCACCCGTCTTTATCAGAAGACACCGGTGGAACGTTCTTGGGAAGAGGTTGAGCACGCCCCCAAGCTCTCTCTTGAGCCAGTCTCAAGTATGAACATCTCCCTTCCAATGTGAACATCCGGAGTGGCGTCTACCAGGCCTCGATGTAATGCATAGTACATAGGGGACAAACCATATTAGTCCATCGGGGGTGGCCATGATATGACATCTGTAGAAAGACTTCTTACAATCAGCTACCAGGAATTCCTCCAAATACCTACTCAAACAGCCTCTGGGCGGCAATTCTCCTTGCAGTATCTTTTAGTAAAAGTCCGATCAGCCTTAAGGAAGGTCTACCCAATTCCTTTCGTTATATTCCTAAACTGTGGAAATTTTTTTTTGGGGGGGGGACCTCTAGCTGGTCAGGCTTCTCTTACCCCCGATCCAACTCTTAGGAAAAGAAACACTACTCCCCTCTTCCCCCAAGTATAGTCAAAACTTCCGGACTCCCTCCCACTCGGGAACGCTTTCTGCAGCGATACAGGATGCCTCGTGACAGAATAGTAAATAATAGACCACTCGGCAAAGATCCATTCGATAAGAGACAGTGGATGGCGGGAAAAAGAACTGGTCAGCTATTTGTCAACGTCGTATCTCTCCCTGGGGTCCATCGGCACAACCTTGCCTGAACACCCTCAGCAACAGAAAAAAAAGGCAAAGGCCAAAAAAGAAACTCATAGGGAAACGAGAAGAACGCGCAGAGGGAAGCAACTAGTCCTAACTGGGACCTTTGGAGGCATGGGGATCCTCGTCTCAGCTATTGCACCTCGAGTATGATCGAGTGATACCATATGACCTCACCCAAAACCCTTCCACGATACCTATACCACCGACTTTTCTATTCCCCCGGCTCTAGAGATTGGATGACCTTGCCCTACATATTCTAATATCCGCATTGCATGATATTTAGTGGAGGGACAATACTGATTTTCCTAGGGGATTTGACCTGCTGCCCTCAATTACCTGGTATCATAATATGTGTGAATGTGTAGATGTGGGCACCCGGTACTGCACTTCCGTTCATAATATAGGAAGACTTGCACCTATAAAGAGACATAACATGAAATAATAACAATATCGGCATTCAGGGACTAGTCGAGCATGCATATATAGTTTTGTGTAATAGTGGTGTTGGGGCGGGCTGAATTGGTGGGTTCGGTGCTTTGTATATTCGCCGTACAATATGCGCGCGCACATTTTTTTTGAAAGCAAAGTGTCGATATAGTCACATAGCAATAGCCATGGTATTTAATAGCTAGAGAATCGAGACTCTTTTCATATTCGGCATACTTCTAGTGCTTTGCAGTTTGCCTCTTTAAGATTCATGAGTATGAGCTTTTCGTACTCTCTAACATGCTATTACCTCGAAAAGAAAAGCAAGCATCCACTTCCAGCTTTTAATCCCTCCCTGATAAGGATATAGTGATATCTAAACCCCGATTACTCCAAAATCAAAATACGCCACTTCCCGATAGATTGATGGGGAGAAACAGAAGGTGAGGAAGGAAGAGAGATATTGGGTTTATTACAAGTTATGACGGGCAACAGCAATCAAAGCAAAAGGATAAGAATGTGAAAACCCTAACCTGACCCAGCCCGCTATTTAGAGAAGACAAGCCATGAAAAGAAACTCCGGGTATGAGGTCGAATAAATGAGGAAAGAAAAACGAATAGGGTCTAAATATAGGCACTTAGCGATTGGAGGGAACTTCGAGTATGAACCTAAGCAAGAGGTGTGCCGTGATACTCTAATTCGACAACCCATTCGGCAGCGAATTCGACGCCGTGTCGCCGTCGAGTTCCGTACTTCCTCCAGGCAGTATTGGAAATACCAATATCGGCAACATAAAGGTTCCAGGCAGCACCTACGCCAGAAACGAGTGCATTGAGCAGACCTGATTTGGGTGCGCCCATGCAGACCACCCATTTCGCTCTCATGTGTAGGTGGCCTGTGCCCTCAAGCTGTGCGACTTCGCCTATAGTAGATATTAGTATACTCGAGAGAAACGCGAGAAGGATAACAAACCAGTGCTCCCATCCACACCACTGGGCATATCAACTGCTAATACGCTCGCTTTGCTCTTATTTGCGAACTGTACCAACTCAAACGCAGTGGCCTGCTGATCTGTTCGTAGATCTTCAAAGCTGAGATGCGTGCCCAGCAACCCATCAACTATTAGCTCCGGTGGTGAATCGAGAGTTTTCAAATTGTTCGCAAGTTCTTCCCACCGCCCTACTCTGCCACCGGCATTTCTGAATATATTGAGCTGCCTCCTGACGTGCTCTAGCAACTCATCTTCACGTTCCAGACCTAGAACACAAACCATCACCCGAACATGGTGGTTCTTCAAATGCCTTCCCGCAGCTATGGCACGTGCTCCGCTTTTATGATTTCCGGCAAATACAAGGACTACCGGGAGGGCATTATGGCTTGATGTAGATATCCGTTTTCCAAAGGCCTGAATGACTACTTGCGCAATGCCCCGACCGGCGTTTTCCGTCATCATATCATCTGTGAGACAGAGCTCGACCTCCGCGATCCTCTCCACATCGAGCATTTGCAATGGGCTGACAATCGGACAAAGTTTGCCACTGGGCGCTAGCCGTAGTGTTGGTTTCCCAGGCTTGCCAATTGGAGTTTTTCCAGGGCCTCCACCACTTGATGACTGATGATGGTGGAGATTTTCCAAGGACCTCATCGACGGGTTGCTTGTGCTCATTTGCCTTGTACCTCGGCGGCGCCCACTCTGCGATCGATGAGACATGCCCCTCCTGCTGCTTCTTCCGCTGTCGGCAGCCGTACCATCTCCACGACCTCGACCAAGCTCATCACCAGAGTCTTCAGATGATTCTTCAGTGATAAATTCGTTCGGCCAACCATCTCGATCGTTCGATGATTGCCCATTTGCAAAGGTGCCAAGGACGTTCTCATGGTGGTGGTAATTCTTTCGAGGGGCGCCTGATGCTTTACTATTGGAGCCGCGTTGCGGGAGCCTATTGAAGGATACTAGGCGTGCCTCGTCCGCTGTTGTGTCTTCGGCCTAGAGCCAAAGCATTAAAATAAAGACCAAGGAGCATAAACAAAAGTTTGATAGGATCACAAGATTTAACAAATTACCTTCATCCGGTTGAATAAACCCTCTTTATCAAATCGGTCCAAGTTCCCCTGAAAATCAAATTCCCTAGCTTTGTAGTCATTGACATCTTCTGTGGCCCAACCTTCCTCTTCCGCATTTGAATTGCCGTCATTTCGCCGCTCCCTCCGTCTTTGCCGCCTTCTCTTATCAAAATTTGCAGCACCTGGTTGAAGCAAACCAGCACCACCAGAACTGGTTGCTTGGGGTATTGGGCCCCCAAAAATCCCATGTGATAAAGCATCCTTCTGGGTGAGTTTCTCCGGGGCGGTTGACTCGAGGGGTGGGCGTTGCTCATGGCCCCTTGTTTGGGCTTTTCCGCGACGAGAGCGCCTTCCAGAAAAAGGCGGGCGAGTATAAGGAGTAGGCGGCATCGCTACATTGCTAGCAGCATCGTCAGTTTCATCGAAAGCGCTTGACTCAGCAGCGGCGTCCCCCCGAAGGGAGAGATCCCCAAAAGGTAATTGGAGCACAGATGCCGAAACAGGGCCCCGTACTGGTAGGGAATGACCGAGCCCAACGGGTCTCGAGGGGTCCAGGGCAGCGCTAGCTGAAAGAGGGTGGGACCCCGAGCTTGCCGGGACTGCAAGAGTACTAATAGGAGCTACCGACACTCCTTGCGACGAGCTGTTGCGCTTTAAGGCTGGTGGATTCGGGGGTCTTATAGCGGCAGCAGCTGAGGCAATGGACGAGCCAGCAGTCGCCATTCTTGGTGGGGTAGAGTAACTCGGTTTCATCGGCTTGTTTTTAGAATTTATAATAGAGGCCTGAGCGGTCGGTGCGGCGTTGGCCTCGGGTTTCTGTGATATTGATATAATGGCCGGATCAACAAATTGGCCAGAGGGACCTGGTATCTGTGGAGAATGCACGGCTGTCGCCGGTCGGGAAAATTGATTGCTTGGGAGTTGAGAGAGGGGTTGGGAATACGTTTGAGCCTGTGCCGGAGGCAGTGGAGGTGGTGGGGGTTGGTTAGTAGGGAGGGTAGGAGGGGCCTGGAAGTACGGTGGATGAGGCGGCTGGGGAGGGACAGGAGGAGGAGTAGAGCCATTGGTCTCGGAGGGGATGATATCAATGTCCTCAATATCTAAACCGTTAATCGAATAGCTGGGAGCCCTATGGCCAGTGTCCACAAAAAGCACTAAGATGGGTACCTTGTTAGCAGTGATCATGGCTCAGCGCTTAAGCAGGGTGAATCTCGAACCATCGCGAAGTGTCAGTTCAGGACCATTGACGTCAGCGACGAGTCCACGGACTCGGGTATGAGCAGGGTCATTGAGAGTCAAGAGGACCTGAAGACCAATAAATTGGGATGTCATTGTTGTGATTTGGATGGTGAGACTGTAAGAGCTATGATGCGCTAAGGGGGTGGAATTAGGGAAACTTTCAGCCTTGTAAATCGAATTTTTAATAAATGCACGAAGTCGAAGGTAGCTGTAGGATGGCAGAAGGGAGCGAGGGTGAGGGTTTATTTTTCGGGGGAGAGAGGGAAGAAAGGAAGACGTCTGCTGAAAGCCCAGTTGCACTTGTGAACGGCCGGCGAACAGAAAAGAGAAGTGTTGAACTCCTGGTTGCCCTGTGACTGACTTGCCGCCGGGTAACCCCGAGCCTCCCGTCCTTGCAGATTCAACCCCAGGTATCCCAAAGCATAGGGCAACATTTGACGATTCTTACCATTCGCACACCCTTCGCCTTAGCAGTTCCATTCGAGTATCATTCTTCACTACTCTACTCTATCATCGAACAATATAATTCATCGAACAGTCATGCAACGAGGCGATTCCCTTAATTCCCCATTCGTTCCATTCTCCCCCAACCCCTCTATTCAACAGGGTACCCCAACCTCAACCCCTCCGCTGAAACATACACTCTCTTCATCAACTTCCTCCAATCTCCGCTACTCCTCCTCACGCAAATCCATATATGACCGCCACCTTAACCGGTCCCAGCGGTCTGAGCTCTCCAAAGCAAGCTTCGCCTTCCTATTCGGGGAGATGGTGCAATATGCTCAAAAGCGAGTAAATGGTATCGCAGACCTTGAGAAAAAGTCACTCCCCAAATTAAACGAAACGAACAAAAGGAAAAAAAGGAAAAAATACAAACAAGAATCTTGGCTGACGAGGGCTTAGGCTCAACCTCCACGGTTACTCAATTGGCCAGCGATTGTTGGAGCTTTTACTCTGGCGTGAGGGCCGCAGTGCAAAACGCGAGACACGCATCTTGGGGATACTCCAGTTCATAACTACTACGGTCTACCGTTCTATCTTCAATAAGCCAGCGGATGGGCTGGAGAAATCTAGGGACAATGAGGATGAATATATGCTCATCGACAATGATCCTATGGTCAACTCTTACATATCTGTTCCCAAGGAAATGTCACAGCTGAATTGCGCAGCATTTGTTGCAGGAATTATTGAAGCTGTCTTAGACGGTTGTCTTTTCCCGGGGAGGGTCACGGCTCATAGTGTCCCTACGGAGCAATTGCCAGCAAAGACAGTGTTTTTGAGTATTACGCCCATCATCTACTATATTGGACGACGATTTAGGCTAACCAAGTGATAGTAAAATTTGATGAGTCCGTTATAGAACGGGAGTCGGTACTAGGCTAGTCACACCAGTTTCTTTTGTACTTAGATTCATCTGCAAAGGGAGGTATATCGGCGTGGGCGTTCAGGGAATATTTACGTTGTATTCAAACGTTATGACATTTTTGTGAATGATTGGATTTCTTTCATACCTGATAACCGGGTACGCGGAGTCCCGCACCCTGTGTCTTGTGGCACTATCTGGTCGCCTGCCAGAGTTGGGGTTTCGGGGGGCTGGTAATACCTTCGCCTGATAAAGGGTTCATCGGGTGATATGAATATGATAATTATTATAATATTATGTCCCCTTGCCAACGCTTCGTAGGCTGGCGGCATTACCCGAGCACTGTAGGAGGCCACCGGTGAGATGTGAGGGGGCACTCCCCCTTACTATGACACGGAGAGGCCACAAATGCAGGACAGAGGCCTACCACCCGCGTGTCGAAAGTTGTCAACACAATTAGTCGCAGTGTACCTGTAGGCCATATAGGCGCCCCCGGCATGATAAAGGTCCAGATAGAGCAACCGGCGCGATAAGGCAACAAACGCAGGTGCTGTCTGAGTACTTGTAAATGCCATAGAAGTGCTGACTCATGGTAAACTATAAGGAAAACGTTAGTTTAAGTGGATACGGAGAATGCTGCCGGGAACATACCTTAGCATTTCCTGGTGAACCCCATTTAACGACTCTCAGGCCCCATTCCTCACTCATGTCCGCTGCCCCATTGCGCCCATTGCTCCATCCAGGCTTTCTGCTAGTAGAAGTGCCAATTATTGGCGAACCAATGTAGAAGGTAGAGAATCGGAGGCCTCCCATGCGACATGAAACCGAAGATCCTTCATAATACATCACTCGGGCGGAAACCCCTGGGCGGTTTGAATTCGAAGGTTTCAAACTCCTAAACTCAGGCGTTGTTTGCGATGCTTCCGGCTGCACTAGCAATTCTCAAATGGGGTCAATAGAACGGGCGCCTTATACACCGCTCGCTTCACATTTTACTCGAGCACCATTCTGCCTGGGTGTCATGTCCTACCTCCACTTCGCCCCTCTCTAGCTCCGTAAAGCGAATCCACTTTTACCCCCTGTCCGCCTCGAGCATAGCTTGCGGATCGCCTTACCGTAAAAATCCTTGGAATCCACTATCGGGTTATGAACCATTTAGCCCACGGTAGGATCTGTCTGGTATCATAGGTTGTGAGAATCGCTGATACCGTTTAATGAGATCCAACACATCTGGAGCACTCGAGTAGGGAGCTGGTTCTGTGTCCTGTGAGGAAAACGCTAATTCTTCTCGGGGGTTTTAGCTTAGAATTCGGGGTGGAGAGTGTGGATCCGAAGAGTTTTTATGGTGCTAGTGCTGCAGCGATTCTTAAGGCCCCGGCACCTTCGAGCCTGCCCTGGGTCTCATGTCGAATTGGAAAGCTAGTCCCCATCTTGGGGTGGACAATACCTAACCAGGCCTCCTGGCTAATTATTCAGCAAGAACTTTCGTCCCCATATCGGTATCGTGCAAGCCTTATCATACCAGCGCTCGCCTTCCTATCCAAACTTTGAAGGCCACGAGCCCAACTAGAAGACTAAGAAGAAAGTCGCTCTGTAATCATGTTTGAATAGCCGACTAGGAAGACTTTACGGAAGGTCTTTTTGCGAAAAAGTTCTGTCCGCGGGGCTCGTTATCACAAGTTGTATCGTAAAGTCAGTCGATGTTGGGTGGCTGGTGGCATGAGGCTCCAAAGCGCTGGCAGGCATCGCACCAGCTGCTTAACCCCTGGGTATCCGGGCGTGAAGATGCCAAGAAGTGGCGTTTGGTCTAGCTTTCGGGGCTGGCAAATGGTATGATACATGTACGAGTACAGTCTTTCATGGGTCGTGACGAATATTAGGAGGTGACGAGCGGGGATCGGTAGCAGGTATTTTTTTGTTACCCTACTTTGACGAATTCGATTTTTTGTTGCCAAATACCCCTAGTCGTCACCTCCTGACATTCGCCACGACCCCCATGAGAGACTGTATGGCTAGCTTGAGGCCTCGAGCCCTGAGCCCTGAGCTTTCCCAATCCATCCTAGGTGTCGGCCAAAATGCTCTTGGCACTTGGCAGGGAAAACAGTATATAAGAGCGTTCCTCCCCGCCCCCCTCTTCTCTCACCAGCTCTCTTTGCCTTTTGGTCAGTACACCCCAACTTCCGCTTTCAACACCAAAACCTCGAACGCTTTTTGGCAATGGATCATCATGAGATGTCTTGACACTCCGACGGTCTATTCTCATCAAGTTTTCGGGGGTTTGGTTTTTCTTTATCTTTTTGATCATATTGCTAATACCCCTACAGGCTTAGATCAAGTGTAGTATCTGTTCTTTTCAGTTTAATCTCTGAAACGGTTCTATGGAACCTTTTTTTGATTATACTTATTTTTGGTTACTTCGGGACCCTGCCTCTGGCTTGCCATGCTTGGTTCCACTGTGTCGCCGGTATTGCACTGCCTCCGGTTGACGCGAATCTTTTTTTCTTTCCCGTTATCCTACTGGCCGCTGTGCGAGGGGATGACGGAAATTTGGGTTTTATCGCTTCGGCGCTTGCCTCTTGGTGGGCACAAACAAACATACGTTCCCTTTTGTGATAGATGCGATCTGCCCATTGCCATGACATCCGACCTGCCTTTTGTCGTCGAGCTATTCGCTTGTGTCCCATCATCGTTCGGTCTTACCTGCTTGCAGTTTATCGTAGGTGTTTTATGTGTCTCGAGTGCGGATTATTTTTTCACGTGATTTTTAAGCATAGCCGGACTCCTGCATAATGTGTGTCGGGTTCGGAGGTGCTCTCGTTTAATGGTGGGGTTCCTTATCCTGGATCGCTCTGTGTGGGAGCAAAGGGCAGCCTCGAGAGGATTTGTTTGTGATACTGTACGAGTATGATACTTTTCTTGCCTGGGACAAGTACCGGGGGCTCAGGGTATGAGGCGAAGTGGTTCCATTGGCTCCAGGCTACTCAGCCAATGAGCGAGTAGAATTTCATGAGGTTCCTGGGGTTTGAATTTTTCCCCCCCCTCGGAAAGGCGGCTAGAATTGGCCGTTTATATGGTTACACTCACTAAATTCCGGCCAATCGAAACCCCTTTCGCCTCACTTATGCTCAACCCCTCGAGATTAAATACCGACGGGGGGTGACAGCTGCCTTTTTCCTGGCCACTTGTTCGTGTGCCAAGACTTCTCGACAGCTTCACATAACATGTTGGGGATTGATCACCGCTTAACTTTGAGCAGGCTGAATTTTTACTTCAATACCTTCTTAGCGGTGGTTTGCTTGGCTATCTTGACAGGTGGTATCATGGCAAAGGAAAACGTGTTCGCCAATAGTTATCTGCATTTATCTTGTAAATTGAGTTCTTTGTGGTTGAAAGTTGTACTGGTTAGACAAAAGAGTTGAGGATGAGGGTTTGGTGACGTGTGAGAAGGATTACCGTATGTTGTACGGTATTTATGGAAGAGGATTTTGTGTCAAAAGCCATCCATTCCTGCCCTCAAGTGTATCGCATCTAGCTGCATTTGGGTAACCGGTTTTTACAAGTCACTGGGATCTGCTATCGTACTCGTGCTTCGTGCTTCTTGGGCCCCGTGTGGAAATAACGTAGCTTGCTCTGCTGCAATGGGGGTTTATCAGAGAATATTCGCGCGGTACACTCGCATCCGCAAAGTTCTCGTAACACCTTCGGTACTCCTATCAACACGGACCCAGACCACAAGAAAGGGACAAGTCTTTTTTGAGAGATCTTTAATCCAGTAACGGCAGATTCCATAGAGCATATTCAGGTTTTTTCCCCCTCAAATAGCTTCTGCAATCCCCCAGTTTAAGGCTATCAAGACTTCGCGATACATCAGACGTTACGAGAACTTTGCGGACACGAGTGTGCATTGCCGGGACAAGGCGAGGCTCATACTGTACTGTACTTGTAAGAACCCCTGATACTTGGACCTTGCCCTGGGAAGTTGGCGTCGCCTTTGCTGGTGAGGTCCGGAGCCTTATTGTTCTCTCGTTTTAAGCTGTCCGAAGCTGGAGCTGGGGGGTCGGTTTCTGTGAGAGGGAATTCTGAACGTTTTGGCGGGAGGTCCTATTGTTCGGGCTCTTCAACTGGAATTGTCGTGGGATTAGGTGTCCGTGGGCGGCAGCCGATAACAGCGGACTCTAGTACCGCACTAATGACAGTAGAAATGAAAAAGAGGTCTTGGGGGGTTGGAGAGGCCTGGAGAGGATTGTTAGGCAGATCTGACAGCTTTCCTGCACACGGGAGCCTGTTGTTGTTGGTACTTGTATAGTACGTGTTTTGTTGCGGCTTATGGGTTTAGCCTCGCGCGGAAGAACGGTATCGATATGAGTGTCTGCGCGCGCCAAGACTCGTGTATGGGATTGAGCATCAGACTAGTGCTCGCCGACGGTGGTTGAGAAGAGCGGCGTGAATGGGCACTAGGTGGAGAGGGTAAGTTACCTATGTAAAAAAAACACCACCACCACAAGTCGCTCCAGTGGTTCAGTTGGATTGGGATCGCTATTGTCTGGTGCTAGTGGCCTTTTCCCCAATCCCCTGAATTCCTTCTGTGAAAAGGTTCTAGTGCCTGTACTCGAGTCCATACCTGACGGTCGGGATATTGCAGTCGGGATCGACGGCTCCCATCCGGTGCTGTGAGTGTAATACTGTACGAGTACTCGGGTACTGGGGGAACTCGCCTACTGGTGAACTGACTCTGCAGTAGTTTTTACCACTTTGGATGGTCGGGGGGGGTCTCGAATGATGCTAGCTTATGTTCATGAGCTCTCTATCAATCAAGGAGTCCGGATCCACCGCACGATCAGTCAAGGGGAGTTCGCCGCACTCGGGTTCTTACGGTTTACCGTATGAGGTAGACCATCCCCAGCCAGCTGTTCCATCACCCAGAGAGATGCGGGCAGCTATACAGAATTGGCGAAAAGTGTCAATGAATATAATTGTTCACCGACAACACAAGTCTGTAGGGTGATACTGGTACGGGTATACAGACCCTGGATATGTTTAGTCCTCCGCGTATAGCTCAAGACTTGTTGCCGTGAAAAAAAAGACGGCGATTAGATCAAACTTGGGTGGATGGTTGGGCCGTAAAATCAGGCTCAAAAACTGCATGAATGACGACGGGTTGTGTCGACCAAACAGCACATCTCATGGGAGAAACTCCGACTCTACTTGATTAGAATAAGAGAGCAAATAAGAAATGGAGGAGAGCGTGGAGAAACTGTAGTGGCCCTTTTCTAGCTGGAAATTCGTTCGCGGTTCTGTAGAGCTGATTGCATTTTTTGCTTTGATCGGGCCCAGATATTCATTTTCATGCTCAAAAATACTACCAAGGGTGATGAATTAAAGAGCAAAGGTAGATGGGCTTTGGCCCAGGTGAACATGAGTAGTTTCTCGCTGCTGCAAGAAAGATTGCAGAAACTGTAGCAGCTGCAGGGACTTCTTATAGGCTTCTGGGATTCGGCGGCTCGCCACTGATCCTTGAGCAGCAGCGGAGTCACAACCCTAACCATCGGGGCATTAATAGGGTGGCCCCTCGCTCTGGGATCCCTGCTGGGACAACTCCTAGGGATTTTAAGGCCTTCAACCCATTCCTCCCATTGCACCGAAGTACTTAGCTTGTAATAGCTGAAAATTCGACCCTCAACAATTAGATTATCTCGGGATGGATTCTCGACTGTTAGCATACCGTCCGTCACGCTCTCACACTCCGGACACAGACGACGAAGCCGGAGAAACCCCGCCGAGGATGCAATCGCCTGGCCCGGGCATGTTACCGCACGGTCATTCACAAATCCCCGGCCATCCACAAATGTCTGGCTATCCACAAATGTCTGGCCATCCACAAATGCCCGGTTATCCACAAATGCCCGGTCATCCGCAAATGCCTGGTCATCCACAAATGCTCGGTCATCCACAAATTCCCGGCAATCTACAGGTGTTTGGTGCTCCACAAATGCCCCTCTACCAACAAATGCTCAGTAACCCACAAATGCCTGGGCACCCTCAGATGGCCAGCTATCCCGAGATGCCTGGCTACTTAGTTCCACCACGCTCCCAAACCAGTACCCCCGGTACGGTCGGCGGGGAGACTCGCTCTGCTATAGACCAACCCAATATGACCATGCCGGGACCTAGCAACCAACCGATTCCTGGTTACATGGTGGCTCCACAAGGAGGTTGTATGATCCCACTTTCTATTCACACAGCTGGCGCTCGTTATGATATACAATCATCCAACATTGGAATGTCGACAATGCCTCCCATATCTGATACTAGGTACCACTCATACCTACCCATAGCTCCACCGAAGGTCACCCCTGGCACGGAGATCATCATAGCACTGATGGGAGTCACAGGTAAAATCCGATGTCTGTTCAAAACCTGCATACGTTGGCTAATATAAACGACAGGAGCAGGCAAAAGCTACTTCATTAGGGAGGTTTCCGGTGACTCCGGGGTCCAAGTGAGTAGCGATCTTTGTTCTTGTAAGATAGCCCTCTGTTGTAGAAGTTGGACTCGAATGCTGACAAGAGGAAGGTACCAACAAGGTCCAATCTTACTCTTTTGGGTATGCAGGGGCAAAAATCACACTTGTCGACACTCCTGGCTTCAATGGTATGAGTAGAAACGATACTGAGGTCCTGCGAGAGATTGCCGATTGGACCTCGGAGACCTACAGAAAGGGGCAACTCCTCTCTGGTATCATTTACCTTCACCCAATCACCCATACCCGCGTGGAAGGTTCTGCCCTGAGGAACCTTAGGGTGTTCCAAAATTTATGCGGTCAGGAAGCACTGGAGAACGTGTTTCTCACGACAACACAATGGTCCAGAGCAAATTGGGCAGAGGCGGAGTTTCGCGAAAATAGGCTCCGGAGTCGGGAGTGCTGGGGAGAGCTCATTGAGAAGGGTGCCACTCTCCAGAGATTCTCCGGCACCAGAGAATCCGGATTAGAGCTTATCTCCAAGTTGATGTCAAACAAACAAAAACCCCTCCTTATCCAGGATCAAATCGTTAAACAACATGTTGCCCTGCTTGAGACCGATGCAGGAAAGTGCATTAACGAGGAATTGGCTGCCCAAGAGAAGAGATATAAAGAGGAACTGGAGTCCTTAGTGAGAGAACGTCAGGAAGCTATAAAGGCAAGAGATGAAATGAAGGAGACCCTTGCGGCGGACTTTGCGGTGGAGCGAGCAAAAGCTCGGAAGATGCTCGAAGAGGCGGTAGCTGAGAGGAGGTTGTTGGAAGGGTTATATGCAGAGGAGACAGAAAGGCGCGAGGCTGAAGAGAAGAAGAGAGAGGAAGAGGTAGAGAAGCCCAAGAAGGTAGTGATTGCTGTCGAAACTGAGGGTATTGCAATTCCCCATGATGCCACAAGCGGATTCTCGAGCTATAGCACCGGAGGCCGGTTGGTTCCCGACACAGATGACCACGAGGGATTCAAGTCGAACGTCTTCGAGATCGAGGTCTATTTCCAACGCACGCCTACTTCTGTGTTGGTGAATTCTGATGGGACAGTTCGGGAGATGTTTGGTATGGGCGTGGTTGGCACGAATCACATTGTCTTGGACGGAGTATACTACCGGTGCAAATCTGATACTCCTACCGAAATAGATAGCCAGGAATTCTTCATTTTTAGCAAGGGTTAATTTTGGATGGTTTGTGGGATATGGTGTTGGTGTTATATCGTGCGCGTTGGGAGAATGTCTTGCAGTCGGAAGGTTGGGGGGGAGGGGGAGCAGGGAGTGCATTTGGTATTGACAAGGAGTACAAGAGATGAGTGGGGCTTGTAGAAGAACAGAAGGATTTCCTTTTCCCAGATCTATTAGCAGGACTCCTGCAGCGTAGGAAATTGCTTCGTTATCGTTGTTTTCTCTCCATCTCAATGTCAGTAAATACTGCGGTCAGGGTGTTCTCGGAAAATAACAGAAGTTTAGTGGGGTACTGTGCCTTGTAATCAGCTATGGTGGGTTCGCAATCAAGCTGCTCGTTCGTATACTGGCTTTGTACTTAAGTACACTCCGGTCAAGAAGTATTTGCACTCCGGGAGAGTGGCCGGGTGAAAGTCAACTGTGACTTATCAAGTAACATCCTTGTTCTGGGTGATAATAATAATGAAGGATGGGAGTTCTGGAGAGTTAGCACTCGCCCTTTTGCCTGAAGCTTGGGTAAGTGAAAGAGCCATAAGGGATGGTACGGTACACCTCCGGGCTGGATATCGCCGGAGATGCCGACTGTTTCTTAAGACGACTTTACTTTCGTAGTAGTGTACGAGTGCCGTAGGAACTCGGGAATTTTGGCCGAGTGCTACGGTATGTCTTTGGGGTTGCCTTCTTCGGTATGGTTTAGCGTAATTTATTTGCCTCTCCGGGTTGGAGTAGCTCGCACTTTTTCGGAGTAGGAAATTTTCGACTACATGGCTCATGGACTAATTATTCGGGTCTCTTCGTCTGTGCCGAATTTCACTCGCTTTTAGCGCAGTGATAGACAAGATCACTATTCTGATTAGCTCTATCTAATATCACCCATTAAAGAAATAGGCTCACTCACGGAAGGCTGACCTAGCCAATGAAAGAACTTGACCTTCCCCTAGCCGAGGATAAACCACCGTTTATACCTTTTAGAGTTAGGAAGTGGAAGAAAACCAGTGCTTGAAAAAAGGCTAAGGGATCACTATTTACCCCTTGCGCAATCCTTGACGGCAGGCATCAGGGGCCGTAGGGGTAGCGTGTAAACTCTTGAATCCACTACCGGTATCTTTGAGAGGCATATAAGCTCCGGATTCGGAGTCGAGGGATCCTGAGAGGGATTAGGGTTTCCCCGACACGGTACAGGATTGGCCCATTGGACGGGTTGGACTTCGTTAGCTGGTGCTCGTAATTCGCTAATTTGTCCTACCTACCGATAGGCATATCACATGCTGATAATCTGATAGTGGATTTCAAATGTTTTTCTGATACGGTACTGTGGGAGGTCTCTGGTGTAAGGTGTGGAGGGGGGCGTTCTTGATTGTAGCTACGGGAAACCAACAGGCTTAAATACATGGCGAGGACCTGCTCATTTTTAATGGCTCCCCCGAGTACCACTGATTTCCATACTGACTCGGGCCAACAACAATTGAGGATACTGATTGGTTAATTGGTTGAGTAGCTGGGCGATGTCTGGCTACCGGGGCTCTGGCCGCTGTTCTCATGAAGACTTTCGTGCGCTTTATTCTCTACTTGGGGTTGGATAATACGGTGGCTAAATGCGCGTTTAGGAGAATTAGAGGTCTCTACTGGTAGCACATATATCCACGAATATCTTCTTTCTAGTAGTTACACTCACTCCCATCTCCCGTTAGACTAGAACGCCGAATATCCCCTTCGTACTGCGGTATTCACCCGTCCCCAAATGTAAGCTCCCCACCATAAGTTGTTCACCAATTCCCCTCTTATTCCGAGCCTTGGACTTTTAATCAATATGGGCTCACCAACACCAACATATACTGAAGGTATCTGGTGTAAGAGTGTAGCTATCATGTTTATGTAAAGCCTTGGCGGCGTTTAGCGTTCTTGAGAGTAATAGCTGTCAGGAGTGGGTTGGAATAAATATTTTATCTGGGAGGAGTATTACAGGTGTTATGGGGTGTTGGACCCAGCGAAATCGTTCATACGACTACCCCCGGTAGAACAGACTGCGGAAAGGATATGTGCGATCATGTGGCGGTCGATTGTAAGTTGAGGCATTGGAGATATGGAAGCTAAATGCGATAGCGATAGGGATGCTAGGGCTGAATGTGATTAGGAGAGTCCGGGACTAAGCGTCGGGACGGGCCGCAGCTCAGTCAACCTGGAAACCGAGCTCAGAGGTCATTGTAACACAGACCCTAATCCGTAAGAGAGTGTGCACCCATGATCCTCGCTGTTCAGCTCAGGTCTGGAGGTGTCGTCGGTGGACTACAGGTAGATTATTGGGAAACTCAGATAAGGAACTTCCCATAGGCCGGAATACGAGTACTGGAAAGCACCACGGTCGGTTCGACGACGAGCCACCACTCAAGGACATCTGTTGTGGTTGCCTATTCTTGCCTAAATATTGTAGCGGGAGATGGATGGCGCAACGGTCGAACTAGACTAGGGCTAAACTATGGTAAATTTAGTCAGAAACTTCATTCTCTCATCATAGAACTAACCAACCAAACATCAATCTACAAAAATAATAAAGCCATCTCGATCATTCCATCGTCTCCCACACCTGATCTCTCTTCATGAATGACATCATTTGCCTGCGTACTCGTACCTCCGTGATAATCATAAAGGAATGTCATATTCTGCTCCCTTCAGAGAAAGACGCCGAGGTCCACACTTTAATTTTGCAGGGCCCCGTGGAACCAGGAGAATGTGTTAATCGTGGTGACCGGAGACGTGCAGGTCTATAAATAAAGCCCGAGGACTGCGTGCGAGCTCTCTCTCTCTCTTCAATCGTTCTCGACTGCGCTCTGGATTCGATTCTGCCTTATTGGCTTCACTCGCCTGCAACTAGTTGGTTGAAATAAGAGTTTTTCTTTGTGATCTGTTTCAAATTCGCAATAAAACGCCTTCCCTTAACCATCTACCGGTATGTCCTGAAAAAGGCTTATTTTGGACTCTTGCTGACTGTATTGAATGTTTTACTTCAGCCCCCTACTTTATTTCAACGTGCTAGTGGCAGGCGAGTAGAACTAGATAATGCAGTAGTACTGGTACGGGTATGAAACTACAGTATAAGGACATGCCAACCACTGCCCCAGCTGATGTATAAACATGGAGTGAAACCTATGATACCACAGCCGTAATGCAGTCTGATAATGCACTACGAGTAGAATAAATCATTTGCGGATGGCCTGATTACATGGCTGCGGGCTGTGAGTGGTGGAGTACCCGGGTATGGTCGAGAAGGTCGAAAACTTTGGGTGGAGTAACAAGGATTAGGAGCGCTGATCAATTAGGGGTCATGTAAAAGGAGGGTGTGTTACATAATGCTGTTAACCTAGAAGGGGTGCACTCTGGGTTTAGCTGCAATTCTAAATCTCTGGATTTTTATCAAGATCGTATAAGGTTAAGCTAAGGCAAAAGGAGAATGGGTTGGGCCTTTTGGAATGGTTCTTCAAGGGATTCATATAAATGAATGGATTGAACTGTGTATGGATACTTGAAGATACCTACTCTTTCGATGCGGATTTTTGGTGTCCCCAAGGCTAGAATTTTTCCACTCTGACTGATGCAAACTGTCTTCCTACTACCCCACCTGATCCTGCCGATCCTTTTTTCTGACCTTATGACTATACACGATTACTGTAGCCTTGTTGTTGGGGTTTTAGTGAAGTCTTGGAAGCAGGCTACGTGGAGTGGGCGTCCTGTTAGCCGCATTGTGGTAAACTTTCTGCTCTTGCCCAAGAATATCCCATGACAAATAAAGAAAACAGTGTGCTGGAATGACCCCGCATGGGGCAGGGATTAATTTTATGGACTACGGTACAAGGGGCAGGCATATAGCGATCGAACACACCACTTTGTGACCTCACCAGTTTTTGAGGATTTTTTGCGGGTAAGCCGCTTTGGTGTGTTCGAAAACTAAATGCCTGACCCTTGTATGATACCTCAAGAGCCGAGTATGATCTGGTGCGGCTATTTGTCCACAAGTATATGCACACCCGCGGCGACCGTTTTCTGTTTTGAAATCTGGGACTGTTTGGCGCAACGGATTTCGAAACCATGGTTGTTAATTTTACCTGGATTGGCAAGGCTCCTATTCGGAATAATGAAATTGATTGAATTTGCCCCAACCAAGGTTCCACAACCATAGTTTGTAACTTACGGGTTTTTCAAACCACGTCGCGCCAACCAGCCCCTAAAGTGTTGATTTGTGGCGCTTGGAACTATCTTCATCCTAGTGGTTCCTCTTCATGCTCCAGGCTCTCTAGAGGAGCTTGAATATCGAAATTTTTAAACCCTCGGGATAAGGAAACCGGTATCAACCGATAGGTTACAATTTCCTTTTGTCTAGTCACTTGCTCGGATATAGTTCAAAGCGTATAAAGTGTATATCTATCTGAATGCACCCACGTAGTTCATAGGGTAAGGGGTTCTAAATTCGGGGGGCTGGTTTCAGAGGTTGAATGCCCACCGCCGGTGGGTAGGGGGTACAAATCCAGTGGGCAGGTGCATAAGCGATAAACCAAAGGCCGCTAAATCCTTAACATAGATAACCATGAGGAATTCGAGTAGGACACCATTGAGATCACTACCAGTTGCCTGCCCAACCGGTTTTTTGACATTTGGGTTAGGCGAAGGCATTGAGGGAGATGCTTTATGAGGGGAACGGTGCCACCAGTTGCATCATCTTGGGCGGGGTATACTCTCGGTGCAAATCTGGTACCCCTATCAGAGTGGGCATCCAGGGATTCGTGATTTCCAGTAAGGATCAACTTTGGATGGTTCGTGAGATATAACATTGGTGCTACATTATGGGCGTTGATCGAGGGCCTTGTATTTGGGATGCATGGGGCCGGGAGTAGGAAGAGCATTGCCGTAAAAACCTGAATAAGAGAGAAATGTGCTGGGGCGTTGTAGTTGGCTCTCCCGGTAAGGCGCCGCGCATATTCCCGAGGTTTTGTCTCAGCTGAGGGCTGAGATTGCGGTGTTTTCCCTCATGTACGCTGAGAAGGGAAATTCCAACGTCCTATCATAGCACATTTTGTCTTCTATTCTAGTTCTTACGGCAGTCGAGTATTGACCAAGGGTGCAGAAGAGAATTGGGGCTGGCCGGAGAACAGGAGTATTCCCCCTCCTAGACCGGTCAAGATATCCCTGTAGTTTAGGTGTTATTTCTTTTTCCTGTACTTTTCTACGAGTATTCTCAATGTTAGTTAATGTTAGGTACTCCGTATGGCGAGACCACGTTTAGACCGGGCTTTGATTTTGTACAAGTACTCGGGGCAGGGATAAAATTCGTGAATATGGGTTATCAAGTTTATTATTAGTGAAACACCGCCAATCCGGGCATATGGCAAAGATGTCGGGTCTGTCTCACTCAGCGGATGGTGCTCGCTCCAGCAATTGGCCAAGAGTTCGATAGACTCAAGGACACCCCGAGCACTCGCCCGGGGGTAACTTACAACATGTCTCGTGATTTTAGCGCCCCCCGAAACCGACCATAACAAGATGCACCTTTCAGTGTCAACTGACACGTCTACCCGTAATGCCATGACGTTGGTAAAACGGATTGCTCTTGCATAAGCCAAAAATTGGCCAGAGCCTCTGGATTTGCGGGGTATTCGGTGTATGTAGTACAGGACAATTTACAAAAGTCACCAAAACACGAGTATGTCCATCCCTTAGACGGATAACACGGCAAAAACCTTTGCCTCTCTTACGGGAAACCATTTCTGAGAAGTTCTCATCACGAAGTGGTCGTATTGCTCTTTCTCCGACTAGGTCTCTCTAGAAGTACGAGCTAGGCTATAAGTTTGACCCGCCATCTAATTTTCCAAATCAGAACTTGATATCTTGATACTGTAACACCACAGCAAAGTTTTTGAGTACCCTGGGTCTTTAAGGTGGGCTGCCACGTGTCGAAAATGACGTCCCCTGTGACCCTGCGGTCCCGACTCCACAATCCTTAAACCTGTCGAATTGTTAAAATAGAAAGAGGGCCCCCATACTGGAGCAATAATGTGCCATGATATGGTAGAAAAGGGCAGAAAATGTTGGGTGGCGAGACAAGGATCACCGTAGGGGTGCTACATGTATTTGATTGGAAAAAGTGGAAGAGTGGGGGTGTCACAGGATACCATTAACGAGGAGAATGTACCGAGTGACTGTCTGTGACCCTAACGGGGGGATTTATCAAAATGGAACGGAACAGAATGGAAACAAATGGAAAAGGAATCAGGATTTTGGAACGGCTTATTTAGACGACCCAGAGCATGTGGCTGGCCTGATGTTAAACAACTCTATTGGAAATTGTGATACAAATTGTCGAACCTTTGATTAGCCAAGCGAAAGGAAGGGAGGAGCTGCGGACTGACCGTAACATTAGATGCCACGGTCGGTCTTGACAGCTCGTACTTCCCACCAAAAATACCCGAACTACCAAGGAACTTCAACCTATTCTACAACTAAGTCATGCCAATAGTGGCACGAGCGATTGCAAAGGAAGGGAAGGAGGGGAGGATGGGGCAACTAGAGTTGGAGCTTGGGAAGCCCGGAGCTGTTGTGAATGGTGATAGATAGTGTGTGGTGAGAGGGCATCTGGCCAGAGGTACCAGCCGGGTCGGGCAGCGCCCCATTCGAGCATAAGTACCATCGGCTCGGATTTCTGGTGTCTGCCAAGGCAGGAGTTTTCTACTCTTGCAGCCTTTCTTCCTGCCCAACAACTTGTTATTTTTTTTTGCCCTTTTCTACCATAGGCAACTCGAGCCCTCAGGAAGGTCGAATGAGTCTTCAGCAAGGCTAGAATTGGCATTAAAAGAAGTGAGCCTCAGCCTGAATCAACTGCCAATATTTGCCAAGCCATACTGAGGGTACTCTTTGCTGAGAACCCCCCCAGTTTGGTAATCCCCTGTGTGATGGGTTATGATACTTGGTGAAAAACGACATGCGATATACGGATACTCGAGTACTCGTCCTGTCTTTTTACCCCCTGCAATCCGAAAGGAGGGATTCCACTCGTTGTCGAATGCTTTGGAAAAAGAAGTGGTGTTGCATGCTGCTCGGATTGAAGAAAGGAGCGACTTCCGGTGGGCACCCGATAACAGCAGAAAATTATCCATACAAATTTACGGCCCTTGACGCCGACCTCATGTGAGCACAGTCACCACCGCGGGTGGCGAACGGAGGCACGAGTACTCGAGTACTGGAGTACTCGTACTAGCACTTCGTAGGCGGGTGGATTTGTTAAGGTTGGGTCACAAAAATTACGGATAATTAATCCATGTTCGCCACCCTCCCAGTTTCTCCAACTTGAAACTACGGTAGCCTATCAGACAGCAAGTGGTTGTGACGCTGGTGCGTGGCCTCGATGCTGATATAGGGCCGCGCCTTTGCCCCAAGGACAACTACTACAACCACACTCTGAAATTCTAAAAGTTTCCACCCTGTTCCTTCCCTTGCACCAAAGCAGATCATAGCTCAAAAAAGCCCCATATCCCACACTTGGATGGTCAGATTATCTTAAGATAAATTCTCATTCATCAGCATATAGTCCGCGACTCTCCTACGCTTCAAATAAGCAGCCTGGAGTGTACCCTGCAGGAGAAAGGGAGTGAGCGCCCCATTGAGAATTTACTCCAATGTGCTTCGGGAAGAAAGAGAAAGCCCAGGCGAGTGTCGGCACGCAGGACGACCCCGCCGCGCACATCCCGCCTCAAGTCAGCCAGTCCCGACCATCCAGCCAGTCCCGACCATCCAGCCAGCACCGACCAGCCAGCCAGCACCGACCATCCAGCCAGCACCGACCAGCCAGCCAGCACCGACCAGCCAGCCAGCACCGACCATCCAGCCAGCACCGACCATCCAGCCAGCACCAACCATCCAGCCAGCACCGACCATCCAGCCAGCACCGACCATCTAGCCAGCACCGACCATCCAGCCGGCGAGCGTCAAGAAGACTATCAGGGCATAATTTCCCCGTTCCTCAAGAGCAGGACAGGCCACCAGTACCTGCTATGGACACAACTGGATACAGTTCACAACTACCTCGAGAGCGCGGCCCGCGCCGAGCGCGCAGCCAGCCTAATGTCAAGCAGCCCCAAGGATCCGACCAGCCACAAGAATCCTCCCAGCAGCGAGCGGCCAAAAGACGATCAAGAATCAACCACTCAGACAGCGAAATCGTTATAGCCGTAATGGGACCTAGGGGTAAATTCCAAAACCAATTCAAAATCTGCATTGATTAGCTAAGATAAATGATAGGCGCAGGTAAAAGCTACTTCATCAGGGCGGTCACTGGTAGCTCGGCGGTCAGAGTGGGCAATGACCTTTATTCTTGTAAGATAGTCCCCTTGTGTAGTTGGACTCGAATTCTAATAGGAAGAAGGCACTAGCAAGGTCCAACCTTACTCTTTTGACTATGCAGGAGCGAATGTTATACTAGTCGACACTCCTAGCTTCGGTGATACAGAGAGAAGCGATACCGAGGTCCTACAAGAGATCGCTAATTGGACCTCGGCAACCTACAAGAAGAAAAAACTCCTTTCCGGTATCATCTACCTCCACCCCATCACCCATACCCGCGTGGGAGGTTCTGCCATGAGGAATCTTGGGGTGTTCCAAAGTTTGTGCGGTCAGGAAGCACTGGAGAATGTGCTTCTCACAACAACACAATGGTCGAACGTTGATCCGGCAGAGGGGCAGGCTCGCGAAGATAACATCCGGCATGAGGATTTTTGGGGCGGGCTTATTAGCAGGGGCGCCACTCTTCAGAGATTCCACGGCACCAGGGAATCCGGATTAGAGCTTATCTCCAAGTTGATGTTGCAGGAACGGAAACCCCTCCGTATCCAGGATCAGATTGTCAATCAAAAAATGGCCCTACATGAGACCGATGCAGGAAAATTCCTCAAAGCGGAGTTAGTTATCCGGGAGAGGAGATTAAAGGCGGAGCTGGAATATCTGGAAAAGGAGGTCTGTGAACCTACAAGGGCGAGGGATGATGGGATGAACCAGACCCTTGGGGCGGAGCTAGCAAGAGCTCGCGGGGGGCTCAGGGAGGTAGCAGCAGAACGGAAATTGTTAGAGGGGTTGCATGCAGCTGGGTAGAGAAGCGCAAAGCTAAAGAGAGGAAGGGGCGGGGGGGGGGGGTAGGGGAGCGTGATACGGTGGCAGGTCCTAGTCGTCTTCGGTCAACCAATAACCCCCGGACAGGACGTGCGGGGCCCACCAGTATTTTTTCTTCGCCCGTCACTCGGAGAGACCTAGAAGGTTCCGCAATTTGAGCCACCTGTAGCACCGTCTGTTCGTCCTAGGCAGTCATCCGGACTGACGTCAAGATACCCGTCCGTCCTAGATTTCTTTTTTTGATACTGCCATCCGTCCCCTCCGGCCCCGAAGACTGATGGACTGGGCGCGTGGGTTGTTAAGCTATGTCCTCCCGGAGGCAGTTGCTCTTCAGCATAACTGACCACGAGGAGCTCAAGTCGAACATTTTCGGTATCGAAGTCAATTTCCAACTTAAACCCATTTCCTTGCCTGGTATTTCTGCAGAGATAGCTCTGGAGATGTTTTGTATAGGAGTAGCTGGCACCAATCACATTTTGGACGGAGTACGCTGCCGGTACGGATCTAGTACTCCTACTAGTATAGGTAGCCGGGAGTTCATATTTAGCAAGTGTTAACTTTGTACAGTTGGTGAGGTATAATATTGGTGCTATATCATGGGTAGTGGGCGAGTGTCTTGAAATTTGAAGGTTGGGGGGAACAGGAGAATTTCCTTCTCTCAGACCCATTAAGAAATCCCTGTAGCGTAGGGATTTGTTTTCTTTTTCCAGTTCTTTTCTATTTTCAGTGTCAGTTAATCTTGGATAGAACTGTGGGAAAACGGGGGAAGTTAGTAAGATACTGGGTACTCGGCTGTGACAAGAGTAGCTCAAATTACCAGACTTTGACCTTGTATTGTACGGGGCATGAAGGGTGAGTCTGTCGAACTTCTTCCAGCTGCCGCGAGCTCCTTCTCAACCTCTCGGAGAACACTGCTTGCTCCGCCCATTGGGGTAAGAGTTCGATGGACTGTTTTCCTTTTCAGAAAGTTGGTGCAACTGGCTTGTATCGAACTATAGTAACCTGGGGGGAAACCCTTCTCCATATATACCCTTCCAATGTTAGATGGTACACAGCCTCCTACTTAAAGAAATAATTATGAGGTGTGTCGCACAACCGATGGCCTATGCTCGTACTGGAGAGGAAATCGTATCATTCAACAAGGTGAAACTCCATCCCTGTTCCCCCCACTTCTGCACCCCAAACCAAGCCTCGCAGGCCGTCATTTAGTAGCAAAGCTCTTGGCTTCCCGGTGTATGCACCGCCCTGCGTATCCCCTAAACAGCTGAAACATTGGGGCCCATTTGAGATGTCGAACACCATCGTATTCTTGAAATCTTGATAGAAAAACTTCGTGCTTGAGAAGGGGTGCACTCCTCAGGAAAGGGCGAAATCAGTAGTCCAGAGCATGGTCATGATAGAAAAGACACTGTCCATATAGATCTGCTTCTGATTACTCAAATAGGTCTGTGTTCAACATTTTAAATGGGCCCGAATATTTCAGCTGCTTAGGGGATAGCTACTGTATAGTCTAGTGAAATCTATCATCTCTGCTAGCCTAGGATGGGCTTAGTTCGGCGAGAAAACGGGATTGCGGATACCGGCTACTAGGGGGTAGTGCATCGTGCTGATTTTATGCAGTTTCGGGGAAATGTTAGTCCTCCCGATGAGCATCTGACTCGGAACCCGGCGATCACAGGGCTGAGGGGGATGGTGGATTTTAAGAGATTTTATGGTACCGGAGATTGAGAGGGTTATGCGGTAGATCGGACTATCTCTCATGATTGTTATGGGTGGGTAGACGAAGAAACCGATTGGGTAGTTAACGGTCGGCCAAATGCACAGATATTCAGAAGCGGAAGTAGTTCGTTCGTTGACCTATCTCAAGGTACAATGACTGGCACAACCCTCATCTAGCCGCACTCCTTGTGCATGCCCAAAGTGCTCGAACGAGTGACAAGGAAGCATCCAAGACTGGCGTATCGGAACAAAGAAAAGTCAAACAATAAAGAAGACACTACAGCCACATATCTCAACATGGTCATTGAGGTATATGTCGAGTGATTTCCTATGATACGCTCTTGGGTCTAATCTTCCCAGTCACTGAGGGCCTGTTTGGCATGGTGTGATTTGAGCTGTTTGCTATCTCAATCATGATTTAGGCCTAAATAATGATCTGAGATATTCGTAGTGTTTAGCTAGGTATGATAGCAATTTCAGGTCATAATTTGGGAAATTTTTAAGGTTGGTGTGTGAATATTTCTAAAAGTCCTATGATTAGTCGCAGTTAGGGCTGAAGTTTCTTTATCTTTTGACCTTTGTCCTCTGTCACTTTGCCCTAATGTTTCCCTCGGAATATTGATGGGAGGTAAAGTTGTGATTATAAGGTATTCATCATATAGCTATGAGGTTAGAAGGATGTGGCTGATTCTGGAGGTTGCGGGAGTATGCGGAGGAATTAGGCCATATAGGGAGATATAGAGCTAGGTGTGGTAATCCTTGGAAGGACTAGGGTGCGTTGTTTGTATTTTACTTTACCCGCGCACCCGTCCCCACCACCAGATTAGTTTTTCGGAGATAGCGAAAGAAGTTGTGGAACACATGCAGTGCTCAAATTCCAAGTGAATCCCCTCACTCTATCGTCCACCATGGTCAACCCATTTCCCCGCTTTGACATATTATCCGTCGAACCTTCAGATTGAGTGACCCTTTGTAAGCGTTTCTCTTTACCCATAACCCTTCAATCTTACAAATAGAGGCCTTATATGATGCCATGAGCTGGTCCGATTTTAGGAGGCTTTGCACAATACTGCGCAACTTAGCTAAAAATTTGAATTTGGCCATCGGATCGATAACCCATCTGATCGGGTCGCTTCCGTCCGTCTACCCCAGCACCGGAAGATCGCTCCTGGTAGCCTTGCCCCCTAGCCCAAATAAAGAATAGGAAATATATTTTTTCCATGCGCATATTGGAACGATGCCCTGCTGGGACCACTTATGCTTATTTCTGGTTTTCTGGGTCTGGGCGACTGGCTTGCTATGTTGGGCCTATTGTGTCACTGGATTGGACAGTCTCTAGGTTGATCCCAAGGGGGATTTTATATATTTTTTCAAATGTTTTACTTGCGTGTGCGAGAGGGGATAAGGGAATATATTGTGGTTTGCCTTTTGAGAATTTTTTTTGTCATTGCCATACAACTAAAATTAGCTCCTATGATAGAGTAATCACATTTCTGAAGTCTTGTGTATAGTAAACTTACTTTAGCATGGTCTGGGGGATACAGGAGCATCTTTGCAGATCTTTCAAGGGTACATAATGTGATAATATACAGTAGATAGCTGGTGTAGGAGAATTGCTCAGGATACCTTGGGGTGATTTAATGTTACAATTGTAGTGTTGCGCGGTACGGTATGGTAGCTTCACATAATAACCTAAAATACAATTAGAGCTCGATTAAAAGCAATTTAAGGGGGCGTTGAACACATGCAAACATTAATGCTTATCGCTAGGCCTATCGATTGATATCAGGGCTGATAGGCTGTGATCGGTTGATGAAATCCTGCCTTTTTTTGCCTCGGAAGTTTGTTGAAGTGGCCTGGCCCACTAGGAACACTCTTGACACCCCTCGCCACCATGGTGCTCGAGTGATCTCTTAGTCGACAAGTGCGGGCCTGGCAGGGAAAAGGGGTAACCGCCTATGAACAGAAGCCTGAGTATAACTCAACAATAATCACTTCACAATATGGTGGATTTAGAAGAGTATGAAATCAAATAAGAAGAATAAATATTACAAGGGGGTTTGCATCCAGTTGTGTTCCCAAGAAATTGAGATGAATTTCGGAATGTTATCTCCCGATTTTCTCTACTCTAAGGGCTAGAGTCTGTCCCGCTGTTCAGGTATTGCCTCTCATCTCAGAAAGTGTCCCGGAAAAGTAATCTCTTGCCTTCACACGTTGCCTCATGGCCCTCTGGATACTCTGTAGGGCTAAGATCTGGTGGTGACGCCGGCCTCTTAGGCAAAGGGGATTCCTAGTTCTCTTTTTTTTTGGCTCTCCTTGCACCTAATTTTCCGCACCCCTCTTGAAGTTTCCCATTTCGAAGGGCCTAGACTCAAGAATAAGAGCACGAGAGCGTACTAGAGCGTAATAGTGAGCATGTGGTACTGTATTTGGGGAGGTAGTTGGCATGGTTTGGTGAGTAGGTATGCATCGTGGTTGTAAATGCCATAGTGAGAGGGGGGGGGGGGGGGGTACGATTACAGTATAAACTAATACCCCATACCCTTGTTTTA
>Ga0307513_10001877_pt1 | contig 29883 bp, 39 predicted proteins | sample 15_EM_MG_FD_202174 | JGI IMG/M metagenome (GOLD analysis project Ga0307513, IMG submission 202174) | Populus trichocarpa ectomycorrhiza microbial communities from riparian zone in the Pacific Northwest, United States - 15_EM | ecosystem: Host-associated > Plants > Roots > Unclassified | place... | reverse complement strand
TTCTTTTCAATTTACAGGCTTGAAGAGCTTTAAGGCTCGAAAATGGCCTTTTTTGCGATGTTAAAAAGTCCAAAACGGCCGCACAATGTGACTATCATTTCACGGCACCTCTTGCCGCGCCAAGATTCTCGCTTCCTGCCTTCGCTTTCGAATTTCGTGGGCTCTCGCATCAGGGTCTCCACCCGATTTACCGCTCTGGCGGTCCGGGCATAAATTAGAACAAATAAGCATACTTAAATATATCAGTCGTTTGTCTACCAAACCGCTGAGCCGTATCGCATCTAGTTTTCTACATGAAGTCCATGAGTTTCGCTTCACATTGACAAGAGTGATACACACCTAAATCGACTAACGAACTATTCGGTTATTCCGATACATGAACAAGTCATTGAGGGTCCGTTTTTTTTTGGTTCTCGTCTGCTTCTACCCAACCAGCGGAGGGAGCGCAGGGAGAGTTTGTGGTTTTTTGAGTTGAGAAGGAACGGAATCGGACAGAGGCAAAATATATGACGTTTATTGACTTTGTGAGATGATGGGAGAAATACAGTCGCACGGATCGAAATAGGCTGTGGAATTCTCATTGGACGACCATATGGACCAAGGAGTGGATGGTCCAGCTTATCGGATGGGCCTGTGGTCGAGCGTAAAGCACGGTACCATGGTGGATAAGAACAGTTCTAACTATGGGTAGCAACCGAAAATATCCCTGCACAACACTGCAGATTTGAAGCAGCTGAGTAAAGTAGGGCTCGTTATTTAGACTGGACCGCCAATGCCCCATATATGCAAACTGTAACTACTGAATATAAAACTCGAAAAGGAAGTCTTTCCGCATCAACCCACCTCCCGGAAGGCTGAAAGGATAAGATTCAGAAATATATTCAAATTTGAATTCAAGTCATACCGATTCAAACACCCGATATTTTTCTGATATGAAGGGGGATAAGATGGTGCAGATCACTTGGTAACGCAGAAAATGCTCCCCTGGCACCTGCCAAAGGGTTAGTAAGATCATCCTCTGGGTGAATGTAAATTGCCAAACCATTCCACAGCAATCTCGTCAAGACAATGCGCGTAAATCGTCGAAAAAGGCCCTGGGAGAGCTGCCGAGGATATCCTTCGTGGTAGTGATGAAAGAGGCGTTGAAAAGACCCAAATTCCTGCCAATTAGGAAGTCCATCTCTGCTAGTCAGAGGGAAGAATTCGTCCACCCCACGTCCACGAAACCCGACCTGGAGCAGCACTATCTCTCCATATCGAAATGAATGGAGACCGCAAAACCATTGACGTTACCGAGTCGATGCCGGATAAGCAACAAGGGATGCGGATTCTGGACAAGCGCATCAATCGGCCGATAGACTAGTTCACGTCTGGCAACGATTTTGAATTCTTTGGCAATGTTATTGCCTTTTTCGGTGTAGTGTATACCCGATGTTGAAAAGTGCAAGATAGGGGAGGAGTGGCGAAGTAATTGGGGTGGGTTTGAATAGATCGAATATACGTGGTGTCCAGGGCTCCATAGAAACCCAGAAAGAGGGACCTCATAAGCCGAACGAAGCGATGAATCAATGATATAGCGCCTCGTCGGCGATTGAACTCTCCAAACAATCATTCCTCCATGTCCGCCAGTGTGTAAATAGCGACTTTCCCATTCAGCACTGTTGAGCTTTTCACCAGTGATGATCGCAAATGGTCCACAGGTTCCTCCTTCCTCACAGAGATACAAACTGAGCTTCGCAGCATCGAAGAAAGATTGTGGCTGAGCAAAAGTGGAATTATCAAGGAATGCTGAGACGACTCTGGGATCATTCATAGCCAGGAACAACGCCTCCAGGTTAAGGATGTTGGTAAATGGCATGTCGAGCCAGGTGGTGTCGTAAAAGTCACGGACTGTTTGGAGATCAGCGTTCATCGCGTGTAGCAATGCCTGGGACAATGGTAGAAGCAGAACAGAGAATGTAGGTAGAGGCTGACATCTTTGTGAAAGGGTTTACAGACGCGTAGTAATTTCTTGGGCACGTTCTAATTCAGCCTACATTAATTATTCTTCCGCCGTTCGAATCGCTTGGCTAGGCAAGACCACAGCCTCACCCACGGGATACCCCACGCAACGGGGATATTAACAATATCCCGAAGCAGATTCTTCATCTCAGGAATTCGCACAAGGTCAGGCGCCAGGAACTACATTGGGTACATACTACATGGGGGGCGAATCTACATAAGCAGGTCATCGAGGGTCTGTTTTTTGGTTCTCATCTGCTTCTATCCGACCAGCGGGAAGAGCGCAGGGAGAGATTGTGGTTTTTTAAGATGAAAGGGAACGGAATCGGACACAGGCGAAATATATGGTGGTTGTTCAAGTTGGCTTTTTTGTGTGATGGTAATTGCAGTCGCACGAATCGAAATAGGTAGTGGGGTTGACAGGATCGGATATAAGTTTGGAGACAATCGAATAGGGCAGAGTTGTTCAAGCGTTGAAAAAATTGTGCATGAGTTCGTTCGTTCGGTTGGTATTGTCGTGTGCAAGAGAACGAAGATATTAGGGTCTAAAAGGAGAATTTTTGATAAGCAGCCATGCGAGTTTAGGATACCAGAGAACTCACACATTGTGACGGAGATAAAAGATAAGCCCATGGTTTGAAATTGTTTGACGTTGGAGTAACTGAGAGAGGGTAAATAAAAGATGGTCCAAATGTGAAAGTCGAACGGCAGCTCACAAGTCACGGTGCAAGAAACAGTCTGCGTGCAAGGTCGTTGGATATATTCTTGTTCCGCTTCAGCTGCTAAGGTGGAGGCCGCCACCGTCACAAACGAGGCATCGCAAAATAACATCCGTGAAGTCGTAAAAGGTCGTAAAGGTCGTAAAAAGTCATAATGGTCCTGACGACCGTTTGCAACCTATAGGTTGCGGAGGTTTAAGGCGAGAATCATAAAATGGTCGGTCGTTCGGGTCGTTGAACGTATCATTGTTCCGCTTCGTTTGCTAAGGTGTGGGCCTCCACGTCGTAAACTAGGCATGGCAAGTCAACATCCGTGAGGTCGTAATGGGTCCTAAAGGTCCTAACGACCATTTTGCAAAGCTCCTATGAGCTGCGAAAATTCAAGCATCTGAGAATCATAAAGTGGTCGGTCGTCCGGGTATGGTCGTTGGATTTATCATTGTTCTGCTTCATCTGCTAGGGTGTAGGCCTCCACCGTCGCAAACTAGGCATCGCAAATCAACATCCGTGAAGTCGTAATAGGTCGTAAATGTCATGAAGGTCCTGTCGACCGTTTGCAAAGCTCCTGTGAGTTGCGAGGTTTTTTTTTAGAAGCGAGAATCATAAAGTGGTCGTTCGACCGGTATAAACCAAGTAGCCAGGGGCTCAAGGCAGAGTGATAAAGAAAAGACAGATCAAGAGAGATCTAGCCAAATCGAGGGCGGGCCAAGAGAAAGAAAAGAAATAGATCACGTAAAGTTCTTCTTAGATCCTCGAATAGCTAGAAGACAAGCATCCAGATAAGAAGACACCATAATAAAGATCGGTTAAATGAGAGGATGGAGCCTTAACCAGGCTCAGTGGTTTGACAAGTTGGATGTCTGTGAAGCAGCCATATCGAGAGAATATATGTGTTGCCAGAGAATCCAGCGATAGATCGGGGCCTCTTGATGAACGACAAAAGGAAAGTGCGTCAAGGTCAAGTGGGAGCAAAGTTTCGAAAAGCCGTCAAACGAAGCATGCAGACGACAGATTTCGAGGGGTTGAGGCTTTGAACATTGTCGACAGTAGGCCAGGAAAAGGGAGCGATTTGTCGAGGGTCAAAGACATGAGATGATCGGCGGCACCGAGCAATGCCAGAGGCTTGTGGAATAACCACGAGATAGGAAAGCATAGGAAAAGCCGTTGATGCTGCGCAAATAACCCGCCAGTGGTGGTTCGGGTAAGATACACAGCCTAAGGACCACAAGGATCCAGCGTACAAGGCGTCCCCTACGAGTGGAGGATGGGAGTTAAATTTAATGAATTCAGGGAGATATTAAATCCACACACCTGAGCTGGATCATCGTCGGGACCTATTCACGGCATGAACAGATTCCTTGGTTCTGCATAAGAGACGAACACAAGTCCAGAACCCAAGGCATAAAGCCAATGGATCCAAACATCGATAGCATTTTGAAGATGACGGCATCTGCAAAAGCAATATGAGGAATGGATCGTGAAGAACAGTAGAATGTATGACTTACAGAGCGAGCCGTCAACAGATTACCGCCCCAAGAATAGCCGACACAGATTGGCAAATAATCCACGCCCAACCTTCACCTTGGACTTCTCGTCTTCGACTGGCTCGCCCTCCATCTTCTTTGGGGGAGGGGGGGATAGAGCGACACCATGACGAAGTTTGCCAACTGCGTCGTTGTATTCGGGGGTTGACGACCTGTTTCTTGGTGGAGACGGGGGGCCGGTCGCGTACTGCAGTGCGGCCAAATGAGCCAGACGAGGAAATTCTTCCAAGGGCTTGACAGGTGCTGGTGGGTGGGTGTCCTTGGTATGGGCGCGTAGTGCAGCGAGGTTGCGGCGGCCGCGTTCGATTATTGCCAAAAGGGGTCTGTCAATAGGGGGAGGGACAACGGCAACGGCAACGGCAACGGGCTCGTTCACCACGACGACAAGTGCCCTCTCGATGGCTGGAGGAACACGCTTGTCGCATCCGAAGTGTCTGGGGTTCTTGATAGTTTGACGTGCAGGTCCAACACCTGTATAATCGGGCACATCAGAAAAGAAGAGATGTAAACACAGAGAAGAAGGTACGCACGAGGGGATTTATATGCCATCCCATTCACGAAGACAACTCCACCAGCTTCACGTCGCCCACCAGCTCGATATCTGGTCGCCTTCCTCACAACCTTCTGAGACTTGGAAGCTCCAGTAGGATAATCGATGCTCATCTCTGCAAACCCTCTCATCATCGCCTCGAGCTCAATTTCAAAGGCGAGCTCGGGGGAGAATTCGTGATCAAACTTGTGCTTCTTTGAGCTACGATCCTCATGGCCGCTAGAAAACGCATCCTCGTGGCTCCAATGGGCTGTGGTGGTTTCCGGAGGAGGAACATATCCCTCAGGGTTAGCCGGGATGAGATGATCTTCCTCAGCAGAGAATGCGTCCTCGTAGTTGCGACGCTTGCCCAGGATAACCTTCTCCGGAACCGACGTGACCTGCTGGACGTTGGATAGCGCACCGATGTTGGGGAAGGAAGCAGCAGCAGTGACAGTGTGGATGGGAGGGGGAACATAGTCCGAAGACGCGGCTCTGGAGCTGGCGACGGAAGGGTTAACGTTGTCGCTTTCCTCACGTTGAGAGGGTACCTCGCGCTTGGGCTTCTTTGACGGGGTATAAGGCTGCTTCTCGTCCGAAAACGCTTCCGAATAGGTGCGACGACGGCCGATAATGATACTGGTAGCACGAAACACAAACACAGGAGGGGCAACAATGAAGAATGGCGGAACATAACCCGATGGCTTAACCACAGCCTTTCGAACGGTTTGGATATCCTCCATGCGGCTGGTTTGATCATTGACCTCGTTGGTTGCAGTCTCGACCTGCAGGTCCATGGGTTGTAGCGGCAATGGGGTAACTGTTGCGTCTCTCATGAGATGGTCTTCGGCTGTAGTGAGAGCAGCAGGGAGTTGCGCGTCGCAGTCAGAATCCATTTCGAGGTCAACAGAGGGCATGGGTTGAGGAGGAGATGGACCGGCAGCCTGCTGAGAGTTGGGCGCGCCCATGTGTTGATCAACGTCTATGGCGAGCAAGATTAGTTACAGGACAAGAAGATTAGGCGATGAAAGGAATCCTACCACTCGATAAACCCGTGGGCAGAGCAGGTGGTCGCGGTGGCGGGTTACATCCAAGAGCCCGAGGTTGGGCGGTGTTGCCACCGAAGGGTAGAGGGGTGGGAGTGTCGCCCATGTTGGTGTCGACGTCATCTAATTCAGCGGCGAGAGCCCTGGAGGCAGGAGTTGCACCGCCACCGAAAGCAAGGATGTCCTTGTTCCTTTGAACGGTATTGCCGACGTGCTTGAGAACGTCATTGCTAGTAGGCCTCAGAGCTGCATCGGTGACGGGCTTAAAAACCCTGCCGCCAGCAGGTTTATAAGATGGCAGGGAAAACGCCTTAGAGGGAACGGCGTCGAGGATGGACTGAGGCTTAGTGACCACCTTTTGCTTAGAGGCTATACCAAAGACAGATAAGAAACACAACGAAAAGTGCACAATTTGAACATAGACATACTGGAGATGGGTAGGCCGTCGGGGCCCAGGGTGTGTCTGCTCGGCGGGCCTTGAAGGACCTTAAGTTTCGAGAGCTTTGAGAGCACCCCATCGAAGACTTCCGTCGGGTCCTTTAAGTTTTCTTTCCCCTTGGCAGATTTTGAAGCAGGGGGTTTGGGCTTGCTCGCTTTCTGGAAACCAAAGTCGGCGAGTCGTTGTGAAATGCCAGTCACCTTTTCCACAGCAGCGGGAGGGTTGACAGTGCCTAGTGACCATGATTAGATTAAGGCGGGTTGGAAAGGATGAAGAAACGAGAACGTACTGCTCGAAGTTGGGAAGGCGTTGCCCGCCGCGCGTACAGCGGCCTTCGACTGCTTGACATTAAGGCTGGAGTCGAACAGGTCATCTTTGTTCAGAGAGTCCACGAGATTCTTTTTCGAGGTGGATACGGCCGCACTCTTGGATTGCGAAGCCTTGGAAGTGGAGGGCTCGAGAAGAATAGCCCCCAGCGCGTCCATCAGGTCCTGGTTCTGACCTGGAGCGAACACGGTAGCTTCAGAGGGGCCACGCAGAATGTCTTTCAGAAAGTCGAAAGCGTCCTGCGAAGAGGCGGGCTTGGGAGTAGGGGCGATAACACCTAGGGCGAGGAGGATTAGGTTCATGGCGGAGAAGGAATGACGGTTATATTAATGAGAACGTACCTTTATTTGCTTTGGTGTCAGCCATGGCGGTGTCCTGGCCACGGCGACCGGCGAGGAAGGCACTGGACGGAGTTGTATTTCCTGTATGGGGTTGATTAGGTTGGATGCGAGTTCATGAAGGAGAGAGACGACGTACCAGCGCCGGTGACGACCTCAATGTCGTCGTCATCATCATCATCATCATCATCATCATCATCATCCCCCTTCTCGTGAGGCTTCACCTTGCGAGAGGAGGGTCCAGCGGCGAGGTTGGCAGCGCCTGCGGCAGGTATGGTATGAGACACAGCGAGGAAAGGGAAATGGGTAATGGCGTACCGTTGCACCCGAAGGGATCTTCTTCATCTTCTTCGTCTATGGCGGGGAAGGTTAGATACACGGCGGGCAGAAGAGGGAGGAGGACGTACAGTCAGGCAGGGGGTCGTCGTCTACGGCGGGCAGGGTTGAGTATATGGCGGGGTAGGAAACAAAAGAGGGAAGACATACCTTCGTCATCTGCGGACTCGGAGTCCGCTTCTTGTACCTCTTCGTCTATGGCGGGGGTTAGCTACACGGCGAGGAGGAAAGGGGGGTTGGCGAGCACGTACCCATTGCTGAACGAGGAAGTTGTTGGTTGAGGGGGCGGTTGGTTGGTAACGGTTGTTTCTTTGTTGGTTGTTGGTTGGGCGATGTGGTTGTAGAAGAGTTGCCGGGGAGTGGATGGTGGGTTAACGAGGGTTTTATACTCCTTGTGTGTTTGCCGCTGTAGTGCTCGATCGTTTAAAATTCGATCGTTTATCGCGAAACCTTAACGGTTTCGCGTGCTGAACGTGACCGTGGCGGGCTATTTAAGAGGACGGTGTCAGCCACGCCTATGTTGAATAGCTTCAGCGCTTTCACCAAAAGGATGTACATGACCACATACATCGCCAGGTACCAATGTCGTTTGGGGCCATGTTGAGAAAAGGACCTGAGGACTCTACTAATAAAAACAAATGAGAGTTGGTACTCAATTCCTAGAGTTGAAATTTCCAGCAAAGCTCATAACGCCATGCGCGAAATCGATGGTGGCGGGGTTCAGAAATGATAAAGATTCAACTGCGCAGTAATCCAACAGTCAAAGAAAGGAGTCCAAGCTAGTGCAATCTTGGGAATACATCGGGTCGTAGAACACGACGAGCAAGCACTTTGAGCAACTGAGCTGCTGGCCAAGCCTATTGGCTATGGGTTGGCTACTAGTATTGGGAAAGAGTTAGTTACAACCCCCAAAACACTACAGTTGGGAACGGTACCATGATTCGGAAGAACAGTATCGTGAAGACGTGCATCAGATGCGGATTCGGAGGGAAGCCAATACGCTTGCAATACTTATACTCGACGAGACGATGATAGTTGTTCCACCATTCAAGCTCAAGTTGGGCCCGGTAAACAAATTTTGATGGGGTCATCCTTATTTGGTTTTATCGCCGAACTGGGTCTGGTGCGAGGTATAAATTGTAAAAGAGAAGTAAAATAAAAATCAGGCGGTATACGGGTGCCTCTAAAAAAAAAAGGTACTCATGCAAGATGAATCAAAAAATCACGAAAACAGGTCGAATAGCACAAAGATAGCGCCAACTGGAGTTGCTCAAGCCTCAGGCCTGCTCAATGTCGACGCCGTGAAAACGGGTGTCACGGTTGAAAATTCCGCTTCTCTCCCCATGGATCTTGTGTATGTAAGTCGACTAAGCTTAAACAAGCTTAAAAATTCAACTGGCTGTTCAAACGCACCCCAGAATGTGGGGACCCTCGACCACAATACGTCCGCCATCCCCATCAAGCCCACGCCGGGACGTCGACAGCCACAATTCCTTTTATTTTTGGACAAAAGGTATTTTATATCCCCCGTTGATCTATCCGGCATCTTCATAGTTCGTCGACTTACTCATCCAACAACCAGCTTTTCCAGTTCCCCAACGACGACGACCGTCGTGGGCAAAGGTATGTTTATTCGCGTCTAATAAACGATTTATCGGTGAAATAGTGCGCTGGGAGAGTGGGATCCTGTAATTTGCAACCACCTTACCACTTCTTTGTGCGGTCACAATAATTGTAATGCCTTCGAATTCAAGTTGACACAACTCCGTTAATGAGCGCACTAGTGTGTCTTTTTTTCTTTTTTTTCAAACGTAAACTTCCAAAACGTAAACCAACTCGTGAACGTGAAAACATACTAAAGATCTTGTCGCTGTAGTCTCGATGACACAGTTGCTCCGAGTCGGTGGCTCGGCTCTTCCGTGAAGTTCGTTTCCGTGCTCTTCGAAGCTTTACATGAATAACCGCCGATTGTAAGCAAGATTCCAAAATTGAGGTCAGAAAACATTGGACTAGTACCTACACGAATACAATACACACAAAAAAGAAGAAAATGAAATGAAAGAAAAAAACTGCCAGTGAGAGGGAGGTAACTTGAGATAGGGTATGTATGTAGCTGCTTCTATGTAATTGTCACCTTGTTGCATACGACAATGAGAAAAGGGGAAAAATAGCGAAGAAAAGAAGAAATTTGAATACTTGCGGGGTATACGGAGCCTGAATTGAGAGTTGAGGGGATGGACGAGCCACCATGGTTGGTTAAAAATGATAATGAGGGAGAGCGCCGACGAGAAATCCGAGTGACGACTCTGTTAATGGGGGAAAGAAGTTGAAATGAAAGAAGAGAGGGAATGTGCCAGGAATTCCAAGATCGTAGGGGAAAAAGGAGGATTAACCATTCCACACCCAACCAACCCAATCAACAACCCAATTATACCGATCGTCAAACTCTCGGTATACGCAGGACATCCCAAGAAAATCGATATGATGGGTACGGGAGGTTGAGAATTGGGGGGTGTATATATGTTTTTAAAGAAACTAGTGATTTGGATGTAGTGTATCTATAGGGGAAAAAACTTGTACGGAAAGCGAATAAATAGACCAAAAAATGGGGAAAATATAAAGAGCCATCGCGATGGTGGTGGTTGCGGTGCGTTACGGGGTGAAGGGCAGAAAGAACACCACGAAGAAAAGAAAGAAAGAAAATATAAAGTATAATATCCACCAAGGGCTAGAAAGTAGTAAAATATAAAGAGGAAGAAAGGCAGAGGATCAACGAGGACACTCGAATAAAATAAGAAGAAAAAAGGAATATGAACTTGAGGGTGGTGGTGTAATGAATCGTCCCAAGGATGATGATGGTGATGATGATGATAAGTAAATGATGTATCAATAATAAAATAAAATGCTGGAAGGAAATCCGGACGGTACGCCAGAAATCGGCGGACGAGTCCGATTTCCAGCGCGAGTGCCAATGTTCAAATTGATTGTATGCGGTGTGCAATATGTGGGGAAGCGCTGCCACTCTCCTATCAAGTTGGATGAAAAAAGTGAAGAGTTTTGAATCGACGCGACAAAGCGGGGGGTTACCCAGACCCAGAGACTGAGAAGGGGGCGAGAAACCGACGAGACCAAGTCCAAAAAAGATGCCAGGAAGTCGAGGGAAGAAGATCGGCACAGGCGCACACGAATCTACGAAAAGAAGAAAAGAACAACGTTGAACATCACGGCTTCGATCAGTGGCTGGAAGAAGTACACTCACAAAAAAAAAAATTCCATTCCATTCCAAAATTCCATTCCAATCGCCCGAGACAGAGTCCGAAGATCCCACCCTACGCCCTCAACACCTCTCGACTCGTCTTCCTCACACCCACGGCGAGTTCCTGACGATTCGGCAGTGGGAAAGCCGACAACGACTTGCTTTCCTCGCCATCAAGCCTCCAGATATTCGCGATGGGCGAATTCTGCGATATCATATCCGACGAACCACTATCGCCTCTTGCGCGAGGGAAAACGGCACGCGGGGACGTGACGAGGTCCTCATATTCCTCAACAGAGGAAAGGTCCGCGGAGGAGGTAGTTGTGGACGTGGGGGACAAGGCGGGCGACTGGACTATGTCCTGTAGGAAAGAAGGTAGGAGCGGCGCCGGGGCTTGGACGGTAACGTGGGGCGTTGTGAAGTGGGTAAAATTGTGAGCGGCGGTGGCGGTTGTCGTCGTCGTGGCGTTGTTGTGGATATTGTTGTTACCGTGAACATGAGCGTTAGCGTTGAGATGGAGATTCACATTAATATTATCGTTCTGTTGTTGTCGGTGATTGGCATTAGGAATGAAGCTGATCGTGTTTCGATGATGTACATGTTGGTGATGCACGTCCGGTCCAGTAGAATAAAGCGGGGAAAGGGGTGATGGTTGGCGGGATTGCGGCTGCTGCTGCTGGGCGTGGGCGTGGCCAGACGTCTGGTATATGGGACTAGGAGCCGTCGTGAACTGCGGGCTCTGACTGGCAAACTGCTGCCCGAGAGAGAAATGCGACTGTGACCGATGCACGGAACGCGTGGGGGCCGCTGGCGCGAGCGAGTGGAGAGCGTGACTACGGTGTGCGCGTGGTGGTGAGAGTTCGATAACCGGCCGCCGACCCTGGGGCGGGGTGAGAGAGTGCGAGCGGGGTGCCGCGTGGGTCGGAGCGGGGGAACTGCCACCAGGCACGCTCAGGTTGCTGCTGCCAGAGTTGCCCTGGGTTTGTGCCAACACGGACGTAAGCAAGGCGATGCGCTCTGCTTGCACGGCAGCAGAGATCGAATCTCCGTTACCCTCAGCATCTAAAGGTACGATATACGTTATCGTAAGAGCGAAAAAACGAAAGAATGATAATTCACGTACAAGGAAGGCAGGTCTGGCAAACCTTTCGCCGTCTCCAGTTGAGATAATTGCATTTTTGGCAGATCCAGTCCCCCGGTTGCTAAACGCCATTTATGTGTAAGAGAGTATTAATCATGAGGGGAAAGAGATAAGGTTTACACTTACATGAGAAATTGGGCCTCGATTACCCGTGTTCAGGATGGGCGGCTGCTACAATCAGTCACTGGTCAGCACACAAATAACACATCCGCGGAGAAAAAACTTGATATTGACAATACTCACCGCAACACCTGCTAAGTTGTTGGGTCGGATCTGTCCTTGCTCCGGGAATGGTTCGTTATCAGGCCAATACATGATGCAGGGGGATAAAGGGTCGCTCGAAATGTTTTGGACTTTCCCACCGACGGCGAAAGCTCGGCCCGAGGGTGTGAGGAGAGGGTGCGAGGGCTTGGGAGGATGGGCGGCGACATGCGGAAGAGAAGATGTCGGTCCAAATGATGATGGTGACTGAGGCTGAGAAAACCCGATGTGGGACGGAACAGTTAAGTGTTGGCCATGCTGTTGTGCTGGCTGCTGTGATTGCTGCTGCTGCTGCGTCTGAGACTGCGAGGGCGGTGGAGCGGACGAATAGTATGTCACGCTAGCAGATGGCGAACTGAACCGCGGGGAAGGCATAGCGCGGGTCGGTAGATTCGAGGACGGGTGCTGCTGATGCTGATGCTGATGGGTGGACGTGCCGCTTCCATTGGCGCCAGAAGCTCTAGGACATCCGCATCCGATGCAAGCGAGGTTGCGCCTATGAAGGATCATACACGGGAAAGAGTCAGTCAGCATGCTACTGGAAGAGGTTCGAGGAGGGGAGCAGGAAGGTGGCGCGGATGGGATGCTTATAAACGCAGAAGGCGAAGCAGACACTGACCCAAAGTTATGAGCAGCGCAATTGGGCGACGAGCATCTGTCGGAGGAGTCAGTATGTATGAAACGTCTTTGAAAGGATGCGGGAACGGCAATTGAAAGAGAGACATTTGTGATCGGAGGGTGCGGAGGTAAATTACTCACATCCAGTCGCCTAAACGAAAGGAGGTCTTTGGATTTGGGGGATTGGTTGAGAGGGTATATTCAACCTCTGGCATAGAAGATGGGCGTTGGAGGTCAAGGACAGAACTAGACGCCTGTGAAGAAGGGTGTCAATGTGTGGGCGCGTACGTAAGTCGAGATGGATCTTACGAGGAGGACACGATGGAGTTTATGAAACGGTTCAAGATCAGACTCCAGGGCGGTCGTGACGGACATTGCGCGCCCAGAAAGGAGGAGTGCAGCGGACGCCTGGCAAAAAAATCCATCAGTTCAGTTATAAAACAAAGGGTTCCCGTGAAATGCGTGGAATAATTTCATTTATTCCGTGCACGTGACAGCAATTTTAGCCTTACCTCCTCGTGAGTTCGGAACACGGCCCACACACTGTCGCGTCGTCCTGCCGCGAATTCATCCGTCAGCTCCCACATCGTTACAGGGTTCGGTGTCGCTGTCTGTATGGTAACCATTTCAAATTGTAAATACGAGCGGGCGGTAGAATGGCAGAAATGCGTACATTGTGCGGGAGAAACACCGCAGATAGAAAAGACTCCGCCATCGCTGGCAAATTATATAACTGCAACGCGTCAGCAACAAAGCAACATTGCGGACGGACGCCACTCACCCGGACGACACGAGACCGGGTGGCAAAGAAAGCATCTTCGGGTGAGAACGTCAAGGACGAGTCACTGGCGTCGCTGCTACTCATAGATGACGTGGGAGAGAGCTCAGGCATGTCCCTTCTCGGTGCAAAGGTATCCATGACTTTTGGTTCAAAGTGCGCGACGCCACGAGAGTACGAGACAAAGAGGTCGGGAGACGGGGCAAAGTCCGAGATTATGTCCGAAGGAAGGGTGAACCTCTGGAGGCGGTCGGAAAGCGTTGCAATATCGATAGAGTGCATGGGAGAAAGACAACGAGATGGAGCGGGAGACCAGAGGGATATTTGAGGACGGGCCATGGGTATAATCTGGGAATGACGATCGTCGGCGGGTGGACAGGGAATGGAAAAGGAAGGCTTCTGTAGTGATATATGAGGACAGGCGTAGAGGGTGTTGGACTCTTCGGAGGGGAGCGTGCATCTGTCCCATTCATCTTGCTTTTGAGTAATCCAGGGTCTTTAGCGATCAGATCCTGCATGAATGCTTAAAAAATAAAGCACGGCGCCTAAACCTTGTCTTTGCCCAATTACGTAACACTAAACTACCTGTCATCCTCTGCGAATCCTCTAATAATCTATCACAAAAGAACCATACATCAACGGCCCCGAATAAAAAAAACACTAAAGTTAACAAGCGATCATCGCCAGGTTTCCCTCGTCTTCCTTGCCCCAATATTATGAAATATAAAAATAACAATGTTTCATTTTTTGATTTTTCAACTCCGAACCGACGACCGTAGGGAGCGTCCGGGCATCTCGCGCAGATCTCGAAAGCCAGAATGTATCATTAAACATGCAACCGTCTCCTTCCGATGTCTGAATATGCCGAGGTTGCGCGGATTTGCCTCCGCCATTGGCTTTCTCAGCAAGCGTCCGTCAGCCATATGCTCTTCGGCGGCAGGCAGCGGCATACGGGCGACGGTAGTCCGGCGCAAACCTTCGCCCGGACTATCACTCACTGTACCAGCGCGACAACGGGGTGGAGAGAAAAAAAGGAAAATGATAATAATATACAGCCACAAACGCGTCGCAACGTGATCCGCAACGACCACTGTGACCGAGAACGGAAAAGAAGGTACCCACCCAAAAAATCAACAACAATCAACCTTCGTTCATTTCACTAATACTTGCCAGTGGCGCTCCCTTGTCGACTATTACGCTCTTCATCAATGGAGTGAAACTACAAATCAACAATTAGGTACAATCTTCATCAAGACCACCACCTGTCAGACGAACATGAATGTATGTCCTGATAGGGGACTCCTCCCAGCGCCGCATACGATGACCAACATATGTGGCATAAATCCCAAAATATAATATGATATGATGTGAATGAAACTCCATCCACGGTAAATGACACAACAATTTTAAGTACCCCACGTAAATACTCTCTCTCGCACATTAGTCAATCTACCATTCTATCGTACCGTACAATCTCCACCTCGATTACCAAAATATCTCGCCTCCGTCAAATGGTATACAATCGTCTTCGCGCGAATCGACGCTAACCCAAGCGCCTCGGCGAACTCGGCAGGGTCAACATCATACCAACGCAGCAAAAAGCGCGATCGTCTGCGGAGCCTCCGGTATTTAGCGGTCGGAAATAATACCATCACATGGCGTCGATGAAAGGCTGAAACGCGACGATAATCCAAGGCCCTGAGGCCTGGAGGTCCCCAATAGGTATTCCGCTACAATCCCGTTGCGCAAAAAAAAAAAAAAAATAGAAAAATCCTCGCAGCAGGGTCGACGCCTTGTACATGCCCCATCGAGATAATGTAATAACACGAATAGAACCCTGACGAGATCCCCGCCCGGCGCTCAGCGCTCATGTCCAAAAACAGGCTTCCCGTCGTTTCCGTCATGAGCTCCTTCCGAAAAATCCACCCGCCTAGCCAATGTGGATTGACCCATTATAACCGTCTTCAAATTCTGGGTACTTGCCCATCCCGATTCCCAAGAGCAAGGACGTCCAAGGACAAACCGATTGACTGGGCACTGAGTGGCCGGCAGGCGGAGGTGGACAACGACGATAAGACTACACGCTTGCTGGCCCTCACCGATCATCACCGACCCGTAGCAGCAATTCGACGTTTCACCTCTGTCAGCCCCACCGCCGCTCGCAGCATCTCTTGCTGCTGCTCACCCTGCGCCGCGTACAAGTGTTCATACAGCGCACTCTCCAATTTTTCTCCTTTGAGCGAAATGACCAGGCCTCCTTCCGTCAGGTAGTCCGCATATCGGCGCCAAGACTCTGCTCCTTTGCCCACCCTTACAACCGGTGGGAGCGGAACCTCTGCCTCGTCACTGGCACTGATATTGGTAGACACACTGGCATTCCTGCCCGCCGACCCCGTCTTCGCTGCCCTCAGCGTCGATATACTCCCAATAACAAACAACCCCCGCTTCGCCCTCGTTAGCCCTACATTGAGCCTCTTCTTATCCGCGAGGAACCCAATATTTCCGCCTCCGTTATTCCGCACAGTCGAGAAGATGATAACCTCCTTTTCGCGCCCCTCGAACCCATCGACAGTCTTGATCTCAATATGCTCAAGATGCATCATGCGTTGATCACCGAGGACAGCTTTAAACCGTTCTCGGTACGCCGGGTCCGTGTTTATCATTCTAGTTAATAGCTTGATCTGTGCCGCATACGGTGCGATAATCCCAATATCATGGCCTCGAAGTCGCTAAAAATACCGTCACAGTATGAACTTAATCCCAAAACTTGGTAAAACCCACTTTGTTATTGAGCAAAAGATCCTCAACGACGCTTGCCACAATATGTCCTTCGGTCAAGTTCAGCACACTCCTGCCCTGGAATGACTCGTTTCCCGTATGGTCAAGGAAAATAACCGACGGCCGGTGCTTCTTGCCAGCGTGATGCTTCATATGTTTCGACCGCGGAGGTTCCAAACCAGGCAACGCCTTGCCTCCGGAATCTACAGTCCCGTCCTGAAGCGCCAGGTCATAGAATTCCATCGCAGGGAAGCGTGAAATGGCAGGGTGCATGCGGTACTGGACGTCCAGCATGACAGATGGCACATCTACATACAAGTACGTGTAAACCAATACGCACAATGGAAATCACAATAACTCACGTTCTTCTTCGATCAGACGTTCAAACAAACTGACTCCAAAACCACCCTCCTTTGCTTGCGCGTTGACGATAATAGGAGGCAACTGTTTGTGATCTCCGATAAGCGCGACGTGCTGAGACTGCATGATACCCATAAGAGTGTGAAACTTCCAGAGTCGACAACGACGACGTACCCCTTTCATAAGAGGAATCAACGAAGAGGGTTCCGTTGACATGGACGCCTCATCAATAAACACAACAGGAAAATCGGCGGCGTTGAGTGCATGGCACGCAGAGGTAATGCACGTCGTACAAATCTGACAGGTTAAGTAAGAAGTCAGCTCCTTTCAGGCAAAGGGAAAAAACCGTACGAACCACATCCGCGGCCTCGATAACGTCTTTCAACATGTCTTGCTGCATGGCATATATCCTTCTCTTGAGGAACACTTGTCGCTCTTCTAGCTTGACGATGGCGGCTTTCATATTACTAACTCGCTGAAAAGAGCTTTTCCTGGGCCGAACGCTTGCCTTGATCTTTTCGTCGAGACCCTGGCAATCTTGTAAGAGCTTTTGAGTCTTTGGTGTGATTGTCGACTGTTCTTCCACAAATGCGGTTAGAGGCCGGTGAAGTGGGTGTTGCTGTAGTTTGTAATCCAACGAATGCTGCAGAAGCGATTCTCGGACATTCCCGTTGTACCCAACGCGGAGTGGTTTGACACCAACTTTCGCAAAGCCTTCAACAAGATTATCCACGGCGACATTTGTGTATGTACAGACGAGAATTGGCTGGGGCACCTCGAAATGTACCTGTGAAAATGAGAAAATAAGTCGTCTGAAACCATGTATGCATTTCAACTGACTTTGAGGAGTTTTATAGTTTCGATGATGGTTTTTGTTTTTCCGGTGCCCGGAGGCTAATATCATAGATGTCAGTTCATTCTGACACCGAACTTCAAGCACAAAAATAGGACCAACCCCTTGGATAAGGCTCATCCGTTCGCCAATCATTGTCGCCATGGCCCTAATTTGCGATGCATTCAAGCCAACAAGAGGAGGGTCTCCTTCCATGACCATCGGATTATGTTGTGAATACCGCTTCGCCCAACTCTGAATTCGCTGATCCTGCTTAAAGATCCCACCACTCTCAGTACCGGCACTGGCATTCGTGGTAGAAACTTCCTCTTCGGCCGGAGCAGCGCGTTTATGTCCAATTTTGAACGAGCGCAAGATAACATCGCGCACTTTCGTGCCTTGAAGGATGTGCTCAGTCGACGGTCTGGGCACCTCGTTCTCAAGTTTTTGGACATCGTTCCGCAGGTGTGATACAGCCGCCCGCATACGCTCGTACATGAGATTGGGCCGACCGAGATCCAGTCGCCATTCCCCTTCGTCGAGGTCGAAATGATTGGGGAAACAAACTCTGATCTGGGATTGGGTGCGTGAAAGCACTGAACCAATGAGCGGTTCCTCTTTCAATGGATCGTGTCGTGAGACCAAGACCTGGGTGCCGTTCCTGGTAGTGCAAGAAAGTTAAATATATGCGCATAGAATGGACGAGGAAAGACGCACTCGAATTTGCTCTCGGGTAGATTGAGCCCAGGACCTAATAAGAAAGCAGCTACAGGTCGTCCAAATTGGTTGGCCTTTAACCAGTATGCAGATAGACCTGTCATGCAATACCCTTCCTTCCGAAGGAGGTCGACACTCCAGGTCGATAGGCGGTCTTTGAGAGCCGCCTCTGATTCAGCTTCTTCCAACGCTAGAAGCTTAAGGTATCTTACGAAAACCAATTTCAGTAGAATGAAACACGGCACATAAGAAAAAACCTACTTGAGAGAATAATCCCTGATAGCCGGCAAAAATGGGTCATTCTCGTCATCCATCGGTACGGAAGGTCGTATGCGCTTGATACGCGTCCGCTCTCCATCGCGCAGGACGACCGCTTTTGCACGAGAGGTAGCTCGACCTCGCCAGTCAAATCTAGTGTGAGGAACCTGAGACACCGTTGGGGCTTCCTCGACCTCCTCCTCGTTTTCCTGCAACCACTCTCCTTCCGCCGCAGTCTGCCGCCTTACGGAGATCACAGGAGTATATGCATTATTGAGAGAAAAGTCTTTTGAAGCTGAGGAAGAAGAGGAAGGGGAGCTCGTTTCAAAAAAGGCGTCGTGTTGCTCTGCCCTCGTAAACTTAGCACGCGTCGAGGCTGCCCTCTTGAATGCAATTGTCCCCGGACAACGATGATACGTCGTATAGTAGTTGGTTCGTGAGTTAGAATTAGAATTAAAAGTTGAATAGAGTGATTGCGGGCTTGAGCTGAGTTGTCCTCGCGTGTAGTTTGGTCGTCGCGCCGTCCGAGATATTAGGGTGTCAAGATTGCGAGGCCCATTTTTCGAAAACGCCTGTAAATAATTGCGGTGTATATGCGCCAGCGTGAACGAAAGGAAGGGGAAAGAACAACGAATGACGCCGAAATTAGGAATGAGAGAAATATGGGCATAAATTGGACAGCCAAAATTCCGTTGTCAGAAATCATCACGTGTTCGCTGGCAATAAACCTCTAAAAAACATATTGTACGAGGCTATTGCACCCAAATTGCACCGCTCAATGGTCTTCCGTTACTTGTAAGTTAATAACAGCCTTTCCTTCACTACAACGGATATCCCACAGGCAACCAGTGGTCAGCCATCCAACCCAACGATGAGCCATCCATTATGAGGGAATTAATTAATCCATGCAGCGTCAGCTGCGCGTTGATACTGCAGAGCTGAAATATGGGACATCTCCAGCATACATTCGTCGAATTTAATTCTCGCGCCACTGGTGAGCACAACTAACACATCTATAAGAACCCACCGTCAGAGAGTGAATCCGACCAAAAGGTGGGAGGCACTTACCGATAAACTTTGGAGGGGGAAAGCACTCAAGACCAATTCAGAATGCAAAGTTGAAGAAAAATAAACGCACAAGTTGTCATAGGCTCATCGGCAGATCTTATTTGAAGCTGGTAGAAATATGCGCTGTTGAAGTTACACTTGTCGCAAGAAGCTAAAAACCCAAAAAATTCAAACAAAACTCGAGGACATAGATAGCATGAGTCACGAACCTTGAGTCTTGTCCGCATGAGCCCACATCTCATCCCCTCCAAGAACGTCATCTACTTGTTTCCGTTTAAGTCTTGTTCTCGAGGTCATCTGCCAAGAAGAACATCAGATCCACAAAACCGCACAAGAAAAGTCAGATGGGGGGGGTTGAGAACCTGCTTCGTGATGGGAAACTCATAAGGACAGGTATTACACGCCCATTTATTCAGGCCCGTCTCTCCTGAGATGATAAGCAAATTGGCACAAGTCGGGCAGAAGAGCATGGATGATGATCACGAACGAACCTGGCCTGAAATATTATGGCATGGATTCTTGATCAATCTAAATCTAATCTAATCTTATCTCCTTTCTCTTGCCTTAAGAGCAACCATTGCAACGACCAGTGCGACGGTCTTCTTTCTTCTGAACGATTCGCAACAACCAAATCATGTCTTCGAGATTTTTCAAATCCCTCAAGGGCAAGTTCGCAGATCAAACTCCTTCTTCATCGTCAAGTGCATCGCACTCCCGGAGCAGCAGTAGCCATGGCGGCAACGAAGCGCCTCCCGAATGGGCACCAGCACCAGAAATCTCAGTAAGCTCCGGATCTCCAAGCCTCCCCAATCTCACACTTGCAACCCAAAATAGTACCTAGATGGAAAATGGGACGAAGCCCCGGAGGACGAATTTCGCGCTGCAGAGGACTTTTGCCGTGAACTACCGTTATCTGCCCCTATGCTCTTGCCCTCAGACGCTGTCGACAAAATAAACGAAATAGGCTGTCGTGCATGGGGGATCGAGGTCCCTACTACCCCTCGCTTTGTTGGCTATGTCCAGAATGACTCCAAGGGCGGTCCAGGAGTAATCACCGTCCAAACGCGCCCCGGGTGCAAAGATACTTGCCTGTTGAGCGATCTCCCCATCATCGCGGGACTATACGATATCCAGGGTAAGACAGGTGTATACTACGAGATATACATCAACAGAATGGATGGATTCATTGCTCTTGGTAAGAGACTGCACTCAATTTTTCGTTTGCGCACTGTATCCGGATACAATACTCATTGGTTCCAAAATTAGGTACTGCATGTAGACCTTACCCAGTATGGCGTCTCCCGGGCTGGAACAGGATGAGCGCCGGCTTCCATCTCGACGACTTCCGCAAATTCTTTGAGGATCCCGACGGCGGGCGCGACTACACCGACACCATAACCCGCATCAACTCAGGAGACACCATCGGCTGTGCCTACGAGTTCCAAACAGGCACCATATTTTACACCTACAACGGTCAGCGGTTGCCTCCGGCATTCACGGGTATTTACCTGCCCCGGCATAGCCAGGACGTATTTGCCGCTATTGGGGTAGAAGGATATTGTGACTTCCAGGTAAACTTTGGTGGAGAGAGTTTTAGATGGCTGGAGGGGAATGAATGGTCGTGGAGAGTTGAAGGTCACGTTGGGAGGCTCACCGGAGCTCCGGGGATGTTTGACGATGAGCTACCACCGTACCAGAATTCCTTTCGCTAATTAGTCGTCCTTATCCAATCCAGCGCTTATCCGAAATGTTAGGCGGTTTAGATGATAAGATGATTACTCAGATCTAAATCTTATACCTGATGGATGTCTCTTTATGTAAGTTCCGCCCTGAATATTTCTCCCCTGTGCGATCTGGCGATTGGCGAACTCCTAAGCTCAAAACTCAATTCCAAGCAAAAACCCTATCTGAGATAGCACATTGCATTGCATCGTGGCAGTGCAAACATAGAAATCATTGACACCAGGAACGACATATGTAGCGACCTCAGTTAGTCAATTAAGAAGGAATGATGGACAATGGAGAGGATTTTTGGCGGTTGTCACTGCAATCGACAAGAATACCAATGCTTTCCTCCAAGGAATGCACAACCATCTCTGGTAGCCATCGCACCAGCGATATCCACCAATCACGTATGAGAATCCACGTTCTGCCCCACATGTAAAGCTGGGACACCCTACTCTCATTCTCTCAGGACCTCTCTCGCCACCCCACCAGCAAGCAATAGTCCTTGTGCCTCAGGGTCGAGCCCCTTTGTCCCCTTTCCTAAATGCACAAGCTTCGACCTTCATCAAAAAAAAAAAAACCACGCAGTCAGATATCGAATAAAGTCCGTCAAAAGCCACTACCCCGCGTATGTAAAACCACGAAAAGGGACTCACTCTAAGCGAGACACGTAGTTCCCGTCCATCTCCAAGGAGAGCTCAGGTCCTTGGTATCTATGGAGTTGGAGAAACATCCGACATTTTCGTAAACGAACAGAAAAGGAAAAGGGTCTTGAATATGCTCACAGTCCGTTCCTTAACGCGAACTGCAAGAAACTCTTCCAATACGGGTCACGCTGGAGGAGCGCGCCGTTCCCAACGACGACCATTAGCTCTTTCGCTCGGGTGATAGCCACATTCATTCTGTCCACGAAATGAGAAACGACTTTTAATAGAGTAGAATATAACACAAGCCCACCTTTTCCGCTCGAACATTAGCCCCAATCCCTTCTTACGGTCTTCCTCCAAAAAACGCGGACTTGACCTAACACATGAGATGATAACAACTCGGCTCTCACGCCCTTGATAATCCTAAATATATAAAAAAGGGGAAGGCACCAAATCCCTAACTCAAAAAAGGAAAAGAAAACAGAAACCCAGTGGCGCACCTCAACCGTGCCAACGTCAACCGCACTGAATCCTTCATTCCTCAACCGTTTCCTCATTACCCACACCTGCTTCCTCCATGGGGCCATCACACTAATATCACCCGGGCGCAAGGGAGGGTCACTCGCGCGTGGGTCCTCAAGCAGTGACTTGATGATAGCCACAATGATATTAATCTGACCCGGATTAAACCACGACGCTCTCTCATCCGTGCTCTTCTCTGATGCCTCCGTGCCGACGAATTTGAGTGGAAGAAGCGGGTTAGGCAGACCTGACCACGAGATTTTCCCATTCCGCGCGTATGGCTGGAGGGTGTCATTGTAGAATATCGCCGAAGGGGGCATAAGGATCGCTGGGTGGCTGCGGTAATTCTAAATACCCAAGAACATAAGTAAATTACATCAAACGTAAGAGAGGACAGATTCCAGGAATAAAACAGGACGGGTTAGGGATATAGCTGGGCCGAAGTAAGTTTTGCTTACCTTGACAAGTTTCGTATAAGGCAACGGGCGGTGTCGCGAGAGACTCTCGGGTGTGTAAGTCGAGTACAAGGGTCGCTCGAACAGCCGTTCCAATAACGATACCTCCAGTTCGGCTGATCTCGCTTCCTCAGAGGCAACAATGGGGCCAACTAAAGAGGTCAACGGTGGTTATAAGTGTAAAGCAAATTCACGTATGGCCATAAAACCCGAAGGCCAAAACGCCTAAGGAAATCGAAGAAAATCACACACGCTGATTGATATCTCCACAAAGCGCCAACTGTGGCATAAACGTCTTGCCTTTCGCTTCCTCTTTATACACCTGTGGAAGCACGACCGAAATCGGGACGAGAAGCTCCGGCTCAGAACCTTGCGCCGCCTGAGATATAACAACTTCGAGTCAATCTTTAATGCAGATACACGTGCACATGCGTAGAACATGGACTCAAAAAAACAAACCTCGTCAATGAGCAGATGGGTCCAATGCGGTTGGACCACATGTTTAGGTTTCCTGTGTGGATGGATAGTCGCAGCAACTTCGTCTTCCATCGCCATCAGCCGTGTGTTGGTACACTGTGCGCCAACCAGGATACCCGCATCCAAACAGGACGTTACTACAACTCTGAACTGCATGAGTGCCTTCCAAGGAGGGATAGAGAATTTATCATTCTCAACATCTATCCCCAACGGCCTCAGCTGCTGCTGTAGAACGGCAAATTCAAGACACTCACAACAATATGGCTTGATGGAGTCTTGAACTTCAGCGAACGTCCTGTTGGGGTCATTAAGTCGTAACATCTCGTGTTGGAGAAGATGCGGCTGAAGCCGCAAAATTAGTGTATCGGTAGCAGGGTTGGAAGGCGCGCAGAGGAGGATACAGGCCTCTGGCTGAACGCGAAAGATCTGGAGGACCGCTTCAACAACGGTTCTGTGAAGATATAAGCCATGTAAAAAAGATATCTTACTGACTGATACACACCTCGTTTTCCCTGTGCCGGGAGGGCCACTGATGAGACGGGGTACCGGTGATTGGTAGAGAGATATTAAGGTGACAGCCAACTGAGGAAGAGATCAGCAGCCTGCATAATTTGTATAGGAGGCGACTCACGCGTTGTTCGTCGTTGAGGCCCTGGTCGACCCACTGCTCCTCTTTAATCTCTCCATTGAGGAGCATCACAGAGGGACCGTTCACAAAATCCTCCGTCTCCGGGAAGATCCACTGGCGGGCAAGGTTGGTTCCGAATTCCGCAGAGGTTAAGATGTAAGACACCGCTGCGACTACCGATTCCATGAGGCAAATTGGTCGGGCATTGGTCCTGAAGGACACATTAAAGGTGAAAGGGACAGAATCCCCAGGTCCAAGAACGACATATCCATTTTCTGTTTTGATAGTTTGGAGCGTAAGTTTCACATACATTTGAATATATTCGCGCAGAGGAAGACTGTGTATATCTATCCCACATGTAAGTAGATACCGATAATCATGTCCAGAAAACTCACGAATGAGGCCCTCTCGCTTTCTCAACGCCACAACCCTTCCCTCCAGTGCCTGCCTACGGTTTTCTTGCATCGCCACCTCGCGCATGTGCACAAGATCCCCAACCTCCAAGTACGGATGGTTCTCTCTTATCCCAGGGACGAACAACACGAATTCCGAGTCTTTCCACTCCACGACCTTTAACCCCAATTTCCACAGCACGATGCCCTCCTTCTTTTCCGCGATGGCGTCGATCTCCCAGCGCAGGATCTCGGTCCAGTGGTTGTGGTAATTTATGCGGTCCAATAAAGGCGTTTGGGAGTCTTTGGGAATCGGTGGCGCATTAAGAAGAGAGAAATTATCAGATTTGTGAGATTCGTCAATCAGGCGAGGTATAAGAAATGATTGGAGGTATGATACAGAGGGGAAAACAGGAATGGGAGGGAGAGGTTTGAGCGAGTGGATTTCTCTTTGGATGTTATATAGATGTTGCGGTACAAAAGCGTCGGCCTGGAAGATAGTCAGTTCATGAATTGTAGTGTGAACTGGAAGCTTACATATGTATCAAATTGAAAGTCTTTTTTGCTTTTCTAAGGCGTAGAAGTTAGCCATGCCTGTAAGTGAAAGCATCACGTACTTCGGTTTTTTCGTCGGTTTTGGTCGTTTTGAGGGGTATCGCAGGCGATTTCGTAGATTTCGTTTCAAGAGAAGAAGAGGTAGTTATTGTGGGCGTTTCAGATTTCTGGGTTGTTGGGCTCTCTTGCTGCTTTCGCTCCTTCATGGGAAGCAATGTTGGGCGTGAGCTGAACCCGGGGAAAGGCGCTAGGCGACCTCTCCAATATTCATGTATCGCAAGACTATGGGGGGAGATATCTGGGATATGAAGTCTTTCAACATCGGAAGTGGGCGATGGTGCTTGGTGTGTATGAACAGGCACGTTCAGTCCTGGAGGATGTAACGGCGCAGTAGGCGGGATACTGCTATGGCTGTGCCACCCATTAGTGTTGGCGAGGTGGTTCTGAGGTGGCGGTGGGTGGTGGTTCAGCATGTGGTGGGGAAATGGGACAAAGGGGACACGAGGCGGATGGTGGTGCTGCGGAAGAAGGTAGGGCTGGTAATACCCGTTTGGAGAAGCTGGCGGATGAGGGTACTGTGGTGGGTTTGGATATGCATACTGATATCCAGGTCCATATGTGTTCATTGAGGATGGTCGACCATGGACAAGTTGCACTCGGGCTTGGCAGGGGTTTCAATAAATTCCTCATGCGGTTATTTGCAAGCGCTCGATTTCCGGGGAAATGTTGTCTTTGGGAACAACAACTTGTTTTTGGTATATGCTTGAGAGCCTTTTTCCATTCGAAAGATATTATAAAAGACCTAGCTCTATCGGTTGTAGTATATTTCAACGATTGTTTCGAATATGACTCCTCCAAGTGCAAGTCAAAGTACTGAACTTGAGTTGAAGGAAAGATGGGGATGAGGATACGTTCTGAATCTGGGTATGCTACCATGCTTGTAAAATTACAGATAGTGACAGAGTGAATGAAAGCGGCAATATCTAAGTACGTGTCGCGCTCATCTTTTCCAAACAGCCCTCATAATTTTTATTCTTCTTATACACCACATATATCACACCAATCATGGCTTCTTCGACAACTCGCTACAGCTAACACTACCATCATTTCTGTCCCCGTCCATCTTTTCCGCCTCTTGTGATTAATGGTCCAGTACGAGGCATTCACGTAGTCCCTCGATTCTGAATATAATGACGACCCGAATCAAAGATCCAGAGGGAAATGATTTCTTCACGGCAATCGCCTACAGTATATACTGAACCGCGTTTTTCAGGGACCTAAGGATAGACCAGTTCCTCGGATGAGCAAGCTTACCGGTCTCGTTAGCTCATGACGATATTCCCGCTGGCTCAACCCTTTCCTCAAGAGTGCTGCAGTCCAGGTAATGCGAAACTGGGGAATAGAATAGAAAGGCGGCTATAGCACCAATCCTTTCTTGAAGGCTCGAATCGAGCTCGACGCGCGATGCCTAATGCACCACGTTGTTTGGCGGATCTTCCTCCTCAGGTTTGTTCCGCCCTATGATTCACGACGAACGCTACCAAGCGCTGTCGTTCGCGGGAAGAGGTTGGTCGTCGACGTATCACCATGAAACAATGCAGCCGCTCGATCCCACTGCTTCCAAGGTTCCTGACCTTCGACAATTCTAGCATGACTGATGCCAAAGACCCATTCCTCCAGCCGGTCAAGAAAATGGAGGGCCTGAATCACCAGTGAGGAATGGATGGTGTCAAAGAATGTGCCATCATCCAGAGAATGAGAAGAGGGGACGTGGAAAGGAAGAGATTGAGGTATGCCGTGACATCGTGCACGTTGGAGATGGCTGGGTATTGCGGTTTCTGATGAACTGGAAGAAAAAGTTTTCAGGAAAAGATGTCGAGAAGATACCCTGAATATCTTTTCGGTGTCGCAGCCTAAGAGCAGGGCATACTCTGGGGATGGAGCAAGGAATACAATCGTGAATAACCGTGGTGAGAGGTATGTGATGGTAAGTCGAGGTCCCGACGTTTCCGTTGAGGCTGAACCAAAACTCCTGTCCGGGATACTGGGGTTCGCAGAGACCAAGGTGACTTCGATATCGGTTTCCCGTGTCCTGTTTTGGAGGAACCTTTCGACCTTTTGGCGAGCAAAACGCTCGAAAAAACCCTCTTCCAGCCACTTGACGCCTCCAGGTATCTTTGCATTCGAGGGAGGAGTTGGGTTGGTTATCATGTCCTCTCTAGTAGGAAAAGGCTCTGGACGCAGGAAAACATCGAGCCGCTTCTTGTAGTGCAGTATCCATGCCACGTAGAATATTCGTGGGAGCGTAGCAAGCAAGGCAAAGGGTGCTCGCACAAGTGCGCTGAGCAACGACAAAACGGTTAATGGGGTTGCGTGTGTCGGTCGAAGCAGGGCGGTTAATTTCAATAGTCCTCTCTGTGTTGGGTCTTCCTTCGATGCGGTATACAAATGGACGCGAACGGAGGGCCTTGGGGCGACATGTGACGTCAGGGATTGCAAGGTGCTGGGCATGGGTGCGTGACGTGGGCGTTTGATTGAGACCGTATAAAAGCCAGAGCGGTCATTGAACGGGGAGACATGGAACTCGCGAGGAAATGTCCACTGGTGATCGTAACTACCCGTTCGAAACTGATATTCAATGGTAATCATAGATTCAGGAGGAATGTACGAACCCCGAAGAGGGCATCTGGTCCTCATTTGTACCAACCTCCAGAACATGGACGTGACTCTCGCCAAATGTATTATGGATCTGGAAGATACAAATCCAGTCAAGAAATCATATATATGAAAAGACTAGTTTATGTCAGCATACCTCTAAGATAGTTAACCAGAACTCTCCTTCCAAGTCATAGCAAAAGTAAACGGTGAGCGGATTGATCCCTTCATATCCCAGAAAGCTCGGCATAGTCATCATCCAAGCATCCTTAAATCTACGCTTCCCACTGAAGAACCCACGTAGCAAAAGAAGTTCTTCGAGCTTGCTCCTAATCGATCCAGGCTGTTGAGTTAGATACGGTTTCGGTCGAAGGCCAGTAATCCTCCCCCACAATCCTCCGTACCCAAACACCCATCCCCATCCTAGGTCCAGTTTGCGCCCCTCTAGAGCATCGAGTGACACGAGGAGAGAGACAGTGGGATATGTGAACACGTTGACCGATTCCACGGGCAAAAGACGCGCATGGGTCACTTGGTTGTGCAGCAAATACCCTTGAGGGGTGATTGATCGTGAACAATTGTCCATTGTTCTAGCAGAGTGCCGGTTATACAGCATAGCGGAGAGGAAAACACAGAATGCGGTGACGCCCATGTCCAATGCATTCCAGGAGCTGAGGACCATCATGGACGACGGCGAATACTTGGCGAGTACTTAACTCGAGGTAGCCATCAGTGACCAAGAGGATGTGATCCCAAAAATAAAAACGCCGAATTGAACTTTGGACACGTGCATTTATTTGCCTTTTCTGGCATTAGGACCTTCATCCGGGCCGAAATCCAATTTTTACAGACGACCGGCCCATATTTCCTAATTCTACGAGCACCATACTTCGATGGGTAACAAAAAGACGGCGGTTTACGCGGTACTTGTTCTCATCCCGACATTTTGAGCTTTTATCCGATTCACCATTCATAATACATATCTGAGACACTCACTGAACCAGAACACTGATGTAAACTTCTCAACTTCGCCATTTTCGTCTCGCTCACCATCTGTATCCATGACTTCAACTATTATCCACGACTTGCCTATCGAGATTTTGGGCGAAATCCTCCTCTTATCTCCCCGATGACCCGTTAAATCAGCGACAACCCGATACGACAATTGCACCAATGCTCCTCTGCAGACCACGGACCACCTCAACACATAATGCCACTTCGCCTAGAAAATCTTGATGGCTGAAGGAGACACCTCACACTTTTGCGAGAGTGTAACTTGCTGGAAAAAAAACAACTGAGAGTTCCGAAAGAAGAAAAACTGATACACGCCAAATTCACGAGGTCGTCCTTTGACAGCTTCTTGGGCTTCTGCTGCAAGGGCTCGAGTAAAGCAGGCAAAAGATACGCCACAGTGCCTTCAGTGATCATGGTGCTGCTCCGATTACATAGTAGTGAAATCATAAAGAATAGCTGCGTTGAATGCAAGTAAAACATGGCTGAGGCGCTTCTTGATGGCGGTTAGGAGAGAAACGTCAAATATGGTCTCAACGCACTACCCCCATTGATACTGTCAAGTCCTTCCATGAGTTTCGCTTCACATTGAAAAGAAGGATACACACCTAATTCGCCTAACGAGCTATTCGGTTGTTTTTTCAATAACAATAATCCGAAGAGGTTTTTCATCTCAGGGATCCACACACGAGATCAGGGGGCCAGAAACTACATTGGGTACATACTACATGAGGGGCAAATCGGTCGCACGAGATCAGGGGCCAGAAACTACATTGGGTACATACTACATGAGGGGCGAATCTACATAAACAGGTCGTCAAGGGTCCGTTTTTTATGTGGTTCTCATCTGCTTCTATCCGACCAGCGGGAGGAGCGCAAGAAGAGTTTGTGGTTTTTGAGTTGAGAAGGACAGAACCGGACACAGGCAAAATATATGGCGTTTGGTAACTTTCTTGTGATGGGAGACATGCACATCGCACGGAACGAAATAGTTTGTGGAGTTGATGGGATTGACAAATAGAAGTTTGGAGACAAATCGAATAGAGGCTGAGTTGTTCAAGCGTTGAAAAAATTGTGCATGGGTTCATTCATTCGTTTGGTTGGTGTTGTTGCAAGAGAAGGAAGATATTAAGATCTGAAAGGAGAATTTTTGATAAGTAACCATGCGAGTTCAGAATGCCAGAGAACTCACAAATTTTAACGGAGATAAGAGATAAGTCCATGGTTTGAAATTGTTTGACGTTGGAGTAACTGAGAGAAGGTAAATAAAAGATGGCCCAAATGTGAAAGTCGAATAACAACTCACAAGTCATAGTGCAAGAAACAGTCTGCGTGCAAGGTCGTTGAATATATTCTTATTCCGCTTCAGCTGCTAAGGTGGAGGCCACCACCGTCACAAACGAGGCATCGCAAAATAACATCCGTGTAGTCGTAAAAGGTCGTAGGGGTTCGTAAAAAGTCGTAAAGGTC
>Ga0307513_10001876_pt1 | contig 29886 bp, 37 predicted proteins | sample 15_EM_MG_FD_202174 | JGI IMG/M metagenome (GOLD analysis project Ga0307513, IMG submission 202174) | Populus trichocarpa ectomycorrhiza microbial communities from riparian zone in the Pacific Northwest, United States - 15_EM | ecosystem: Host-associated > Plants > Roots > Unclassified | place... | reverse complement strand
CTTCTTACATCATAGTTGTCACAATTATTCCTAACTTTGCTCTCTTTAGTTACTTCACCAACCGATCACTTCCACTACCAGCTGTGCCCGTACTTAGCGCGAGGTCCTGAATACAGACGAAGGGATAGGGCCATAATGGTCCCGGCGATCATATCATACTTTCAGGATCAGTCAGGTAAACCCAGCAAAGAAATGGAATTTTCTCTAATGTTGGATGGTGACTGCGGATGGCATGTGTTACTTAAAAAATCTGCTGGGAAATCTCCTTTTTAGGAAAATGCCTGGAGAGGGCTCCAAGTTCCGGGGAGGATTTGTTGAGATCATGTTTATTACCTTATTTGGCACTGCAAGAAATCATATTTCACACAAATCATATTTTCCCTTCCCAACATGGCTTTTTAACACCTTGGGAAAAACAAAAAACAGAAAGCAGATAGACAGAGATAAGGTAGAATGAATAGAGCATATGTCAACAAACACGCCTGGATCCGGGTTATTTCCGAAGACGTATTTTGTATCTTTTCGGGGTCTTTTTCTCTGAGGCTGTGCTTCCCTCCTACTCAAGGTTGAAGTATTACTTTCTTGGCTGCGGGCGAAGTCCGCGTTTTTTCTGGTGAGGGAAACATTGAGGGTATTTCACAGAGAGGGCCCAGGATTGGCCAGCATGGAATATGTTTTCTCAAGTCTTCAACTGGTATGACATGACGAAAAGCCATGGGTGGTGAACAGGGGTATAATAGTAGATTTGGCAGGCAGAAAAGTTCGTCAAAGTAGGGTAACAAGAGAAAAAGATGGCCCTTTTTGACTCTGGCTTGTCACCCGCCGCCTTTCGCCGTGCCCAGGTTGAGGACTAATTTACAGTTCAAGTGTGCTAGACTACCAGTTACAGTACTGTACTCAAGTAGATGTTTTCTATTTGTCACATCCCGAGCAAGAGCTCCCCCGGCCATGCTGCCTCTGGTAAAGACCTTAGGTTCATCAAATGCAATTAACAGCGCGAAAAGGCTCCGAAATCTTGCACACAGATTATTATGGGATATGGCGCAAACTTTTTTCTTTTTTTTCTTTTCTCCCCTTTCTTCGATGGATGGCAGGCCGAGCGGCCAGTCGCCCGCTCAATGCTCAAAGGATTTGGCCGGATGAATGAGGTTGCGGTGTCTTGGCGGCTGGGCGCCAAGTAGACCAAGCCAACGCCAAGGAATTTCAGAGAAGGCCAAGGAAGCGCCAAGCAAAATGGCACTATTATAGGATTAGACGCCAAGCGACATGACTTGGCAAAGCTGTGTGGAGACCCGAATCCATCGTGCCCCCCCATCCACCCACCTCTCCTCAGCAGGCACAATAGTAGACATATCACCAAGAGGAAGTGCCTTGTCAGTATGTTATGTCTCTTTCCCCTTCCCCTTCCCCTTCACACCCCCCTTTCCCCCCAATTCAGTCCGACTCAGTCCAATCCAATCCACTGATCCCACCCCTTCCCTCGCTGTCCTTCCTGTACCAGTAGTCAGTCAGTTGCCTTCTTCCCCTACCGTGCTGCGCTTCTCCACTACCACCACCACCACCACCCACCACCACCACCACAGCAACGGTACCTATACGAGGTCAATCCAGCGAGTGAAATAAGCTACCTGCTGCTCTCTGCTGCTACTGTTTCGTGCATTCCAACTGCTGTACGGTACAGTACCTCCTCGTTATCAAAAACTCGGTGATTCACTTCCTGTTAGAAAAAAAAAACCACTACCTAATAGCACACAAACCTATCTCTTTTCTTTTTTTTTTTTCTTACTCGCCCTCATTAAACCTCAACCTTACCGTGCCTTCTCGTTGTAACGTAACCCTAAGATTTACGTGCTCAACCTACCTGACACATTCCTCTTTCCTCTTTGCATTTCGTTGCCATCAGTTCTCGTCCTCTCTCTCCTTAACCGTTCCTTTCCGTCGGTTTGAGCCCACCTTCTTTCTTAACGTTCACAACCCCACCCAAAAGACCTCGACTTTCCCACCCACCGCCACCACATCACCCATCTTCAACCTCCCACAATAACATCCTCATCCTTCACTACCCTACACATATTTAGTTCCTTCCTTCGAGGGAGCCCAGCGAAATAGCCACGATAGATTCCATCAACTCCATCCTCCTCGACCAATACCACTTCGTGGCGAGCTCGCTGCCAACCTCCGCTCAAAACCAAAGTTCACCAAGCTCAACCAAGCTGGCGGTCCCCCAGAGCCCGGCGACGGCGGCGCCCGTCGCCCCATCTACCCCCGCTGTCCCGTCGAAGGAAGACACGAATCTCGCTTGCCAATGGACTGCGTGTCAAGAGAAGTTTGAGACTCCCGAGGATCTTTACGTATGTTGCTCCCATCTCTTTTTGTGTCGACGTTGAGGCAAGCCTTGGCGGACATGTTGTTTAGGGAATTTCTTGGAGAAGAGGGTGTTTTTGGAGCGCGGGGGAGAGGAGGGGTTTTTATCCTTCCTCTTCAAAGTCTCGGCATCCTCTTTTTTTTCTTTCTTTCCCTTTCCCCTCTTTCTTTCTCTCTACGCTATCGCCAGTTTTTTTTTCACTTTTTTTTTTCCCCCCTCCCTTTGTAGTTTTTCGCTAACGAGTTTTTCTCCCTCGCTTCGGGCGGGTTTTTTCTCCCTTTTTTTTATTTTACAGAACCACCTTTGCGATATCCATGTCGGGCGCAAGAGTACCAATAATCTCTGTTTGACGTGCGCTTGGGGCACTTGCAGAACCACTACTGTCAAGCGAGATCACATCACCTCACACATCCGTGTCCACGTTCCGCTTAAGCCTCATAAATGTGAATTCTGCCAGAAGGCTTTCAAAAGACCCCAGGATCTGAAGAAGCATGTGAAGGTAGGGGAGCTCTTTCGCTAGCTACTTGGAAGAAAGAAAAAACCTTTGTTTTACTTGCTATTCCTCCAATCCTCGGGTTCTCCGCTGACATCGCTTTATCGGCGCCATGTTCCACAGACACATGCGGACGATTCTGTCCTGCTCCGTTCTCCTGAGCCGGATGGGTTGGGTAGAAGGGCGTCTGCTGTTCACCAAGCTCGGGTTGGTTCATCCTTCACCCCCCTTGTTCCTGAGAGCGGAAGCTTATTCCTTTCAATACAGGGAGATAACGTTCATGGTCAGTATACCACTGGTGCGGGAATGCAACGTGAGTTCTGTTACTTTTTTCCTCTTTCTTTTTATTCTCTTTGTCAATTGGCGGCGAACTTTTATACTAAGACCCTTCAAGCTCTAGCTGCGACTGCTGCGCAGGCGTATTACGGTATGCATTGCATTTTGCTGGATTATCCTCGTGCATTTCCTGATATTTCACTAGGCGCATATTATCCTAGCCCCAACCAAGCCCCCGGAGCCGCTCCAGTATATTACTACAACACCCCCCAGGCTCCCCAGCAAGACATGGCCCAAACGGCGCCTCTTAATGAGAATAAAAAGCGCGTTTTCGAGGGAATGGATCAGTTCTTCGATGACGCCAAGCGACACAAGCTCCAGCCGGTTTACGATGGAGCCATGGCACAGAGGCTCTCTGCATTGCAATTTGTTCCGGCTACCAGTGCGGAGGGTGTTGAGTTCAACGGTCACCATGCACCTACCGTGACTGCGTCCCCGTCGGGCCAGACTCAATACACCCTCCCTTCGCTCCGGACAAAGCAGGACCTAATTGACGCTGACAACTTCCTCACCCAGTTGTCTGCTAATGTTTATGAGAACCCTGCTGCGGCTGCCGCAGCTGGCGTTTCGGCCGGTGGAGCGCATTTTCCTCCACAGTATCGCACTAACCAACCATCTTCCCCGCACGGTACCCCGGCTACCCAACCGCAGCAGCTTAGTCCCAGCCACACACCCGTTGCGCACGATACTACCCCGACCGCTGCACCGGCCTTACCCGCTGCTTCTAACTCGACCGGTACTCCCGCTCTGACCCCGCCTAGTCAACAGCACTCGACGCCTCCTACCGTCTCCCCCCAGACTTCGGCCTCGATGTACCCAACCCTCCCGGCTGCAGTTACCAGCAGTGAGATGTCTGCTGGATATCCTGCCCCTGTTTCCACCGCGCCCGCCACCTCCCTTGGCCCAACTTTCGAATCTGACCAGCGTAGGAGGATCAGCGTCGGCGTATTACAGAAAGCCTCGAGATCTTCGGAGGATACCGATGTTGATATGGGAACTGATGATATTTTTGGCAACCCAAAGAAGAACGAGATCAGCAGTAGCCTCATCGACCCCGAGCTTGGCGCGTTGTCTGGGGAGACGATGCAGCAACAACAGGAGACCCCCCCAGCAGCAGCAGCCGAAAAGGACGAAGCCGTCTCCTGGGAGAGGAGCATAGGTGTCATCAATAGTCTTCGTGATTACGTTAAGGAGCTACTGAGGGAGGAAGGCGAGAAGGAAAAACGTGGTGAGGGGGAGGACCACATCATGACGGACCATGATGGTGGTGTCGACGGATCGAACGCAGACCAGCAGCTACAGGAAGAGAACGCAAGCGGTGAGCCTGCCAAGGAGGAACAAACGGATGCTCAGGCCCTCTACCCAGTTCTACGAGCTGTCGCCGTAGCATAATAACCTCTTTATATTTTATTCCTTCCTTTTCCGACGATCCCAGCGGGGTCATGAAGTTATGATGGCCGTATCAGGGGTGGGGGGTTGGATGGGGGTGAAGCGGGGTACAGTCAGGCTTCGGTTTTCATTTCATCCCTTTTACTTTTCTCTTTTCAGCCTCTCTCTCCTCCTTTCTCATTTACTGCTGCGATGGCTGGGGTTTCTCTTCACTTCTTCTGCTTTCCTTTGTTCAGTTCTGTTGCACCTCCTTACTCCAACCTTCTCTGCCCTGTCCTTATGGGTGAATGGGTTGGATGTTCTGCGCAAGCTGATCGTCTGTTCTATCTCGAGGAAATAAAAGACAAAGAAACAGGCAGGATTCCCAGTAAACCACTTACACTCTTCGTCGTGAATGTCTGCTCTTCCTTGTTTGCTTGCCTGCTTGCTCTTTCCGTTTCTTAGACAGAAAACTAAGAAAAAAACGCCATTTCTTTTTTTCTCTTCTCCCTCTTCGTCAAAAAATGGAATGCTGTCTTGTCTCTCTTGCTCTCTCAACCGGTGCTCCTCCGTTCCCGAAACCTTGCCCTTGACGCCGGGCTTTGTATTTTCCTTACCTCTTTCTGTCCGCTTTAGTCGTTTTGTTAGTTACGGGTTATTACTTTCTTGTAACTCTTTATTTCGTGTTTCTTTTCCTCTATTTGTTGTGTGCTGTGTTGAATGAACGGCCATTTTGTGCCCTCTACCTCGTCCGGATTTTTATTTTATTTTTATAATCACAGGTTTGTTGGGCGGTTGTAAGCGGCATCATTGTGCCGTCCGTATCTCTTGTCGTAGGGGTGTAGAATGGTATATATCTCGACGGATTGGGGAGGAGGCAGACGCCAAGGTTAGTTCCGGAACTTGAACTCTCCCAATGAATGGATCGTTTTTTTCTGGTATTATAATTATGCAGGTTAGCCTGTTGACTGGAGAAATTCCCTGGACCTCCACCCCTACTATCTTTTTACCCACTGGAAGAGGTATGGTATTCACGGCTGTTTTGTGAATATGACGGTACAGTACATACCCACGGATTAACCTCCCCCTCCCCCTCCGTCCGAGTACCGTAGACAAGTGAAGGCTAGCAATTCATTCATTCAGCGTTTCTTATTTGTCGGGGTTAGCACGATGTGCGTATGCGTGGGGAGGGGAGCGGTCTCCGCTTGCGCGGTGCCAGTGTATGATAGTTGAAACCATGTTCGGTCCAAGTTATTTGGCGTCGTGATGGGTCTTTTCCATTGCTCGACTAAACGGTGTTTTTATGTACGATATTATTATGATCTTGGCGATAGAAGAAACGTGATACCGTACTGTACCCCCCCCCCCGGGTTTTCTATGCGGTGAGGTACGAAATTCCGATTCCTAATTAGATTTGCTATGTACTAGATAGAAGAAACTGCGAATAAAACAATCCTCCGAAAAGTCTGAATAGAGGAAGTGTACTCATGGGGGCCGTTTTAGAATTGCCGATTGCAACAATTACCTCTCATCTCCGTTTCTTTACTTGCGAACGGAAATGTAACTTCCAAGACTTCGTTCCATTATTGCATCCCGCCGCTATCCAACTAATTAGCGGCTCGCAGATTTGCTGACACAATAAGAGACCTCCGGAAGGTTTTCGACATCTGTCGTTGGGCTGCTGAATGAAACTTGTCAGAGGGACTAACAGATAATAAAAGCAACATCAGCAGTATGATGATAACAGGAAAATGGAGCCAAAATCACTGGGCGAGATGCCTGAAATCACCAGCTCGTCGGCCACTAATGGAAAAATATGAACCTAAACTCTCCATATGTTCCCGTTAGCAATCCCTCCTCCTCCTCCTTCAGCATCAAGACAGCCAACCTCCTGGGCTACAACTAACTAAAAAGGCCATCCTCTGCTTATCTGGCTACGGATGAAAAGCCCAACGGTAGTGTCAACCGTAGTGTTATAATACCATCCGAGAATTGTTTTGATATATGTTAAAAAAATCACCGGCGGTCACTGCTGCGCGTGCCACAAGTATATTCTTCTTTCTCCTTTGCACCTTTTCTATATTGTCACTTCGCTAGTACAGTAGTTAGTTAGTTCTCATTCGTCACTAATTATCCATCAAAGAGGAGGAACACGTTACCTTGGTGGCTATAACTTGAAAAAATATATGTAAGGATTCGTACCCGGGGCCGGGAATCATCAGCGGAAAACCGCAGGATGGATCGGAATACTGGAAAAAGAGAAAAGGACCGGCACTCTTTTTTTATCACATGCGTGTATCTCCGGAAGGATTCCGGTGAGTAAGGGCAATTGTGGGATTGTCTATATAAACTCTGTGTATCATACCGTCATAGCTATTATAGATAGTAGAAGAGTAAGCAAGATACGAATCCGAAGAATACAGAGCCCGTTTCCTCCTTGATGACCTTTACTCTTTTTCTCACTTCGACTCACCCCGTCCTTTCGCAAATCAACACCACATAACAACAAAAAGGGTCGTGGAAGACCTCTTCCAGGGGATATAATACCCCGCGAAGTCATGAGTGGGCAAGGAGTTGCTTTCCTAATTTGTTGGTTCTGACATGCGCACTCGGATGGAGAGGAGCCTTCAGGGGAGGTACTGCTACAGTATTGAGAATGTTCGCATTGAGCATGCCCTATGGTTGGCCATTCAAGTTACCGGTGTAAGATATCTTTCTGTGTAGAGCTTTTCTTTCCCATGGTTTGCTGTCCTACCAGTGGAGCTTTCGGAGAATGGCGAATGCTTGGTTCACGCTGACAAGGAGCTTCGGGCTCATCCGGCTTTGCTTACGAGAACTAAAGAGCACGGGTAGCCGCACGCGACAATTACTCGAGAGAAAAAATTGCGAACCTGTTCAGGTTCTCGACGCCGAGACTTGTCGAAGGTGTGTTTTCTACTGCAAAAATCGTAAACAAGCAGCAGGATGCATACTCTAGATGAAATGTTTCTTAATTGAATTGGCTCTACAGCTTAGCAGAACCAACTAGAAGTACATTGCTAAATGCGTGAAACTGACCCACGAGGTAATGACAAATGAGGAGAAAAAGACAGGAATAGCAAACAATGCCTGATCAATGTACCATAGAAACCAAGAGTTTAGGAATAATGAGGAGGCCAGCAAGAAAACTATCAACATATTTTAACTAAGTTCAGGGGAAATGCGGACGGATAAAAAGTTATCAAGATTCCGCACTATAAGAAAGAAGGGTTAAGAGCGAAGAAATTGCACAAAGTAGCAAATCGAGTAATTATACAAGATGGATATCAAGGTTTCTGCCAGAAATGCCAAATGCCAAGGGATATTATCCTCATGGGCGAGATACCTGTGTTTAAATCTGTGAGCAAGAGGCCTCTATCCAACATCCAGATGTGCAAGTGTGTCCTCTACCACAGTTAATAGGAACCAATTCCACCGACAATTGCAAGGAGGGAAAATAAAGCAACAAAAGGGGTAGTATTTCCCCTATCTACCTAGATATGGAGAGGGGTCAATGAACAGGGGCACACAATGAACAGATCAAACAAAACCAACACCACTCTCCTAAGTTGTCGATGCATCTTATCCCAGCAAAAAAGTCTCACTCGGCCTAGGCTCACCTCGGCGTTTTGCCCCCTTGTTACCGCCCCGTCGTCGGATAACATGTGAGAGTTTTGAGAGCGCAAGTTCGCTAAAATTGCCTTCGAACCCTTGCAGTGCCGCAGCCTTAGTACGCGCTAGGTCATCATCGGCTAGAGTATGTTGTGCTCCAGATGAAGATGCACCACTGCTGTCTGATCTAGTTCTCTGACGCGGATCTGCAAGTCTCATATGCGTGAGGTATTCCTGGTAAACCTTCTGTGCCATATTCTTCTCCAATGACCCCCCCCTCGGCATGCCCCAAGGCCAGTACCATTTTCCATGCGAGCCTCTAGTAAAAAACTCCGGTCCGCCCTGTTCATTAGAGGCTTTTATCCAGATGCGGCAGGCACCGCAGCTGAGTTTAGAAACCCCGATATAGCTAAACACAGGGATGCTGCCCCAGTCATCATCGTGTTTGCCTTGTAGGTATTGAATGAGGGCACATTCGCAGTGGACCGGGCATACGTAGTTGTTCCACTGAAACTTTTGAGAAAGCTTTACAGCATGGACCCCGTGGACCTTCTGGTGCCCACCGTATGCAGTCTCCAAGAATGACTTCCACTCTACTCGCGATTGAGGTAATTGTACATTTCGAGGCTGGTTGGGGACAGAAGAAATTGACATTTCATATTGCAAGGCGGGCCGGAGGCGGGGAGAATGGGCAAATCCAATTAGCGATTCAATGTGACATGTCAGAGATGTCAGTTTCTGTAGGGCACGTTGAAGCGGGAAGGGGTTTCCAGGACCAGAATCTAATGCAGAAGCAAACTTATGTTAAGCACTAGGATAGAAAATATAATGGGGAGCAGAATGAGCATACCATGAATTTCCAGAGCCAAGGCCTCGCAGTCAAGCCCATCATCAATATCGAGTAAAAGCCTTGCATCTGAGTTGGCCTGCATGCTGTACAAATATATTGCTTCCCACTCCACATCCGTGAGTGTGTTTTCGGGATCCAAATCAAGATCAGTAACCAGCTCTACCACCAACACCAATGCCGCTGCCGCACTGTACAGGTTCTGTTCAAGGCCCTGTAGGCCCGTAACCTTACGGCGTTGGAGCAGCTTAGTGATGAAATCACAAAGCCTTTGTGACCACTTCTCTATTCGCTTCATTTGCTTTTCTAGCGAGTACCGATATATCTCGGAAAATATCTGTATCTTCAAAGGGATAGCCACCTTTGGGGGAATTTCTGGTGACTTTTCCAGGGGGTCCTCTGCGTTCTTGGTCCTCTGCTTTGCATACAGATCCGATAGCTTTTGCAACTTTCCCCAGATATCTTGAAGATGGGAAATTAAGCCATCCGTCACATCTTGGTTCTCAGCAACAGTTAAGTGAATCTTTTGTTTTTGAGAGTCCAATTGGAGAGCAATTGCGACAACCTGGCAACCTTCTTGAGAAACAGATATATGGGCTAGGGCATCAAGGACGGGAAAGGTGCGAATATTGATCTCATGGTTATCGACAATACCATGTTTGGATGACTGAAGTGAGGGGTCAGAGCGGCGAGGAGAACCGTCCCCCCCACTCCCAACCACACAGCTCATCAGAGCTACCATGTAGTGCGGATCAAGTTCGTTAGCCATGGTTTTTGAATTCACCAGCTAAGGGTTAAATCTTGATATAGTGGGTTTTGCTGTAAATAGTTATCAGGAGTATTAGTAAATATCCAACAAGCGAGTGGACTGTTAATCATACCGCCAATAATTGTGATCGTGACAACTAGGAGAGTTGGAGGCTCCTCAGAAGGATGGCTGTTTTTGTGACGTATACGATCGGCCCGCTAGCTTGGTTGAGCCTCGCAGCTTGTGTTTGCAGTTCTATTGACCGTCGAGCAAGACCTTATCTTGAGCTGGGAACTGATTTCAAGAGCTTTTTGTGCCGTGGTAAGAGTAAAAAGCTTAATGAGGGGAAAAGAGCACTGAGGAAAGCCTCATGAACAAGGTAATAACGATGGTTTGGAGGATAGCTACAGCGTGGTGCGTAGAAGAGACTTTAGATAGACGGCGCGATAGTTCAACACCATGCACTAAACACAGATGAGAAGGATAGGAAAGGATGAGGACCGACTCGGAGGGTGGTGTCAACACCGCAAGGGAAAGAAGAGAGGATGGTTGAATGTTGACAGGATGGCAAACAAAGTCAACTTGAAAGCCTCCCTCAACCAGCGTGCCAAGACATTTTTGTGTACTCGAGTAATCAGGTGACGCATATCCCCACACCAACCCTGCCACCAAGAGAGCGCAGCTGGTGGTCGCGATCCCATATCCACCAGTCCTGGACGCCCTACCACAAGGCCAAATTTTCATACAAGTACCGAAAAAATTGCGGAAACCCACCAAGTCCGGACCAGGATATCTTAATTCCTGTATTATTTCTGTTGGGTTTTGGCTAATTTCAGTTCTCAAGTACCGTATTTTCTCGTGTTTTACGGTTTTTTGCCAAGCCGGTGCCTGGAGTCTGAAATGGGCCCTCAAATTCCCCCAGCCAGCATAGTAACCAAGGTGTGGGTTTTAGGAGTCTACAACAATGCGGCTGAGTGATCGTCTGCAAGGGTTGTGTGCCCAATCTTGGGCAAAAACCGGTCTTGGAAAAAAACCGTATAACGCGAGAAAATACGGTACCCGGCCCCACACCACACGAGTTTGAGGAAGAAAATAGCGGGTCAAGGGCCATCAGACAGCAGAATGGGGGAGGGTATAGTATCAACCACAGGTTTGGCAGCTGCATTTTGGGGATACCGTGTTGCTAAAGGCGGTAGCGGTCATTGGGATGTCAGTGGGGGTTCTTATCACGCCATGCATCGTACTTGTATGGATGGAGTATTGAATTCGGTATACCAGTACTCGTGAATCGATATATCGCGTGTGTGTGCCCGTGATTTTCAAGGGGTTTCTTCGCTGCTGGGTTGGTGGCTTGGGTCCCGATCCGTGAATGGATTGGCGGCATGTCGTAGGGGGTAGCGGGAGCCCTTGTGCTTATGGAGTTCGTAGAATGGTGGTTTCCTCCGCTACCACGGATCGTTCGTGTACTCGAGTATTGCTATATAACTTACTACTGAATTCAGTATGATATACAAAAGGTCCTTTTAATTCCTATTGGTCCGATGATGGCTGGTCGCTTTGGGCCCGCCGCTTGAAATGTAGATATCGTTTCTACTCTACCAGCTGCCCCGGGTGGACTGGTGACCTGATAATCCTCTTGTTGCCATATGGTACTCGGATATGGAAGTAAAAATCGAGTATGCAAAGAACCCTGTTTTGCAGAAAGGTATTTGAGCTGGCCAGAATAACAGAGGAGATTGGCACACTCAGGTAAAGAAGAACTCGGACCAAGACTTGGCAGACGTAGCCTACCACACCATTGGTGATATAAGTATTAAGTAGTTGGCGTACCGGTACGCTATTTGAGATACTAAGGCATGCACAAATTTTCTGCAAAAGTATTAAGAGATCACTTGAATGCAACTGCTCTGCGTTCTAGCCCCCTAGTCTCCCCCTTTTTCTTCTAACTTCTAATCTGTGAGGTTCCCGAGATTCAGGCCCTATCTTGTCATGCTCGATTTTTACTTCCATATCCGAGTACTAGAGAATGATGGGGGTTATGGGGCGCCGTCGCAAGGAAGTTGTGATTCTAGAAGTTGTGGAGGGAACCCCGGACCATTTCACGGGAAATCTCCTCAACCCACGCGGATAGGCAATTCCCGGAGGCGCTGTAATCGAAGCAACCGGCGCTCTACGCAATGTCTCGAACTTTAAAATATTTTTGGGTGGTCGATCATCGCTCCGAAAGAAACAACCTTGTTTTTTAGCACCGTAGGGACGGCGTTGTCACGCTCTTTCCTTCGCTCGCGTGAAATTGCTTCATGCCGCGTGGGATTCAAGTTGCGTTTTTTTTGGGGTGCGTCACCACCAAAAACGGGAGCAACTTCAATCCAGCGACTTGGGAGCACCCTGTAGGAGGAAGAAATGCGGGGCTGTGTCATGAATATTTCTGCCTTTTTACTCCAAACAAGACAGGAGCTTCAAAGATTTTGAAGAAGCAAGCTTCTGGGGAGTTTTAAGTATAGGGTTAATTTGTGCTGGAGCTAACTTTTGATTATTAACTTGAGACCTTGTTTATCGGCGAGATTAATACGCTTGGTATCCACCCCAAGCTGTTTGTGACTGCCAGAATTCACTACCCTCCGATTTCTTTTCATCCCTACCCAGTACTCTAAACCCTCCTAGGTCTGCACGAATACCGGCACTGTACAACCTACGAGTACCATTGCGGTACAGCACGTGTGCGGGCGGGAAGCCTGCCTTGTTGAATGCCGGCAACAAGTGCCGTATGTAAGGCTCTCAGCGTGGTGATAGCAACAATCTGAGGTTAGGCAGAAAGGAAGCGTCGTAGAAGCACTTCCCACATGGATTATTTGTCATAATAACGGTTTCTTCATGTGCCCGGCATTCACTCCTATGGCATACTCGAGTATCGTACTCGAGTATAACAATTAAGCTTCAGATACCGGTGGTAAGGGGGACGAACCTTCAACTATCGTGTCGTACGGGTAGAAGCTCCATCTAGGAAAGGGTTGAAAAAAGTACCGTACCGGTGGTTGATGTGCCGGGACTCGAGAGTTGCCTTATCAACGGTGCTTCCGCCGTACCTCTCATATCATATCATACTTGTGGGGGCGCTGGGGTCTTGGAGGTTACGGGGCTGCAGGCTTTTTGTCTCGGTCGTTGCCAATTCAATAAATTTACCCTAGCTAAACCTATCCGGTCGTTGGGGTGGAATGGCTGAGAAGCTTAGGTGTGGGTGTGGGTCTGATAACGTTTAACCTATCATAGCTTATGGCTCGAGAGGGCGAGAAGGGTGAGAAGGGTGAGTTTGCGACCTTTGTTCACCCACTAATCATAATGCCTAAATCTTGGATTGTTCGTCCTGGATGCCGTAGAATCTATAGGAATTTGGGTTGTGGCTTGTGTGTGGGAATTGAGTTCAAGGGTATGAACGGATGTGATGAACTCACCCTGCTCACCTCCACGCACCATAGCATCACAGTCTACGTTTGTGACAATGCCAGTGCCGGTATAACACCATGCTGTGGAATACTAGAGGCGTTCAGCCCCAGGGTCGAAAAAGCGTCATCTTTCGAGTGGATTTGCCGGATTGGTAGGCAGGGAAAAACGGCGCTACACATACTAATCCTTCAACTAGGAAAGAACTTTTTATTAACGTTTTTCAACCTCGGCGGCTGAAATGCTTCCAATACTACCGGAGGGTAGTTTTCCTGGGGGCTTTTTTTTAATTTTTTAATTTTTTATCAACTCCCTTTTTTCTTTCCTTCATTCATAATTATACCCACCTCCTCCCCCCTTGTCTGTTTGTCGCCCATGGGCATGAGGGTATAGTGCGTCGACGACAGCGGTATCCGTGTGTAGATCTAGCCATAGCCTTGTGGGGCAAGGGTACCCGAGTCAACACTCAAAGACACCTACAGGCTGACCGTGGGAGTTTGAATACAAGTATCGGTATTGGTAATGAGGTTGGTCTAATCCTTTCGTTCACTCCCTGCCTACTCGCCTTCCTTCCCAACTTCCTCCTCCCTCATTCCCTTCACTGTTCTTTCTCTCTCTTACTTGCAATTGGTCCACCGCTTCCAGTACAGTACGCACTCAAGGCCCAATGACAACCCACCCCGCGCGTCTGTCAGCCATGCGGACCACCCCTTCACTCTCCACCGCCGCGCCTACCGGTACAGCAGCGCACAAGCGACCATGGTGGCATATTAGCCTTTTCCGTGGCATGATCAACGACGTGCGTAGGAGGTTGCCTTATTATAAGTCGGATTGGACGGATGCTTGGGATTATAGAATTGTGCCTAGCACTGGTCTGTCTTGTCCTCTTTCTTCTAAGCGGTCTCGGCGTTTAACTTGGTTGGGGGTTGTCGTGCGAGTGAGTGGGTGGGTGGCTAATTGGTGAATGGTAGTCTATATGTTTTTTGCAAAGTATGGATTTTTCCTGGCCTCTTCCTCCCACCCCCCTCCTTTTTTGGTGGGTTTGGGAATGAATAAGTGACTGATTTTTTTATTATTTATTTTTTGTGGAAAAGTGTGCTTCCGGCTTTAGCGTTTTCTTTGGATATGTAGGTTGCTCTTTCTCTTGGTGATTTGGTTAGAATGGGAGGGAGGGAGGTGCTAAAGGATGGTGGTGGTGTAGGTTTGAAAAAACAAAGATGTCCTATGGCGTCAACGAAGTCCTACTCGCATCTGTGCTCGGTGCTGTAGTCTTTAGTTTCCTGGCTGCGCAGCCGTTATGCATTGTTGGTGTTACGGGGCCTATAACTGTGTTTAATTAGTAGGTTTTCCTTACCCACTCCCACTTTTTTTTTAAGAATTGACTGACGGGAGGGGGTGCGAGCATTTTATAGTACTGTATATGCCATCGTAACACCCAGGGGAATCCCATATTTCCAGTTCATGTGCTGGATTGGTCTGTGGTCCATGCTCATGCATTTTGCAATAGCTATAACGAATGCTTGCAATGCGATCAAATGGGTCACGAGGTTTTCCTGTGATATCTTTGGGTTCTATGTCGCTTTCATATACTTGCAGAAGGGCATTCAGGTCCTTTCTCTGCAATGGCGTACAGGAGACGCAGCGGCGTATCTGTCGATTTCGATCTCATTGTTGGTCCTAATGTTCGGGTACGCTTGCTCCTGGCTCGGCGACAGCAACCTCTTCAGGCATCCGGTCAGGGTTTTCCTGAAGGACTATGGAACCCCACTTTCGATAGTGTGCTTCACGGGCTATCAGTACCTTGGCAAAATGAAGCATATAGACCTTGAAAAATTACCCGTCTCGCAGGCCTTCTCCCCCACCACGGAGCGTGGGTGGCTGGTGCATTTCTGGGATATCAGTGTTGGGCAAGTGTTTTTGGCAATCCCATTTGCACTGCTATTGACAATCTTGTGAGTGATTGGCTGTGTTTATAGGTGTACGGCCCAACTGGTCTGATGTTGATGGGGGCATAGGTTCTATTTCGATCATAATGTCTCGAGCTTGATCTCCCAGGGCACAGAGTTTCCTTTGAAGAAACCGGCGGGGTTTCATTGGGATATTTTCTTGCTCGGGATTACGACGGGGATTTCAGGGATTCTGGGGATCCCGGCTCCTAAGTATGCTATTTCCAATTCTGGTATTAGTAGGGGAGAGCGTGTTAATAGTAGCGAAGTGGTCTTATCCCTCAAGCTCCGTTCCATACTGCATCTCTATGCGTCACTCGCCGGCAGGTGGATGAGGCGGAGGAGAATAAAGGCAAGACGGAAGTCGTTGTTGATCACGTTGTGGAACAGCGGGTCAGCAATCTTGCGCAGGGTCTTTTAATATTGGGAACTATGACAGGCCCCTTGCTTGTGGTGCTTGCGTTGATTCCACAAGGTGTAGGTTGAACATAATATATTCGTAGGATATCTGCTCATCAGTTGATATAGGTTCTTGCGGGGCTCTTCTTCGTCATGGGCCTTCAAGCACTCGAAGGCAACGGAATTACGTTGAAGCTCTTATTCCTGTTCGGGGATAACTCCTTGACTTCTTCCGGGGAGCCGCTGAAGAGATGTAGGAGGGGAGCTGTCTGGGCGTTTGTGGCACTTGAGCTCGTGGGATTCGGAGCTACGTTTGCTATCACGCAAACTATTGCTGCTATTGGGTATGCTCGTCCCAAGATAGTTTATACCCAGAACTTCATATTAATTGATCGACGCAGCTTCCCGGTGTTCATTTTCCTGCTAATTCCTGCCCGAGCCCTAATCTTGCCCAACTATTTCACCCCTGAGGAACTTGGGGTTCTAGATGCACCCACAGTTTCTCTGTTTACCCTTGAGTCTGTTGGTGGCGGTTACTATGACACACCGGAGTCTAGTGATGATAGCACACCCGCTGAGGCTAGTAGTGACACACTCACTAAGAGCGATGTGAGCGTTATGGAGAGGGGCGACTCGGCCGGGTTGGGCGGGAGGAGGTCATCGGCAGTTAGACACAGTATTGGTGACGATGGTGCGGACAGGGTAGAGGAGGAGGGCCCTTCAAGAGCACAACATAGGCGAACTGCAGGGGAGTAGATTTAGATGCGTTAGATTGATTGAGGGGCTAAAAAAATGATAATCTGTGGTCGCTGTGTTAACATGGTATATAATTTGGCGGATAACGTCGTGAGTAGGTCGTTTTCCTTACAACTAAGAAGCTACTATCTGTGCTTAAAACTTATTACGGACTGGTTCTGTAAGGGGGTAGAATGTCGGTTTTTATTATTACCGTACGCACGATGGTATCTCAATTAAGTTGACCCGAGAGGTGCGGCTTTTATTGTGGTGGGGTTTGTTTCATTGAGCAACCACCCACCCATTGTCTTGGCGAGTGATAAACAAAATGAAATCAGTGGGCAACACAAACACAAGGCCTTGCACAAGCTTTTCTTCTTCCGTCCATCATCAACGAACCCCTCTTGCAGCTTTCACCCCACAACCCAACCATTGCTCTCTCCCGAACATTTTCCTACTCCCGCTCCAGCCTCTTCACACCATCACCGCTAAGAGAAGTAGCTTCTCCTCAACCTTCCGAACGAACACCTATACCTCCCTTCTCTCTCACTTGACTTTTTTTCCACACAACATGGGTGAATCAAGGTAAAGGATACCCCCGGGAGTGAGGAGGAAAACTAGCCACTGACCAAACATGCACCGTTGTCTCAATCACATTGCTAACGTCGCTCCAGGCAGGAACTTCTCAACTGGCTAAATGGCCTCTTGCAGCTTAACATTACACGTATAGAGCAATGTGGAACCGGGTATGTCACAGACGAGCAACACCCCTTCCCTCACCCCCCTTTAGTCTGAAAAGGAAGCTTGTTCCTTGCTTCGGAAAATTGTTTCAACTGACAACGATAATTCCTGAACAGTGCTGCGCTATGTCAGGTTTTTGACTCCATCTTTGGTCAGTAGCGAGTCCTATACTTCCCTCTTCCCTGTTTGGCAGGCGGAAGAGAGAATGAATACCGTGGAGCTCGGTAGCTCACTTTCTATCTTTAGGCGACGTTCCCATGCAGAAGGTCAAGTTCAACGTCAATACCGAATACGCCTATCTTCAGAACTTTAAGATTCTTACATGTACGGTTTTACCCAACCCCTCCGCGTCCTTTCCTACATATTTCTTACCGTTTGGTTTGGTCAAAAAATCACTTACACTTAAATCTTTTTCCCCCGAAAATTCTCTCTTTCGGGGGTGCTGTATTGCTGTTCTTTAGCTGTCTTTTCTTCAAAAGGAATCGATAGGCCCATCCCCGTCGAGCGTCTAGTCAAATGCAGGTTTCAGGACAATCTTGAGTTTCTGCAATGGACGAAGAAGTATTGGGATCAGTACTATCCTGGTAGCGATTACGATGCGCTCTCCCGCAGAAAGGGTGCGGGCTCGGTCGGTGGCAATCCTCCTCCCGCCGCTCGTGCCAATACTTCCGCCGCTGTGAAACGTGGAACTACTCCAACGGTTGGCGGTGCTCGAACCAGAACTCCCCTCGGCGGTGCTAGTACTGCCGCGCTCCAGCAGGAGAATAACTCGTTGAAGGAGAATGTTACCGGGCTTGAGCGCGAGAGGGACTTTTACTTCAGCAAGTTGAGGGATATTGAATTGTTGATTCAACAGGCTGTCGAGCAGGATCCTAAAATTGAGGAGGATGAGGACGGCCTGGTCAAGCATATCCAGGCGATCTTGTACTCCACAGAGGTGACAACCCCCGACGACGATGGAACGATTCAAGAGTACGCTGACATCGAGAAGGATGGATTCGAAATACCGGCTGAGGAGGGCGATGACCTGGAGACATTCTAGATGGGGAGGGTTTATGATGTGGGCTTGGGCTTAAGCTATGAATGAAGGGATAAAAAAGAGAGAAGAAGAAAATTCCACGGCAGGCTGACCATTGCGTGGAGTAACGTCCTTCTTCAGCGGATACCTTTTCTACTTTCACTTTTTCCCCTTTACATTTTCCTTTCCTTTTCCTAGTGATCCCTTTCCTTGATCATTCCATTCCCCGACTCTTACTTTCGCCGCCTGCGGTTTCAATTAGTAAAATTGTATTTTCTGACACAGCTTGGTCTCGTATTAAAGTGATTGATTTCTTTCCTTTTGATTTCGTTCTTTCTTTTTAGTGCTGTAAGCGTGGCCTGGCATTTTGCGAGCGTCTGGCCGAGTTTGGTGGAGGTACCTGTTTGTGAAATGGAGGATGGTTGGGGAGAAGGTATGCTCTGGATGGGGCGGTTAGGAGGAAATATCACGGTTGATAAAGTTCACGCTTTCTTGTATGAAAAGGCGGGATTGCAGTAGAGGAAAGGGAGAAACAGTATTCCGGTGGATGTTCCTTGTATGCTTTGAAGTTATCAGTGGGTCAGGCGAGAGATTCATATGATGGGGAGGCGATTCCCGCTCGTCATGACCCTTGAAACAGGGAATAGAACGCTGTGACCCGCAGAGCAGCCACCGCCGCAGTCACGACAACAGCCCCAAACTCGATAATTCGGGACACGACAGCAACCTCCACCTTGAATAATTACAAGCTTATCCCTACTAGAGTGGACCACCACCACTACCGCCACCACCGTATCTAGCCTTCCTCTCCCCTGCCCCGCCAAAGAAAATAACAATTCGAGGTACCCGATAATCCCGCAGAAAACAAGCAATTCACCTCTGAGCCGAACGGTAATAGTCCCCACTCCTTCAATGTCACTCCTTGGCATCCTCCAGGCCCAAGCTCCCCCAAAGCAAGATGCCACATCGACAATCCAGACACTGTGCCTGCGCCTGTCCACAAGCACGCTCCTGGAGGACCGGCGCGCCGCGATAATGGGCCTGAGGAGCTTCGCCCGAGAGTACAAGGAGACGGTGGCTTCCGGGGGTCTGCGGGGGCTTATTGGTACTCTGTCGAAAGATTCGGAGGACGTGGATACTATCAAGGTTGTCCTTGAGACGTTGTTGCTGTTGTTTGTTAAAGACGAGTCGAATGTTTGCGCCTATCATTATCATACCTCCTGTGTGGGGTTTTGGCTAATGTGTGGGGGGAGGGTAGCCGGAATCGAGTGAGGATATTGCGTTGTGGCTGACGGATGAGTTCACTCAGGTCGGTTTTTCCTTTGCCCAGTATTTGGGAGGGGTGCTGACCAGGGGGAGGTAGAAACAAGAGAATATCACGGTTCTTATTCAGCTGTTGCAGGATTCCGACTTTTACATTAGGCTTTATGTGTTGCAGTTGCTTGTTGCAATGTTGAATAATCGGCCGTCTAGGACACAGGAGTGTATTCTCACCGCTCCCCTTGGGATCTCAAGACTGGTTTCTGTACTTGATGATAAGCGGGATGCTATTCGTAACGGTTGATCCCCCCCTCCTCCAATAGCTCTGATCTCGCAGGCCGCTGATTCTTCTAGAGGGCATACTCCTAATAATAAACCTCTCGAACGGCCACACGGACATACAAAAGCTAATCGCCTTTGAAAACGCCTTTGAGCGGATGTTCTCTATAATAGAGCTGGAAGGCGGCGTTGACGGAGGCATTATAGTCCAGGATTGTCTTCAATTACTTAATAATCTGCTATCGTTCAACGTCTCGAACCAGAGCTACTTTAGAGAAATGGGGTGCGTGCCGCGGTTAGCGAAGCTCTTCCAGTTCGCGCAGGAAGCGGTGCCGTCCTACGCTAAGGAACAGAGGGATACGAATATTGAATACGCTATGAGGGTGTGCAGGTTGTTTGTAGTGCCGGGCGGATTGGGCGCCGCTGCCAATCAGAATGCGTTTTTCAGCGCAGGCATATTGCACCTTATGCTGGTTATTGCGTTTTCCGGGTTCAGTGATTTCCCAGTTCGTGCAGAGGTACGTTTTTCTCCTCACGTGTCTGATTGGTTTTGGGGGTTATTGATGGGGGAATAGGCGTTGAGGACAGTCGCGTACCTGATTCATGAGAACTCACCGCTTCAAGAGAACTTCGCTCAGATGAAGGTTCAGTACTTGGACCCTACGATACTACCGGAGGCGCAGGCGCAGCAGAATAACCCTGATGATTTGTGTTATGTCATTGAAGGGCTGCTGGATCTTGCCTTGATGAATTCTTCAATTCATGCTTTTGACGCTCGTTTAGCGGCGTGCCAGTGCTTGGAGTCGTACTTTGCTGGGAATCAGCCCGTTCGGTTGCACTTTCTCAACCATGCTATTAATTTGCATGCACAGGGGGATGAGTCTGCGAATGTGCTTACCTGCTTGATTAGCCTCGACCAAGACTCCCGGGGCGATCCCTATAGGGTTTGGCTGGCGAGTGTGATATTTTTGCACTTGATATATAACGATGAAGAAGCGAAGAACCTAGCGACATCTTTCAAAGAGGGAGATGCGGATGCCGGTGAAGAGGTGGTCACTGCGATTCAGAGCATATCCGCGAATCTCGTCGCTGCGCTGGAACATAACTATGACCCGAGGATAATTATTGGGTATTTGATGTTGCTGTGCACGTGGTTATATGAGGATTCTCCGGCTGTGGATGATTTCCTTAATGAAGCTTCGAGCGTGCAGTCGCTTGTGTCCACCGTCAAGCAGTCTAGTAATTCGAATGTGCTGATTCAGGGGCTCTGCGCGTTTTTCTTGGGGGTTTTGTATGAATTCAGTCATAAGGATTCGCCGCTGCCTAGGTACACTCTATACAAACCTACTTTGGGCAGTGTCTAAGGTGCTAATTGTGCCCAGGGCCACTCTGCATCCAATCCTGGCAAGTCGAATGGGGCGCGATCACTACGTCAGCAAAGTCACCAAGCTCCGAGAAAATCCACAAGTCCGGGACTTTGAAGTGTTCCGGGAAACCAACCACCGGAAGAGAAAAATGGGGTTGCCGGAGGTGTATTTTGACCACACATTCATTGACTTTTTGAAGGACAATTACAGCCGGATATTAAGAGCTATTGACAAAGATCCTGGACTGGAGACGCATAACACTATCAGTAGGTAGCCCCGCACTACAAGGACATGCAAGTGCTGATTGAATAGACGGCGTCCCCCACGCCCTCAACGGGATCTCCGTCGAACTCGTTGACTCTTTGAAAGCCCAGCTCGAAGATAAAGACGAAGAACTGCAAAAACTACAGACAACCTGCTTAACACTCGAGCAGAAAGTAGCCCAAGAGCAGCACGAATCGCAGCGCACAAAAGAAGCCGCGGCAGCGGAGGTGCAAAGAGCAAACGCGGCAACAGAAATCCTCCGCCAACAGTACGATGCAGAACTGCGTGCTGCCGCACAGAAAGCAAGATCAGAAATGAACGGGTTGGAAGGCCAAATTCAGAGGATCCGATGGGAAGCTAGCGAAGCTGCAAGGAAGGCCAAAGAATACGGGGATGGTGAGATCGCAGGTCTGCGCAGAAGGATAGCAGAGTTGGAAGGCGCAGTTGAGAAGGAGAAGACGGGACGGGCAAGTGAAGTGCAAAGGGTGAAGGCAGATGGGGAAAAGGCCATCGAAGAAGCAACCTCAAGACTACACTCCGCAGAAAAAGAAGCACTCTTCGCCCACGAGAGCCTACGCAAATCTGAAGAGCACGCCGGGGAATCCGACCAACGTCTGAAGACATCTGAGGAAGCCCTCAAGGCAGCAAACGAACGCATAACTAGTCTAGAAGAAGACTCCCGCCGCCAAAAATCCAATGCAACCACCCTCCAAGATGCCCTAACAATCGCACAATCCCGTCTCGAAGAAAGCACTAAACAGCAAGCCGCCTCGGAAGCGCAGATCAAGGACCTGGAAACAGCTCTTGCAGCCCTCGAAGCGTCACTAAAAAAAGAACAATCCACCCACGCGCACATCCTCCACGAAGCCCACGAAGCCCAGGGATCTATCGCCATCCTAGAAGCTCGCGTCAACGAGTTTGAGGCGCGGCTCCGCGATGCGGAGCACGCGCGTAAGGAGGCCGACGAGGCGGCGAAGCAGAGCGCCGCGGAGTTAGATGACCTGTTTATTGTGCTGGGTGATTTGGAGGAGAAGAGGGAGGGAGATAAGGTATTGTTCTACCCCTCGTTTCCTGTGAAATATGTTGTGGTGGCTAATGATTGGGTTTCTAATATAGAAACGGTTGAAAGAGTTAGGGGTTGAGGTCAGTGATGACGAGGGCGGCGGTGATGACAATGGCGACGAAGAGGAAGAGGAAGAGGAAGAGGAAGAGGAAGAGGAGTAGGTGAATGGGGTGTAGTATAAAATGTAAATAATATGGCGGTTTCCAGTCAGTACAATAACCTGGCGTTTGGTTTTTCCTTTTTTTTATACCACTACTTTTTTATTTCGAGTGAGGAGTTATGATGTGTTCATGGTATGTCACTCGCTGGCTAGTTTGATGGCTATGCAACGGAATGAAAGGTAGTCGGGGGGGGGCAGGTCCACCGTTATTTCACCGATAGGTGTTACATAAGCTATAAGGCAATATGATTTCGGGATGGCTAGTCAAAGAGATGAAAAGGGGCATAGTAAAAATTAAGTCAGGGGGGAGAAACTACCGTTTCAAACATTGCGTCAGGAATCCTTGCTATCGCCGGTCAATCCAAGTGAAAAAGAAACTATATTACATGGTGTGGGAGCCAACAGGAAGGCAGGAGCCACTTATTTCGCCTTCTCAAACTCTGACACCCCAGTAAACGCCCCCAAACCCGGTACAAACTTGTTAACCATCTTCTGATACTCCTTATACTCCTTATACTTCTCTGCAGAAATGTTCTCCGTCAGCCGAACACTCGCCTGGAACAGCGCCAGATACGCCACCGCGCCCAAGCCAGTCCAATTCCAGAGGTCACCGCAAACCAGGCATGACCACTGGTACACGAGCACCCAAATAATCTGCTCAGCAGTGTAATTGGGGTGGCGACAGAACGACCATAGACCAGTAACCACGAAGCCACGGTCGAGGTCGGCTTTGGTGTAGCCGCGTGGTGCGGTGCCAGTGGCGAGGTATGCCGTTTTTGCGCCCTGGTAGACCCACTGTTGTTGATCTGCAAAGGCCTCCACTAAGAGGGCTAGGAGGAGGCCGCGGGAGAGTACGAGGTCAGTGAGGGACCAGGTGGGGGTGGTGGGGAGAGTGGAAGCTAGGAGGTGGAGGTAGGCTGGAGCAGTGATCATGAATAGGAGGACGCTCTGGGTGAAGGAGATGAAGACTATGTTTAGAAGGACGAAAGCCCAACGGGGGACGGCTTTTTGGATAATTTCCCTACGAGAGGTTGTTAGCCTTAAAGATTCGTTAAGAGGGCAAGGGGGAAATGGTGTGGGGGAATAGCGTACCAGCGGTAGTCTTCCGAACCAATATTGTACCCACCCCTCCTCCAGTAATTGTAAGTTAGCCTAATCTGCACCCACGACCACGATTAGTCCTCTTCCACTCTCAGGCTATCCCCATCACTGTCCCAGCTTGATACTCACACTCCAAAGCAGCGAAAAGGCAGTCAGCGTATCAAGCCTCTGTGTGTCCAATCCGTTCATGTGAGCAAACAGTGTATAATGCCCGACGTAAATTGCCGGCAGCAAACTCCACAAACGATCAATCTGAGAGTAATTCCTATTGATCTCGCTAGCGGCGAGCGTAATCAAGGCTACCACGAGAGCAAAGTGCAGGGCGGTTATCAGTGGGTTGGTCGATAGGTACCATTCTTTAACGGCCACTTGACCGGTGAGGAGCGGTTGAATGTGGGGAATGGAGAGTTGGTGAAGGAAGGGAGTCACGGTTTTGCTGAAATCAGTTATGTCTGAGGGGGACGATAGTGTCGGTAAAGGGAGGGAGGTTGCCATTTTTGCGGTAGCAGTGGCTGAGGAGTGGGGGGTGAGAGAGAGGAGATCACAGCGTTAGGGTGAGAGGGGAGGATGAGCTACCGTATATGAAGGATGGCGTCGTTTGCCCCGCGGGTTGCCACCGGAAGGCTTGCCTGGTGAGGGCCAAAAGTGAGACCTTCCTGAATGAGGTCACCTCCCTAGAATTATGATGTGATGGGAAGTGAGAAGGATACCCAGATTAACAGGGGTTCAGTATCATACCTGCACCCGGTACTGGGGAAAGGGATGACTTACAGCAAACGGCGCTGCATTTGCACCTGTATGATACCACACTGGTCGACCCATTCCCCTCCCACGATCAATCTATATTTGCTCAGCTTCAATCCAACCGTCAATAGATAGGTCCTCAGTTCCGTAGGCTAACTCCCAAATCCTACCATTACCGGTATCACTCTTGTGCCATCGGCGATAGCTTCCCCCGGGACTAATGCCCCCTTCCACCTCCTATGCCGGGCAAAGGCATTGCACCTCGGCTCGGAAAACCCCCGTATACAAATCCCCTCTACAATTTGCTCCCCCTCTGCAGGGCTTTCCGACCACCACTACAGGGCCCTAGATTCAAGCACTAACCTAACCCAAACGTCCGGGCATAGAATCTAAATTACGTTCGTGGGCTTGTGGGACAGGGCACAAGTTTGAACCGTTTAAAGGCTCCCAATAAGGCCACAAAGGGGGTTGCCACAGAGCCTCTACCCGGACTCACGTCTCCCCCAAGCCGCGGCCAGTACTCCTCCCATCTCCGCCTACTCCCACTCACCCCCCCCGCAAAATACGCGATACACACCAGAGCTCCAGCTATGAAAAAGATCCTCTGTGTGGCGGAGAAGCCCTCGATCGCAAAGGCTGTTGCTGGGCACCTGAGCGGGGGCGCCATTCGGAATGTTCGTCTCTCTCTCCTCACCCTGACGATGCCAATAGCGCGTTGCAATACTCATGGGGACACGATAGACCAGAACTACTGGCAACAAATACATTAAAAATTATGACTTTACTTATCGGTTCCCCGCGCCGTGGGGGGAATGCAACGTTACCATGACATCTGTGGTGGGACACACGATATCCTGGGACTTTGTGGATGAGTTCAGGAAGTGGAAGGACTGTCCACCGTCGGCGCTGTTCGATGCTGCGACCAAGCAGTTTGTTTCTGTAGGATCCCTCCTCAATCACCGTCTCATATACTACCGGCGGAAGAAGGCACTGATGGTAAAGCATAGCCGGAATGCAAAGAGGTAGCCGCAAATATCTCTTCCGAAGCACGGAATGCCCAAATATTATATATATGGACAGATTGTGACCGTGAGGGGGAGTATATTGGTACTGAAGTGATGGATTTGGCAAGGAAGACTAACCCCCGGATCGAAGTTAAACGAGCAAAATTCTCAAACATCGAACGAGCGCATATCCTGCATGCGGCCCAGCGTCCGGAGGATCTTGATGAACGCCAGGCGGCAGCGGTCCGCGCCAGGATTGAATTGGACCTTAGGATTGGGGCGGCTTTTACTAGGTGGCAGACGATGCTCTTGCAGACCGTGAGGGGTTTGGATGGGCAGGTTGTTAGCTATGGTTTGTATTGTCTGTGAATGCATAGGTGCACTTCTGATGCTATCCACCACAGGCTCCTGCCAGTTCCCAACGTTAGGATTTGTGGTCGACAGGTATAAAAAAATCAAGAGCTTTGTTTCAGAGCCTTTCTGGTCGATCAAGGTGATACACAAGAGGGACGATATAAATGTTAATTTCAGTTGGGACCGGAGTTCACTATTCGACAGAATGGCCGTAATGATCATGTATGAGAGATGTCTGACTGCGAAGGTTGCGAATGTGGTTTCTGTCGTTAAGAAACCAACTAGTAAATGGTAAAGATGACTTTCCAAACATACTAGCCTGATACTGACAATCCCCAGGAAACCGTTACCGTTAACCACGATAGAGCTACAGAAACAGGGGAGCAGATTCCTCGGGCTTTCGTCTCAGTTGGTCATGAGTGTGAGTACTGTGTATTCCCAGTTTTTTTCGGAAGTCCTGACGGGTGTAGATTGCAGAAAGGCTATACACCCAGGGTTTTATAAGCTATCCCAGAACTGAAACCGATCAATTCGATAAAGGCATGGATCTTCCGGCCCTCGTAGGAAAGCAGACTCAAAGTCACGCCTGGGGCGAATTCGCTCAAGGGTAATTATACCCAGTGTCGTACCATCCCACTCTGACTGACATCACCAGCCTTCTAGCGGGGGGCTTCTCCCAGCCCAAAAACGGCAAGCACAACGATAAAGCCCACCCCCCGATCCACCCAGTAGCCTATGTAGCTCCGGACAAGCTGAACGCAGACGAAAAGCGAGTATATGAATTTGTCGTCCGACGCTTCCTAGCTTGCTGTTCCAAGGACGCCCGTGGAGAAACTACAACGGTAAAACTCCAATACGGCGAGGAAGGCTTCCACACCACGGGCCTGGTAGTGCTTGAAAGGAACTACCTGGAAGTCTACGTCTATGACAAATGGACATCATCCCAAGAACTGCCCGCCTTCACCTCCGGGGAAACCTTCAAACCCACCGAAGCCACGATGACAGAAGGCAAGACCTCCCCCCCCGGATTACTGACCGAGCCGGAATTAATCGCTCTCATGGACGCGAACGGGATCGGAACCGACGCTACGATGGCAGAACACATTGCCAAAATCATCGAGCGAAAGTACGTTTTTGCCCGGCCAAAGGCCAGGAGTGGTGGCAGCGAAGAGGAGGAGGAAGGGGCAGCAGGTCGGGGTAGGGGTAGAGGCCGGGGATCGCGGGGAGGTCGTGGCAGGGGGCGCGGTGGAAGGGGTGGGGCAGAAGCAGCTAGTGGAGGTGGGGGAGGGGGAAGAGGAGGAATGCAAGAATTCTCCCCGAGTAACCTGGGCATCGCACTAGTCGAGGGTTACGATAACATTGGGTTTGACATGTCACTTAGCAAACCGTTTCTGAGGAAGGAGGTAACTATCTCCCCCTATCTACCCACTATTCATACACTATCTCCTCTTTCTGAGGCAATAACCGACTAGCTAATTGATGTGAAAAAAACATAAAAATAGATGGAAGTAAATATGAAAAAAATCTGCGAGGGAGCAACGACTTGTCGAAATGTGGTGAACTCCAGCGTAGAGCAATACAGAGAAATGTTCGTGAAGGCCAGTCAACACAGCGACGTTCTTAAAGCCGTAAGTCACAACCACTATCTTTATTAACCCTCCCTCCCTCCCTCCCCACACACAAGTGTGGGACTTTCTAAATCAAATACCGGTAAGACGAAACTGATGGGTGCTCATAGTGTGCGCAGCGCTACCTAACCCCACCGTAGGCCCTTCTTCCATCCCACCGAGGGCCCCAACGGTTCCGTACCATGGCCTGCAAGTTGGGTGGGGGAGGAGGGGGAAGGCCAAGTGCTTACTGTTCCGTGCTATCATAGGAACGGCAAGATAATGGTAATCGCGCCGTTAGGTTATTTTCACAAGCGCTTGTGGCTATAGCCCCTACGAGTACCGGTACTGGTACTCTAGTTGTAGATTAAGATGTAGATTAAGATGATGCCTAGATTACATACATTACATACCCGTACCGTACTTGTTCATACGTATATACACATGCCGGTAAGAGGGGCAAAGGAGCACCTGGCGGGTTATCCGGCCGCCATAATAAAAACCGCACACATGGTAACAATCCCCTCACACATCTCACTCACTCACTCACTCACCCCCCCCCGGGACCCCACCACCACCGTGCGGGTATTATTATACGTACCTTAGGCGCGCGTGCAAACACGATACGCCCACAACAACTTGCCAGATCTCATCCTGACATGGCGTACCTGTCCTAAGGGTTAGGGCTCTGTTCCGCTTCGTCTTCCGATGACTTTAGTAGTGGAATAAATGTTGGTTAACTTAGTCCGAAATTTCTTTCGCGAAAACACCGAAAATCTGCCCCCACAAGACAAAAGAAAAAGAAAAAAACACCAAACCTAAATCGGGAGGCAAGTCCAACGTCCTAGCACATGGTCCGATTATTCGAGTTCTTACAGGTAGGTAAAATGGTGATGGCAAAATAGCGCTTAACAGCCTTGCTCACGCTTTCGCTTCTCATACCGGTACTTAACAATCCAGTCCCTCACCATCTTGGTCGAAAATTCAAGCAAATCAAGTCGCTCTCTGAAGCCGCGCTTATCGCATGCATCTTTGTCATTGTTTGCACCCGAACCCACAGCCTGGTCAAAGATTTTTCTCAGCTTCGTCTTCTCCCATTTCTCCCATCTCTCAACGCGGCACTCATCAGTATCCCCGAATGCCAAGGGCTCTGGCTGTTCTTCCATATCTCCTCCCCGTAGCATTTGAGGATAGGTGTCTTCCCAAGCCGGCACGGTGTTAACACACTCCCAATCGAGGATTCCAGTTATCTCAAGTGTCATACAGTCAACCATGACATTTGAACGATTAAGGTCGTGGTGATGCAGCGCGAATTCCTCTGTTTGCATGTCTTCGGAGAAGATGGAAGGGAGAATTTCCAGGAGTTGTTGGATGGTTTCCTGAATCTCTGGAGCATCCTCGGCAAGATCATCATCCGAGTCACTCTCTGAATATTCATCCTTCGCCTTTTGAATGCTAGCGGCACGTTTATCTAACATGTTGTTACTTCATTGTAGCCAATCAATTCGATTTATCCTACTTACCAGAAGTGAGTTTTAGGAGAAGTTTCTTATCTTCCAGTTCAACTTTCATTAAAGCAAGTAGGTATACTCGGTCGCTTCGATAAGGCCCGCGATCCCTCCTTATCAGTGGCTTCCTCTTTCCAGCGAACATAAAAGAGTTTACTATCGGCCCGATCACAAAATTGTTGTAATCAGTAGCCACAGTGACCTCCAAGTCGCCTTCGCTGAGCTCGGTGCGCTGATACAAACTCCCGATGGCATTGAATCTGCACTTCTCACGGAGTTCCTTTGTGAATTGCCCCAAGCGCTCAACAATAATTCCCTTGCTCTCAAGGCTCAGACCGGGCCAGAGCTCCCGCAAGCATACTCCTGGGATTCTCTCCATAATGATCCATTCGAAGCCTAACTCATTTTTGGTCGTGCAATCGTAGGCGAATACCTCTGGAACTGGTAGTGAGGTATATTGCCGCAACAGTCGGAGAGTGGCAACCTCGCTGGCAGTCTTGTAGAATGGTTCGACCGGGAGCGTTACGCGGAAGATGTAGGACTCCGGGTCCAGGATATTGTCCGAAGGGACCGTGATCAAATAGACTTTGTTAAACGCCCCACCTGCGAGGTATTTTACAGAAAAGTTGTCCGCACCAAGATGTTGTCGTGACAGTGCCTCAATCGCGACGACGTTCGGAGTTGCTGCCCAAGCGGGCACAGGGCCGTAAAAGTCGGATTCCCAACGAAGACCGAAGGGTAAGGAAGGGTGATAGGAGGGCGTTGTCATTTTTGGTGACAGTGAGCTGATGAGGTGGTGAGGGGTTTTTGAGATGGGAATGAAGCGGATTGAGAGAACCTGGCCTGCAATACTCGGTGATTTTTAAAGTATGATATCCGGAATCTTGGCACTGATATGTATGCGTCTTGGCGCCAAGCCGTCCGAATATTAAAAAAATCGCCAAGTATCATACTACGAAGGTACAGCGCCTAAGTTTTGAATATTTTACTAGCAGGGGATGTTCGACTAACAGGGGTGAGGAGGTCAATTAGGTAACCACTATACCCAATTCGCTGTCCTTATACCCGATTTGCGGCTTTGGCCCCTGCTAGCGTAACACCCCCTGCT
>Ga0307513_10001875_pt1 | contig 29891 bp, 28 predicted proteins | sample 15_EM_MG_FD_202174 | JGI IMG/M metagenome (GOLD analysis project Ga0307513, IMG submission 202174) | Populus trichocarpa ectomycorrhiza microbial communities from riparian zone in the Pacific Northwest, United States - 15_EM | ecosystem: Host-associated > Plants > Roots > Unclassified | place... | reverse complement strand
TCAGGCGGTTGAGGAGCTCGAAACATGATGGGTCTGAGCGAGGCGAAGAGGTGGGGGTTGTTTGTGGGGTTTCCACGTCTTGTAAGATTGCTTGTTTAGATTGCATGGTTGTGCTGATGTGGTGGTCAGGTCCAAAAAAAGTCATTATCCTTATTATCCTTATTATTCTCATTATCCTTGTTGGTCATTTGTTATCATAATATATATATATACGTACGCGCAAATTGGATTACCTTATTGCCGCAGCTCCATCATCATCACTACTCACACCTTGGTCATGAACCACGACGACGATATTACGAACAGTAATCAGCAGAATATTCAACACAACCACAACGACGAAACTAACCCTCCTCAGCAGCATCACCAACACCCACCACAACATCCCACTGGCCAGTCCCAGCCCCAGGCGTCGCCGCCACCGCCACCGCCGCCGCCGCCACAGACAAACTCGCCAAACTCGACATTTAGCTTTGTAGTTGGTCCAGATGGTCGATTAGTATCCACTCCCAATACAGCTGCTCCCTCTCCCGGTCTTGCCGGCCTCTTCCAGTCGATATTCAACATGATAGCCCTTCCAATTCCGCTGACAAACCCACCGGAACACCAGCATAACCCTATTCTTACTCCTCCCCAACCACGCCCTGCTCCTGAGATTCTCACCGCTGATCTCGCTGCTCCTAGCGAGGAGAATGGTGAGAACGATGCAAATGGCGCTGCGGCCTCTCAGCCACAACAACCACAACCACCACAAAATGGCCTTGCACTCTCTATCAGCGTTGGCTTCTCCCGCGAACGTTTACACCCTCAAGCGCCCACTTTTCCTCTAGGTCCGTACCCTCTTTCGGCGTTTGCTGGCAGGCCCACTAACCCCCCGCTTCTCCTCTCACCTCTCCATTCAGACCAGCCACCTTCAGATCCTAACCTTCAACCACCTTCAGTTGCTGATCCCCCATCACAGCCCACCCTTGTTGCTGACGGTCTAAACCCGCCCACCACCCCCGCAGTAACGTCGAGTCAGAACACCCAAACGGCCCCACAAAGTCCCACCGATGGGCCTGGCGCGGACCACTGGTTCACGTTTACGATCCCCATGCCGGCCCTCCCCCACCTTGCCGGCGCAAACGCAAACCTGGCTTCCACTGCACCCGTGCCTTTACCAACGAATCCATCGGATATATTCCTCCCCACAATACCCTTGGCACAACCGCAAGACGTACTGCCCACCTCCCTATTGTCAAACGCCATTCCGAACCCTCATCTCTCATTACCTAATGCGAACACGAATACCAACCTAAACACAAACCTAAACGTGAACGACCTTCCCGATCATACGCTTCCACCCCCCACCGACGCCGATGCAGAAGCCGATGCAGAAGCCAGGCCTGGCGCAGGTCTCGATTCTTTCCTTCGCGCTCTCTTCCTTGCGCAGTTCGCGACGCTGCAGAACATCGTGCGCAACGTCGGTACTTTCAACCCCATATTATTGACCTCTGAGCGTCCGCCGGACCCCAAGCGCGCCAAGGAGCTTTTGAGGGGTCTCCAGGCTGTCCCACCAGGGCTGGTTCGGCGATTAGAACGTGTGGAAGCCTTATTGGGTTCTGCTGATGTAAAGACCGGTGCCAGCAATGGGAAAATTGAGAGGGAGAGCGATGGCAATGGCAAGGTCCTGTGTGCCGTTTGCTATGACCCGCTCAGGGTCGTAGAAGTACTGGAGGGCGATGCAAATGAAGAGCGCGAAGTCGAACGCGAAGTCCGTGCGGACGAGGGCGCTGGCGAGGCAATGGAAGTTGATGAGACCGATATTGAGGATGAGGAGATGGGTCCTCCTGTGGAAGAGCAGCAAGAAGGAACGGATATGGAGCGTATACCCGGGTTTGAAAACATAGAGGGAAACCTTAACCCCAGGAAGACAGGTACCAAGCCAACGAAGACGAAGAGGAAAGCCTCCCGCCCCACACATGCAGAGTCGGACGTCCTCGCGTTACCATGCGGGCACCTCTTCCATGCGGGCTGTCTTGCACCGTGGTTCGGGAGCCACACGACCTGCCCAACCTGCAGATTTGATATCGACCCCGAGTCGCTCACGCTTCGTGTGCCCCAACAGACCAATCGCGCTGGCGGGGCTGGAGTGGGAGGGGTCAACGGAATAGCAGCGGGATTTGGTGCGGGGAATGTAGGGAATACAGGAGGAAATCCAATCGAGGGGATGCTCGATGCTGTATTGGGTCTCGCGACCGGTGTGCCAATTGTATTCGTGAATGGCCGGCCGGTTGGCTTTGCCGCTATGCGCACTCCAGCTCAGGGTGCCACTCCGACTGGACCTGTACCGGACGCGCAGCCTGGCACGGCGCCGGGGATTCAGGCGAATCAGGCGAATCTACCACCACCGCCATCGCTGTCGCGCACGAATTCAAGCGCTTCGGGATCAGGTGCGAACACCGTGACCGGGAACCGACACCACCCATACTCGCGCCCCGCGACGCCCGGTCCCATCGGTGCACGTGCGCCCGTGTCCAGCACCCTGTCCCCCTCACCCCCGACACTGACGTCGACAAACGCACGCGGGAACCAGGACCCGGCTATGACCCACTCAAGCGGCAGCAGGCCGCAGCGGAAGAAGTGGGTCTGCCCCGAGGGCACGTCTGTCCGCTCGCTCGTCGAGGCGAAAGAACGCGAAGTCGGGCTGCGGTGCGACGACCTGAGCTGTATGTGTGGACCCGAGGACGATGAAGAGTCGCCCGCTGGCGCGTCCCCGCCCTTGTCCTCCTCGTCGTTGGCCACGGAGCAGATATACCTCCACAAGCCGCTCTCGGCCCCCGAGAAGCGGCGCATGCGGGAGGAGGGTGTCCGTGTGAAGGAGAGCGCGTGCGCGCATGCGTTCCATGCCGAGTGCTTGGTCGTCAGTGCGCGCAGCTTTGATCCTGGGCTCCGGGAGCGGGAGGAGCTCTGGGCGCAGAGCCATATCGGTAATGAGGCTGAGGAGGTCGAGATTGAGATTACTTGTCCGCGCTGCCGCGTACGGGGCGTGCTCACGCTTAGCGAGTGGAGGCGGTGGGTCCAGGTTGCGGATGGCCCACCCTCCGAGGAGGAGATGAAAGGTAAGGAGAAGGAGGTCAGGGAGGTTGGTGTACAATGCGGTAGTGGGGCTTGCTAGACCAGAGTCTAGTGTTTAAACCTCGACCAAACGACGATGCGCCACTGATGCGATGGACGCCCTTTACCTCTGCACTTACATGCTTTGCACGGCTCACCACTTGGTTCACCCACCGCCCGCCATATGGATAGTTTTTTATCCGTATCGCACACTAGCGGACCTGACGTTCTTGGGACCTCGTTCTGATTCGTGATTGGTATAACTACTGCGACACATGGTGATGTTCTGGGTTTCTTCCATTTTATTCGCTACTTTACCCACTCGCTCCACCAAGCTCCGTCATGCAGTCGCACGGTCACGCTATTACTTCTCTCTTTTTGTTCTATCGCTTCCATGACGGGCAATTGCATGGTATCGTGTCGGTTTAGCTTTTCCACCTCTGCCTTGTTTCCGAGTTTCGAGTTCTGCGCTCTGAATTGCTTGCACTCCATTCGGTGTACTGGTATTTAATGAATAGAGAAATCATTTGAATCTTGGCAGGAGTTATTCCGGTTTGTCACCTCGAAACCAAACAATGCTATCTGGTGTCCATTCTAGCTGCTTGTTCAATGTGCATCAAGTTCCCTAGTAGACTTGATTGCGGTCTGTCTGATTTGTGTTACTAACAATGCATCATTTGTTATTGTCCTCTTCGAGTTTGGCTGGCAGTGGCCTTGCCACTGAGGTGGGCAGTTGTCATGTTCCATGCCATTCTATCTTACTTCTGATTCATTTATTCCAACTCCTGAGCTTGGAACTCTTTCTATCTCAATCTATCCTATCAGATGTTCAATCCTGATCCATGTACGCCAATCCTGCTTTGGCATTCTTTCAGTACTTGTCCAGAAGTCTAGATCCCAGTTGCATAGTTACCTTTAGCCATGATCAGTCCAGACCTCTGTTCTAGGAATTACCCTTAGCCCAATTGGCTGTCACTGATTGGGCACAGTTTAGTTACCTGAAGCTAGGGTAATCATATAGCCCTGATCAGTAGTTACCTGACTCCTCTGTACTTCCCTGATTGCTTCCAGAGATACTTGTACATTCCGCAATTAGCTATGGTGATCCGTTCATACTGCACTGCTCTCCAATCCTTTCCCATTCTATTATTAGTTCTCCTCTGACTATTTAACTCCTGTAGTTGCTATCTACTATTCTCCAGTTTGTAGATAAACTAGAAGGTACTTCGCCTTCTATCCACATATTCCACTTTCTGACATTCCATCCTTTCAGAGTTCAACCTTTCAATTGGACTTCCATCCTATCAAAATATCAAGGGTCGATAGGTTGTCTTCCATGTCAATCTTCAAGATCCCTACTCTGTCTCCTGAGTCCTGACACTATTCCTCGTCATTCGAATTTGGGAATTTCCCATTGAGGTACACAATCTAATACTCTGTCTCCAAAGTCCTGACACTATTCATTGTCATTCTGATTCAGGAATTTCCCAACAAGGTACAGACTGATTACAAGCATCACTCTGAAATGTCTTGATGTGACTCTCAAGGTGGCTTTACAAGTGCATTCATTCCTCCAGCTGATGAAGAAGAAGATGACAGTGACTTGGACCCTAACCAAATGTTCATCCAAGACAATCCTCTCAACAACCCAATCGCTTCTAGCTCTAGCTCAGCATCAACTCCAACTCTGAATGCAAACCCTACTACTGCTATCCCCACGAGTCAGATGTGGTTGGGTCAAACTCATAATAAAGTAAACCGGCTAAACGGGCATATGGTAGTCTACAAATACTGTAGTCGTTCGCTTGCGTTCATACTATTCAACATGTGGTTCCTCACGAAAAACTCACACCGATCCCCCTCTGCGTTACGTACTAGTCCTTCAAATGATAAATCTTCTCGAACGGTGCCCCTGTGTTCATCATTTCTGCTGGCAAGGGCTTCACCCCAAACGTGGATATCAGGCTGCCCCGAGGTTTAGCCTTCGCCTGCTCTATACAACGGGCCAATGTGGTTGGGTCTCTTAATATCCCAATTGATATCCCCGTTTTGAGCCATTTTCGTCCTCAAGTTTGGAGATGGCGCAGCGAACCTCGAGGGTAAGTTCAGACGGGCCAGCATCCGGCTGTAAAAGAGAGTCCGCAATATCCTAGGTTTTCAACGTGAACATTGGGGATTGTAGAAGTTGATACACTCAGAAAGGCACTCAGAGCGGGGCACTGGTGAACCATTGGCGTCTTCCCTCAACCGTAATTAAGGGTGAGGTGAGCCCCATAATGGAAAGGGGATTTAAGGGGTATCTGCCACAATGGTAATACTCTACCTATATCCTCCCCAAACAACGAATTGTTTTCCAACCAAAGCGTTACCTGTATATCACTGTGAACTTGGTCAAACAACCATCCTTCCTTCAGACACAATAATGAGCCCTATCTCTCAGTGCTAACACGTTAATCCCCTCCTAAAATTCAGAAGGTATGCAACAGGGCCTTAGCTCGCAATCCGATCAGAAGCTGTCAAATAACCTTTGGAGGCCACCAGACTAAGATAGAAGGGGGATTCTACATATTAATCTGATTTTAAACGACGCTACCCATATTTCCAGTCTTTCCTCTTGAATGGTGCTGCCGGATGAGCCTGAAAAGCATATAACCTAATGGTAGGCCAACTAAGCCTAGGACCAGTAGGATGCCAATACTCAACTCATTACTTTCTCGCTTTCGTACCCATATTCCAATATCAATGAATGTGCACAAGGCACCCAAGACGAAGCACAGGAGCATATGCACCTTAGCTAATCCCCAAATAGGGTTCACGCCAAACTCTTCCAATAACTCGTCCTCCTTTTGTGCCCCCAAAAATTGATCTACAATGGGTATGGGGTTTTCATGGAGCACCTTTCCGGGTAGTGACTTCAAATCGGTCGCTTTGGTCCGTGCATGAGTGGAGAGATCGGAGAGAATGATGAGGCAGAAAACTGCTGATGTAGATGCTCCGAGATTGAAAATGATGCTACCATAGGTGAACCACCGGAGTGATGGAGAGCTGACTGACTCCGGACCTGGATTGTCAGTAGAAAGGAGTTGCAGAAGAGTGGCTTGAAGGCCTGTGAATAGAGCCGTCTACAAGTTGTCAACAAAGGTGCTCCACCCTGGCCGCTGAAAGCGCACAATGACCGCAATTGCCGTGATGGCATTCGTCCAACCATTCACGACACCCGTGATTATAGGAGGGAGCATGTCTATAATCAGTCGATTCATTTTCAGGCCAGGAGCATAATTCGGGAGAAGCGAGCGTACAAGCGGCGAGTTTCTTGTTTATTTCGTCTTCACCTCGAGGGTGGTCGGACTGGACAGGGTTCGTGCTCGACATGGGGCCTGAGTAGGGTTCCCGATAGAGGCAGCGAGGCAGGCAGGTTCTTATAACTGCTCCCACACGTGTGCATGGCCCGACTCCTCTGACAGTGGTCCTCGGGAGCGGTAGGAGCTCATATGAGTGTATTTCATATATCTTCCAGAATTGACGGTGGCGACATGAATGGCTGTCGGTGTCACGTCTCAACTTGTGTCATCTCATTAATCATTCTTAAGTGAGAAGTGGGAACCTCAAGACTATCCGTAGTGTTGTTGTATGTCTATCACTGGCTGTGTGCATAGGCTGGACCGCCAGTCAAGGTGGGAGCGGTCAACGGTGAGCGCGACGAGAAGAGGGTGGGCGGGTAAGAGCATAACCACTCCTGACAAAAATCGAGAGTCATCTCGTTATTACCGAGACCCTGGACGCTGATTACCTGTCGGTCGGGCCGTTCAGCTGGACGATCAAGCTAGATTTTAACCACTGCCGCGCGGCCCTTTCTGTTCCCGAGCAAGTCCGCCTTTTCCCCCCGACAGAACTTCAATGGAGAGTGGTTGAGTTTATGACAACAAGGTTTTTCGTTCGGCGGATCTTTTTCGTTAAAAAGGGCATCCAGATGGGTCGATGGACCTTAGAACCTCGGCTCCATAGTTGGTGCAATACACGACTGCCTTAGTCGGTGCCTCCAAAGTGTGGCTATCAGTCGTGGTCTTTAACTCGAATGTGGGACGGCCATGAGGTCTTCGCCCACTAATGCTTGACCTGCGGGCCTTTCCATGACGCGGATCAGTCGTGACCCCTTTAGTTAAGACCCTCCTTGTTTGAATATGGACGGCCAGAATCCTCGAGTCCTGCATTGCGTGCCCCTGTGCCGTCTATTGAACCAAAACTGATAGTAAGTAATACGAGTTCCGCAATACTCTCAGAAATACAGAGCCTTATCGCCTCCTAGGGTTCCCGACAAGCACTGAAAACAGTATTGATGAGACGCTAAACAAACGTAAACCTCGAACCCTCCACTCAAGTCAGGCATGACTGAACCCTCCGAGGAAATTCCCTGTTCTTAAACGATGGTGTCCCAGTCGTCGTCGTACATGACTACGTGCCAGGTAGGTGATACCGACCTGACCCGGCTTACCATCCCTTTCTAAAACCTATATACCCATCGATACCTTCACAGCATAATCAACCGCACCTATCTTCCTCTCATCGCGTATGCTACTCAAAAACCGTCCCAGAGTCTTCCCCGAGCTTAAAGATTCCCCGGTGGTAGTAGACCCTGAAGTCGTCCCCCAGCCTGATACCGAAGTGCAGCCAAAGTTACACCTGACAACTGGCATATTGGGTATCAGCCCAGCAATCCTTATGGTGTCATATCTGGTCCTTGTTCATTTCGTGGTTAGGATCAAAATGAAGCAAAGAGAGAAGTATCAAGGTGGACCTGGTTGAGAGATCTTCAGCGGTGGGGCAATGCTCTGATACCAGAGCGAGTTGCCTTTGGCCCCTTCGTTTACGATCTTTGCTTACAACAAGTGGAACCATTGCTTCAGGCGCCCTCGGTCTCTGAATCTCGCGAGTTTATGTCGGGTCCTTCGGGCAGGATAAATGAAACGGTTGATACTCACACCTAACAGACAGGTTGGATTTATTGAGTCCTAACGTGGTTCATTACTTTATCACGATGCTCGTGTTGTTTGTCAACGGCGAGACCACATATATACCAACTGCTTAGGCGTGCTATTTGTGTCATGGAACACTGATGAACCATAAAACCATTAAATTTTAGCCAATAGGGTACGTTTGTGAGACAAATAGGAGAATTGGAGGATCAACGTTTGAGTGTGCGGCCAGATGCAGTATCATTGATGAAGTTAATACAAGGGAACCGATATGTATTCTGTATTGATACAGGAATCCCTGTAAATCAGTAAATGAGCCCCCTTCACGATGAATCAATTAGTGAACTGGCCATATGACCTACTGCAGGTGTGAAGACACCATGCAAGTGCCAATGTCCTCAACACACAGTGCAAAGTTGATTCTCAATGAGAGGCAGAGGTTTGCGAATATCCCATGCCCTTCAGGCTTATGTCAAGTTTATGGACGAACGAAATAGCCTGGGGAGGGAGAACCACCGCACACGAGGTGTCTGTGACAGTTATCAGCAGGTCTCGATGGGCGGGTGAATGCGGAGGCGTCCCGGATCAGAACGAGGTACTAGAGAATCCACGCTAGAAAGCCGGGAGAGGGAACGGTACCGGTATGGGCCGTGTCAGGTGGTTGGTCATTGAATAGATGACCGGTAAGATTTAGGGTGCAGGGATGGGTCACCTAATAGGGACGAATGTCGGGGGTGTGTCCTCTCCGGCAGCGAAGACGTGCAATGGCCGTGTGAGTACATATTATGTGCCGATATTGACCACGTTGGGTTCTCCCCAATCGTATAACCGGACCCCAAGTCCATTGCCAACGGCAGGCGGGACGAGGTGGTGATCAAAGGACGCACCTTGGCCAGCCTCTGATTCGTCGTCGGCAGGCCTTCTCGATCATAATGTCGTCGAATCCCCCGCAAGAGCAGCCACAACCCCCTCCAACCTCGTCGACCTCGTCGACCTCACCGTCCAACACAACCGCGTTTGTCGCTCATGGCGATGCGCTCGACGACTTTCTTGTAAGCTTCTGGAAGCGCCAAGTCGCGACGGCAGAGAACGACCCGCCGCACTACGGCAAGCACCCACCCCTGCCGCTCGCCCGCATCAAAAAGGTCATGAAGGCAGATCCAGACGTCAGGGTGTGTACCAGCTCGAATCGGGTCTCTCGCAGATTTTTCGCTGAATTTCTTTTGGGCCGATTTCTGTTTGTGGCCTCAGATGATCGCGTCGGATGGTAAGCAAGCACGCGCAGTCGACGCGTCATTCGATCCAGTCGACATCCGTGGACTGACCAATTTCTCCCTCGCTCGCTTTCATCTTCGTGATTAGCGCCGGTTCTCTTCTGCAAGGCTTGCGAAAGTACGTTTCATGTACCGGGTATCACCGCGTTTTGTACTAACATCTCTGCTACAGTATTTATCCAAGAACTCACATGTCGCGCGTTCCTCGTCGCAGATGCGCACAAGCGCCGCACAATCTCAAAATCAGATATCACTCGCGCCCTCTCAAAGTCGGACCACTTCGATTTTCTCATTGATATCGTCCCCCGTGATGAGACGGAGAGAAATAAGGCTGCGCGCGTCGCTGCCTCGATCCCCGCGGGAAGCCATGCACGCAAGGTGCGTATGGCTCTCTCATTCTCCGGATATTCATATTGAATCTTATCTCATGCTATTTTCGTCATTTCTTAGTCTTCTACGGGTGGCAGTAGCGGACGAGTCAACCCTCCGGGACGCGCCGGCTCGGGTCCCTCAGCTACCGCCAATGGAAGTGGAGGACCCGACTCTGGACCCCCAGGTGGACCGATTAACCCCATGGGCTTACCGCCTCTTGCTGGCCCCTCCGCGATGCACCGCCGAACCTCGGTGAGCACATTGAATGCCACCGGCCAACCGCAGCTTTCGACCAGCCCGACGTCGATGGGTCCTCCACCGCAGTTTCTCAACCGCCCCTATCCCCAGCCACACATCAATGACGGCGTTCCCCGGCATGGGAGCATGAGCATGCCTTCGCATAGGCCCAGTCACCCACAACTGTCTATGCCATACGCGCATGTGCACATTCCTCCACCGCATCAGCACCAGCACCAGCAAACCCCCACACCGACCTCGGCCTCTTCAGACCACCAGCAGCACTTCCCGCAACAGCCCCAGCACTTCCCCCCGCACTATTCGCACTCGCACTCATACCCTCCGCCCCATGGACCTCTCACGAGCCCCACCGCGCACACACACCCACATCCCTACGGCCGACCGCGCCATTCAAACTCAGACCCCCCCGCCCTGATGCGTTACGGAACTGCGCCCCCCCCACCGGGCCCAGCACCCTTTGGCTATGGAGGTGCGGTGGGTGAGGGTGCGTATGGTGAGCGTAAACCGAGTATCTCTCCTACCACTGGCGCCGTGGAGGGGTTGGAAGGGGACACGACGATGCAGGATGCGGGGCGTTAGCTGACGAGTGTATGTTAGTGTGGAAAGCACCTCTCCGGTGGGAAGGATGAGCACAAGATGGCGAATGGCGTACCATATATGCGAATCACCTTAACAAATTACGACCTATGCTGATGTGGAGAGAGAACGGACTTGGTGTCCTTGTTGTCTTGACACGACCCATTAAACTTCCTCAACCCGTTCAAAATGTATCATTCATGCCTTCCAACCGGTCCGCCCTCTGCTGTTTATCGCTTGCCTATGTCCTGATTCGTTCGTTCGTTCTGATCCCTTCTAATCGTCTGTTGTTGTGATTGAACAAACTCCCAAAGCTTGAGTTCGTTTGTAGCTTAAGACTTCTTTTCGTATTCTCTTTTCGATCGTGTGGCGGTGCCCATTCTCAATCATTCTTTCTTTCACTATACCGACGAATCCAATTATGATCCCGAGACTCTTTACCTGCCTTATTTCCTACGTCCGCTGTTTAGTTCGTCTCTTGACACCTAATCCTTGGAATGGACTATTATCGGCTGCGTTTGTACATGCATGACCTGCTCTGCTGAATTAAAGTCAGGGGCTGTTTATTTGTTATCGCCGTCAGTCTCTTCAAAGGTGGCTCTGGGGGTTGTGATAAATACTTGCGGCTCATCCCCGTCTCCGTGAGGGCCTCACATGAGCCTGGGATAAAGATAGTTCCAAGAAGTGTCGGGTGGCTATCGGGTCTATTAGGCCCTAGCTTGCATATAGCGCTTTTATGCTTTAAACGCCTTCAGGTCTAGGTTCTCTTGTCAACACGCAATGGAACTGAACGTACAGTAGAAGCCAAGAGAATCACCTGGCGTGAATCAGATGTGGTCGGGTCCAACTTGTAGCAAATACATTCTAGGGAGACATATCAGAGCACACGACTAACGGGGCACTGGAGTGTAAATAGGCGACGTTCCGGTTATAAGGAGCCCTTGCAGTCTAATCTAAGGAATACCGGCGCTCCTTTGTCCAGCCCAGCTTGGCCCTCCACCTTTCGCACCAGCAGGAATGAACGGCCACACATCCCCACCAGGCGCCCTGGCACCGAATTCTGAACGACACTTTTCACCGGAAGAGCAAACTGCACGCGCAGCTAACCTCAATCGCTTCGAATTGGAACTTGAATTCGTCCAGGCACTCGCGAACCCGCATTATTTGGAGAGCCTGGCAGTACAAGGGGTACTAAACCAACCTGCATTCATCAATTATTTGAAGTATTTGACGTATTGGTTGGACAAGGACAAGGTTTACAGCCAATTTGTTTCGTAAGTCTTTGACACTTCTCTGTGGTGAGCAGTCTAGGCAAATCACATCAATTAAAGTGCATACACTGGATCATATGAGCGTCGCCCTTGGGTTGATTTCAAGAGAACAAATGCCACTTTGGCGCACGCGCGTTAGTGCACATTGAACCTCGACAATGGTTCAAAGGAGCCCCACGAGTTAAAGATAATTTTCGTGAGGACCGTGTCAACCAGTCGTCTTGGGAAGCGACGACATGTGCTATATCAGGCTAAAGGCTATTTGCGCTACCTGGGCGGCCTCCGTCGATGCCCTCGATGCTTCAAAAGAGTACATCTAGGACAACTCTCCGTTCCACATCATTTGATAATGCATAGATCTCCACTAAGTGGTCTGACTGACAGTCTGTCAACAGATATCCGCAAGCGCTCCATCATCTGGCACTCCTTCAACAACCGACATTTAGGAATGCGCTCAAAGACCCTCTCCTAAAGATGAGACTCCACGAGGAGCAATACCTCCACTGGAATACATGGTACGTCACCGCTACTCTGCTACGAGACCGAATAGACCCACGAGCCTCTCCCTTTTTTGCTCTCCTGTTGCGCTCAATGGACGGTTAGGCGTATGGAAGACGAACTTCCGTCCACATCGAATGGCACCACTGTTCCGCCACCTCCCCCAGAACGAGCCGCAGCCGAACCTCCTAAACGACGAGGTACCAAACCCCGCACGCCAGGTACACGGACTCCGCGCACACCCCGTACACCTGGCAGTGCCATCCGGACACCAGGGCCGGGAGCTTTAGGAGGAAGAACTCCCAGAGGGGCAAGTGGGCTCAGCATCAGCATTAGTGCGAGTGACTTGATTGGGAACTCAAGCACACCTGGGGGTACCGCACCCGGCATGGGCGTAAGCTCTCCTCTCAGTGCTGCACCGTGGACACGCGCCGTTACCAGTCCATTGGTGACGGTTCTTGCAACAGGAGAGGCGGGAGCTGGGTCGGGTATCGACACCGCTCCTGGTGCAGGTGGGGCCGCCTTTACCGAGCCGAATGGGTCCACCCCAGCGGATGTTAAGCCGGTGGTGAATGGAAATGGATTGGTACCTCACCCCCCTTAGAGCAAGCCGGGCCTAAAGGTCGAAAGCCTTTGGAACGAGGTCGGATATTGAAGTAGTTGGGTCCCACCGTGATTAGAACGGAATAACGTTCGTTCCGTTGTAATTGAGAATACGATGGGAGTCGTGGCCCTTTTCTTCCAGATGAGCAAGTGATGTATTGAAGGACCTTTATGTATCATATGGCGCAAGTCTCTAGTTGCTATCTGTGGCTCCTGGCGCTGGCGCTGCGTCTTGGAACGCCACCGCATCTCTAGCAGCTTGCCGCTGCCTAATATATTCCTCTCGTATGAGGTCCATCCGTTCAGGGGTAGTACTGCAACAATTATAGTCAACCAGGACGCAACCGAGCAAACGTCTGGCATTAGATGTGCAAACGAGCAGGCTCCTCAGAAATATACGTACAACTTCTGAAGACATCTTTGTATGTTGAGATACTTTTCTTTACACGCCCATATTATCGAGACAGTTCGACCAGTTGCGCAATCTGCAAAATCTAGAAGAGCATGTTAGAACAAAGACCCCGCTCGACGACGCAGCAGTTGGATGGACGGTTTATGCAAGATTTTCAGGGCAAGCTCGTCCTTGCGACTGCCGCGGGCAGCGCCAGAGCCAGTTACGGAAGTGATACCAGCAGCAACGAAGTGAGAATACGCGTCTGTCGAATATGACGACGAAGACGGAAGATTGGGAGAGTGTAGATATGGAGCAGCAGATTTGCGAGCAACCTTTTATTACCGGATCGCATTCTTTCTGGGCTCGGGCCTTGGTCGTCTTCAACAGAGCTTCCTCTTCGCGTCTGGATAAAGTATCCATCGTTAACCCTAGCGACTCTAAGCAATCCGTTTGTCCTTGTGCGAAATTGGGTATAAAGGCAACGGTTCAAGCTTAGGTCGGGGTCGCTCGGGGTCACCCTGCCTGGTCTTGCCCTTGCCTCTGGTCTTGTCCTTGCCTGGTCAAACGACCCAGACGGTGGGTATTATCACTCTCTCTAGTCGACCCAAGTTCAGATTCTCATCGTCTCTTTGGCCGGTGCCAAACAAGGTTTCCTTGACCTTGACTTTGGCCCGCTCTGTCTTCGCGGCAAGAGTGCGAAAGCAGCGAGCCACGACGATGACGACGACGACGACGACGACGACGACGACGACGACGATGAAGCGTAAGGTGGAACAAGTCGTGCGATATCTATCCTTCCGCAACAATATCCTCACCATCCCCGGTTACCGTTTCTCAGAGGTGCTTACTACTTTTCAATACTCGACCGATCAGCTGACCATACTCGATTCTCTCTTACCTCACATATTCTCATCCTTTCTATAACCCTAACTACCCTCCCTTCGATGACGCAACTTTCGCCCCCTCGCCTGCCTTCGTCGATGATGCGTTCATCCAAACACACCTCCGTGATTGGTTTCGCTTCAACCTTACTGGTCGAGTAATCCCTCAAGGCCGTTCCGTGGAATGATACCGGAAGTTCAACCATTCTCGCTGAAGGACACAACCTCAAGGACGGTTCAAATGTACTTGCAAAGATAGCCCCTGCACATTCTAATGGTAGTCTCTGTCTAGACCGCGAACTTCATGTGTACGTCGCACGCTTCTGACGTTCTCGTCGGCTTCTCTCTTGCTCTCTTGCCCCGTGAAGCGCACACGCGTCCTTCCATTCCTCTCGATGATCCGGAGATTATCCTCGAGCGTCAGAAGCCGCCCATGCAACCCCGAAGGCGCGGGCTGATTCGAAATGTGGGCCCTTCTAGTGCGTCTCAAGGACGTTTTGGGCAACTTGGCCCCTTTTACCTCTAAAAACCTATAAGCGAACACACCTTGACATCACCCGCAGACTCGGCCGACTAGCAAACACGACAGAAGGCCGGGTAACTCTCACTCTCGTCGAATGCTTCAATGTCCCCAAGGACGCAGGAGACTGCACCGTCCTCATCCTCCTCCACCCGGGTACCAATGAACTCGGTCACTATTTTCCCCCATCACACATCAACCCCCTCCTACTCCCATGGATACCTCCCCAAAAATCACGGCCTACCACCGCTAACGGAACTGCTGTCAGCTCCGTGACTCAAGAAGACGTGGAGATGTCGGATACCACTCCTGATGGTCTTTTTGAGTGCATTACGACGCCCCGCGAACCTCTTTTCTCCGGTGGACAAGTCGCGCGCGGTGGAATGGAGATTGAACGAATAGACGGGTCTGACCTCACTGTTGACGGAGACGTAGAGGACGAGGGCTCGGGTGATGCCGAATCGTGGGACATCATGGACCTCGCCTCCTTTCTCGAGTTTGCGGTCAGCGCGTCCCACTGCTTGGAAACTCTCCATAAAGCGGGCATCATCCATCGTGAGATTCGGCCCAATTCGTTTCACGTAAACGCCCATTCGGGTGTAGTCCGCTTCGCCCATTTTGGAAATCGTTCCGTCTCCTTGGAGCGGCTCGGTGGTCCGAGCAGTCTCGTCATCGAGGCGGGTGAATTACCCGAGTGGAAGCAGCGGAAAGTAAAGGAGGCAATGTGCTATCTTGCGCCTGAGCAGACCGGTACAGCGGAGACGGTCGCGGAGGACCACCGGACGGATTTGTATGCCCTAGGCGTACTGTTTTGGACGTTGCTTGTTGGTCATGGCCGGTTGCCGTTTGAGGGCAGTGCGATGGAGCTGTTGCATTCGGTGGTGCAGAAGCGGCCGGTGTCTGTGCATGAGGTCCGAAGGGATGTACCGGAGGTGGTGTCTGAAATTGTGGACAAGGTGGGACACGGTTCTGTAGGTCTATATTCTTGTTGAAATTGACGGGTACTTTTCTAGCTCCTTGCGAAAAGCCCCGATAGGCGGTATAATTCCGCTGTTGGGCTGAAAAACGACCTGATGGAGTGCCAGAAGCGGCTCACGCTTTCCTGTGCGTCAACAGGCACATCGATGGAACTCATCCCACCCTTCGAAATCGGCCAACACGACATGTTCCTCGAATTGACGATCCCAACTACTCTCGTATGTGCCACTTTCCCGTTAAATGCCTTATGATACTCACGGTTTCGTCAGTTCGGCCGTGAACGCGAACTCGAGATCACCCGCAATGTAATCCGAGCTGCCTCGATGGAGCACTCGCACGCCTTACAATCATCGGGTCCAACAATCCAACACTACCGTTCATCATCGAATATGCAATACCGAGTCTTGGGGATGCATGGCATGTCAAGCACAAGCCTTCTCGCCACTAGTACAAGCGAGCATCCCACCACTGAAATGGGGACTAGTAATGGTGTCACAGCCCATCCTACTGTTCCGTTTATAGAATCGCCAGGTGGGGGAGATGGATCCGCAACCACGCACACAAATGTGTCCACTTGGGAGTCAAATCCCTATGGAGAGGATGGAGTCCAAGTCCATCCTCCTATTGGTGGTATTAATCCGCCTCCTGGGGACCCGTCTCCTCTCAGTATCCACCGGAACATCGACTCCGTTCGCCGAGGAAACGGGCTCAGGCACTCGCCCGGCTCGTCCGTCCTCCAGTCGCCCACGATTCAAAATGCAGCGGGCATCGGCGGACGTGGTTCGGCGAGCCTCAGCGGCACGAGTTCCACCGCCCCAAGTGGGACCAGCGGGCTTCCGTACCCCCAGCGCAGCAAGGCGGTGATGGCGCGTTCGGTCGTCGTTTGTGGCCCGGCGGGCATTGGGAAGAGCTCGTTGATACTTGCGAACCAGGCGAATTGGCGGAGTTCTGGGCTGTGGGGGTATGCCAAGATGGTCAAGGGCGAGTCGAGCCCTTTTACTGGACTGGTGCGTCACAGTCACTGCTCCTTCTGGTTTGGCAGACTATGTGACTGATTGATCGTTTTTGGCTTAGCTCTCCTGCCTTTCCTCGGTTCTTCGACAGCTGATGGCTTTCCACTCCGACCTACCCACGTTCGTTCAATTACTCCGAGTGCGACTCGGCCCGCAGGTTATCAATATCCCACTCTTGTACCACGAGGCACCCGAGCTAAGGGATATCCTTGCACTCTTCCACATCAACTTCGATGAACCCAGTGTCGCGCTCTCTACCGAGGAGCTTGGTGCGAGGTTCCAGAGTCTTGTGGAAACGGTGTTTGGTGCGGTTGGGGATGTGCGGCCACTTGCGCTTTTCTTGGATGATATACATTTCGCGGACGAAAGTTCATTGGATTTGGTGGGGTTATTGGCAAACTCTCGAAGTCGATTGGTATGTCCATGAATAGCGCGATCTACCAAAGTCAGTTGCTGACTCCAGGTCCCAGTTAATACTCGCCACATGTCGGGGTGACGACCCGTGAGTTACTCTTTGGATTCCCTCATTTGTGACCGGGTGTTCAGAATGTCACAGACACCAACTCACTAGAGTCCGACATGTCTTCACGAGTAAGACCCGCACGACGTGGATCGAGCTCGTACCTCTCGAATTTAACGCATTATCGGCTTTGGTCTCGACCACCCTTCAACGACCTAAGGATGATGTCGCTCCACTTACCCGACTGGTCCACCGAGTGTCCATGGGGAACCCATTTTCTGCGAGGAATTTATTGATTACCGTTCGGCGTCAAGGACATGTGGGTTACATTCCTCTTCAGTGGTTCGGTGCTTACGGGCCACTCTAGATATGGTATGAGTGGGGAGTCAATACTTGGCAGTCAGTTTGGCTCTCGCACTAGCAATATCAGTTCTCATCTCTGATCAGATACAATCTCGCCGCCATCGAGCAGACCGTACACGCCCACGTCTCTGCTCCTACCGACATATCATTCCTCATCTCTCATTTCCGTGAACTGCCAGAGGAAGCCCAACAGTACCTGATATGGGCTAGCATATTCAGTCCAACGTACGCCTGCATGTCTCCCCGAATTTGTTCTCTACCTCCATACTCTCTCCACAGGTTCAAGATCAACGATATTGCAACCATGGTGGACTGGGATGAGGACGGTAAATCAGACGACCTCAACCTCATTCAGCTACTTGGAAAACGGAAGTCTGCATCGAGAGTGATCGAACATGCTCCTAGCGCTGAGCTCGCCTATAGCAAACCGAGTATGCGGGGGTTGCAGCAAGTGCTTGCCCAGGGGTGGTTGGTTCAACGTGCGAGGGATATGTGTAGCTTTATGCACGACCGATATCGACAGGCTGCGATACATATGGCCAGCCAGCTGCCGGATATCACCGTGATGAAGATGTGCTTGCGAGTCGCCTTCAAACTCATGCAGGTGTGTCGCCGAGTTCCTCATGGTGCTATTCCAGGGCCTAATGCGGGGGTTAGGAGACCGGCAAGGACAGGAGGGATGTTTACCGGATAGCGGAGTATTGCCGCCGGTGCATTCCGTTGATTCGCGAGCACCCCAAACGGGAGGAATTTGTGGACTGCTTAGTGTTGGCGGCTGAAGCATCGGCTGCGCGAGGGGCACATGAGGTCAGTCGTTCACATTAGTTTGGTTTACCTTACATCTCAGGCGTCCATGGACAGCTTGCCCTTCAAGCCTTCGTTAGCGCACGGACCTTGCTTGGAGAAGGTGCATGGCAAGAGTATCTTGACCGTACCCTGGTTCTATCTCTCAACATCTCTGAGTGAGTAGTCTTCGGGCCATTCATCACCAAATATTCATCACATCATAGGTTATACGGCGCACAAGGTGCATACTTGCCCGATAGCAGCTCTTTAATATCTAACGCTCCCATAGGTAATCATGAAGCGTCAGAGCAACTCATTTCCGAAATTTTAGCTCACGCTCGTCGGGAAGAAGACCGGGCACGTGCACTCCGATTACGAAGTCGTAACAAATTCTTGCAACGAGACTTCGAGAATGCCTTCAGGGATACTGTATTAGCACTGCGTGAACTGGGGGTTGAAGTTCCGGAAGTTGTGTCGGTCAAGCAAGCAGACGCCATGTTTGATCAAATCAAAGCGGAGATACTCGCCCTTGGCTTCGACCACATCTGTGCATTGCCTCGGACGCGGAACCCGAAGACGGATCTCATTGTCTCTCTTATGAACGACGCAGCTACAAATGCATTTTGGGGTGCCGGACCTGGGTTTCCCGAGTGGATTGGACTGACCGTGAGTCCAACCCCATGTGCGTACCAGGTTTCACTTACTGATTACCGATCAAAGACCATCAACATTGCGCTTCGGTATGCTTGACCAAGGCATGGCTTTTCTCCCTGAGCTAACTCAGAGCATAGTGAGGGAATATCACCGGGCACCGCTCTCGGCTTCTTATGGTGTATTGGAGGTATGGGCACCCATAGGTGTGTGGACTCGTGGTTGAACGCTTGATTCGCTAGGTGCCGCGGAACGACGCCAGCTCTATCGGTTTTGTGCGGATATCGGTGGGCTTGCCCTCAAAATAGCATACGACCACGGAGGCGTGACGGAGAAGGCGTAGGTAGTCCCCAGTACGTCCAACTACCACCACTGACCCCATGCTTAGCCGAGCCGAAGTTTTGTTTATCGCTATGGTCTCTGGATATGGCCACGATCATCTCAAACACACGCTACCACGAGCCGATCAGGCAATCAAGTTGGCCCGCTCTGCCGGTGACCGAATCTACGAAGGGTTTAGTCAATGTTATTCATTGGCCACCCGATTGCTCTGCGCAGAACACTGTATGTGACGGGTATCACATCACCGCACATCCGATTCTGAAAATTCTACAGTAAACGAGTTGTTGCCTTCTGCCGAAGAGGCAGTTGCAGACATTCGCGTCTGGACGGTCCACAGTGACACCAATGCGCTCGCAATCAGTACGTATATTTCTCCTGAGCAGACCCTTGTCTACGTGCTGAGACCGTGTAGGTATTCTCATGACCATCCGTGCACTCGCAGGCGAGACCATCGGGCGCAACGCCGACACTGCTTTTGACACGAACTTATGGAAGGAAGCAAATTACCTTCAAAAGCTGCAGGAATGCTCCGGAAACCTGGATCTCACTATGAACTGGTATGTCAAATGGCCCCATAAGGCTGATGATCGCCTGACTTGATCCTAGGTACAACAGCTTCAAGGTAAATTATTACGTGTATCCATTCTCATTTACTAACTCGTTCCTAGTTGGTCGGCCTTCATGCTCTTGGTCACTACTCGAGGGCCGCCGAGCTCGGGTTTGAAGTCTACAGGACCCGAGAGTTGTATCCTAGGTGAAAATTTGTAGTGGTTGTGTTACAGCGAGCTTACATCTTATCCAGTCATCGTCACGTCCGCTTCGGACTCTTCTTCCATTCGCTGGCGTTGATACAATGCTCATGGAGTGGTTCCATTCCGAAAGACCAGCGCAATCGCTACCTCCATCAGGTTCAGCTTAACCAGGAATATATCCGGAGATGGATCTCACCGAGCCCAGTGAACAACAGCACGTGGCATGCTCTCATCGTAGGCCGTCAGAATCATCGGTACGGCGCAATACCCACATTTTTTTAATAGGAAGCAGAGCTAGCCTCATATCATGGCAAATCAGATGCCTTCAAACTCTATGATACTGCTGTCAAGTATGTGACATCCCCGGAATGTCGGCAATGTGCTTACTCGTGGCCAGACTCGCGATGGACAACGACTGGATAATGGAGGAGGGTTGGGCCTTGTACTTGGAAGGATGCCATTTCCAACGCCAAGGAATCGAGTTTGTTGCTATTAACAATGTGCTGTGGCCAAGCTGACCTTTGATAGGGCTCTGGGCACAGAGTTGCAACGTAGAGGAATCGCTCGTCATACCCAGTGGGGCGCTTACGGGATCGTCGTAAGTCTGATGATCCTTGTCGCTTCCTGCTCTGATTGGGTCACAGAATCATCTTGCCCGTACGATATCAGCCTCTTCCCCACTTGAATTAAAAAGACCCATCTTCTCAGCAGAGGTTGGAGGTACGGAGCTGCCTTCAACGCTTAACACCCAACCCCTAACTGACAGAAATCCAGTTCAAACCGACAACACCGTCGGAGCCTCTAACCAAAGCCAAATGACTGACACTCGAACACGAACGCACCTTACAGAGGACGAGCTAACCGGCCTGACCGCTGAGGATCTCTCAGATGTCCTCAAGTGGTCCCAAGTTATCGCTGCAGACATCAATCTCACTTCCTGTGCGTGGTACACTCTCGTGGGTTCAGCCGTACTAACACCTTTCAGCCCTGCAACGTCTCACTGAGATCGCAATCGGTTTGTCGTTGCATTTCTCCTATGTAACATTACCTTCATTCCTCACACAGAAAACTTCAATGCTCAAGATGCGGTCCTTGCGATGAAGACAGACGAAGGTGAATATACTGTAGCAACGAGCTACACGCCCCCTCAACCGTGTATAGTCTTTGAGTATGTGAGCATTATTTGGTGGGTCCTAAATAGTCTCATAAGACCACCCAGGCAACCAAAGTCGATCAAAAACATAGTCGATCCTCTGAAGCGAGCAGTACTACAACACTGTTCGTGATCTTTCCTCTCCGGTAATGGCGACGTTGACTATTTTTGCAGGTCTTCATACTCGCGAACGTGTATTTTTCCAGGACGTTTCAGCGGAGTCGCGATTTGGTCCAGAGGCGACTCAGACAAAGTTCCGCTCAGTAATTTGCGTACCAATGTCGAACAACCGTGGACAAGTTTACGGTGCCCTGTTCCTTGGCAACCACTACCCCTTCTCTCAGAACCATGCTTCTATCCTGTCGCTCTTGGTCCGGCAGGCCTCAATTTCGATTGCAAACGCTCTACTTTTCAAGTCCGTTCAACAAGCAACCAAAGCCAACTTACAGATGATCCAGTCGCAGCGTCAGGCATTGGAAGAGGCGCGCAAGAGTCGAGAGGATGCAATGAAGGCGACAAAAATCAAGAGTAATTTCCTCGCATCCATGAGCCATGAATTAAGGACGCCCTTCAGGTGCGTTTTTGATAGCAGGGCTGCCCAACGATGGCTCATTCCCTGATAAGCTCATTTTATGGGCTTCTGGACATACTTGGGAACACCGATCTTGACACCAATCAGCGAGAACTAGGTCAGGAAGCACCTTCCCCTACACACATGTGGCATTAACCTACCTCGGCAGTCCAAACGGCCCAACAATCATGCGAGCTTCTCCTGAAAATTATCGACTCCATCCTCGACTATTCAAAGTTGGTCGTCTCTCCTTGTTTTCACTGAATCTCACCCTCCGACACAGGCTTGAAGCCTCTGCCCTCAAGTTGGAACCTGTGCCATTCCTTGTGGAGGACGTGGTTGCTGATTGCGTTGAACTACTCCTTCCACTGGTACGTCCTGTCTTTGGTTTTTCTTTCCCACGCTAAACTTCTGTCAGGCCGCTCGCAAATTGGATATGGCATTTGATATCAAGGCGGATGTTCCGACGTGGGCTGTGGGTGATTATTCTCGGATCCGACAAGGTACGCATATCCGATTCTATTTCTTCTCGTCTCACCAGTATCCACAGTGCTCATGAACCTCCTTGGTAACGCTCTTAAATTCACTGCATCCGGTTCGGTCCAAACAATCTGTTCAATCGACTCATCTATCTCTTGCGCCCCTGGGGAAGTCGCTGTTCGTTGGAGCGTTAAGGACACTGGTATTGGTTTGTCAGAGACGGATACAAAGAACCTCTGGCAGCCTTTCTCTCAGGCCGATAATTCCAGCACACGTCGATTTGGTGGAACGGGATTAGGTCTCTCGATATCGCTCTCTCTGGTCAAACTTATGCGTGGGGACATTGGAGTGGAGTCGCAAGTTGGTGTAGGCTCAGAATTCTGGTTCTGGATTCCCCTCCAAATTCATGAGTCGCCAGAGACGAAAAAGGTAACATCCAAATTTATGCCTTTGACTGAGTTTGACCCCACCTCAGACTGAACAGGCCCTCGAGTCCATCCGTCAACGCCTGCTTCGACCGCGCCCACTACGAATTCTCGCTTCGTCTCGATCTCCGGTCACTCTTTCCCTCTTGACCACCATCCTACATGGGTTCGAGGTTTTTTGTGTCAACTCATTCGAAGAAGCCGTAGCGTGGCTCCATGAGACCGGGTCCAAAGGCCAACCAGTTGATTTCGTTCTCCTCGACCACTTCAACGCCAAGCGGTTGGAACAAATCCCCATGATACTCAACACATACGATAATATCAAAAATGCGAAAGCCATCCACCTGTACACGCCAACGCCAATCACAGTCCCTGCGTCTTCATGGATTCGCATCCCCACTGCCGCCGCCGGTGGAGATGTCGACATGGCAGTGGCTTCAGCGAATGGAAGTCTATCCACTTTTCCTTCCTCTGAGCCGGTCCTAGTCAGTGGAGGGGTAGGTGGTCCAATCATTCGAATGAACAAGCCTCCCAGACGCGCACGGTTGCTTGAACTGCTTGGTTCGCTCAGAGACGTCAAAACTCCCTTAGGAGAGCTTCCTGCGAGTCAGATTGGTCAAGCCTTGGCCAATCTTGAGGCTGCAAAGCCTTTGGTTGGAACGGTGACCGTTCTTGTTGCCGAAGGTTTGTAGTGACCGTCAATCTCTTAATCTCATAGCTCACATAGCCCCCTAGATAATCCTATCGCTAACCAGCTGCTGGTCCGCCAACTTCAACGCTACAAGCTCAACGTTGTCTCCACCACTGATGGCGAAGCCGCTTTCAAGGAGTGGGAGAAGCGAGAGCCCGGCTTCTTTATGTTCGCTTTATTTGACCATCGTACGCCCCGTTTATACAATGAAGTCGAGTTTGGCGACTAAGGCTACTCTCCAGATATGCCTATCTGCGACGGCGTTGAGGCGGCGAAGCGAGTACGGGCCGCAGAGATGCAGAAAAATATTACTATCAGTCTACCGAGTGCGTTTTTTGGCTCATAGATTGCGTCCAAAATCTAATCATATTTACCTAGTTATCGCTTTGAGTGCCGATTGTCAAGAGTCTAGCAAGGAACTATGCCTCTCGGCCGGAATGAACGGATTCCTTACTAAGCCCATGCGCCCTGGTAAGCTCTCCAATGCTGGAGGAAACAAAATGCTCACGCTGTCGGTCCTAGGCGATTTGCCGTCCCTCCTACGTACCTATGCTGGCACAGAAATCTCGGCGTCTGCCTCGTTGTAGCACGTACAACACTTATTCTGCTCCCCGTCTAATGCCCGGGACCTCGACTTTCTTGAATCCGCGCATTTGTGCACCATCCTCGAGTCGCCTCGCCTGTCGCCCGATCTAGCTAACCCACCCTATGGACCATCACATACACGGACGTGGTTTTTGTATTACTTCGCGAGACCTTGTTTACTATATCTCCAACAAATTGGTTGAGCTTGGTTGAGCAATATGGCTTCGCGGGAGGATATCACTACGTTGTATATATGATCTTGTAACATTACTCTGTACTCAAATGATTACCCCGAGTTGCCGCGGTCACGTCGCTTTGTTGCCAGCTTGAACTACTCTTCTCCCGTGCCAGTCGGTTCACGCGCCCTTTGCGCTAAGGCTAAGGGCCTGTTCGAGTTCTCCGTCGGGAATCCTTGGCTACTTCTCTCTGTTATACTCTCCTATACTCGACCTTTGCGGTCTCCAACTCGAACAAGGCACCCCATCCAACCATCGATTCATATCGATTCCCGCGCTTGAAGCACGGTAACTCACTAACAAATGCCATACTCATCAACGGTAATTGCAGTACCTTCAATCTCGGCAATTCTATTGCTAATTTACGAATTTCGTTCAGCGTACACCTAGCCTTAGCCATGGTGCTTCTGACCCCGACGCTATTCCCCCGCTGCTGGAAGCCTCAGATAGCACCGATGATGAAGGAGGCTCGGAGAGTGACAGTACTTCATTTGTCTCAGCCCTTGTCCAGCCAAGTGCCATAGCCTCGTCCCGGGCGGCGCGAGGCCCTCTCTATCATCAACCCGACGCGTCTAGCTCCAGGAACGCGGCAGTTACGAGTCGAGTTGCTGACGGTGAAATGCCGGCCCTTATGTCTTGTTCTAGTTCGGAGTATTCCGACGAGTACACGGACTCCGAAGGGGACGTGAGAAATGACACCAACCCGCGACCAAATGAAGAGGCTATCGCGGACAGATGGGGAGACGAAGCGGGTGATCTCGATAACCACGCTGGCGACTTTGGAGAGTACAATGACATTGAAACCCTTCGCAATCTTTTCCCACTAGAATGGACCGCAAATGTCACCACCGACAACACCCCACTTCCACCACCATGGAACACTTTTACCCCAGAAGACTTCGATGCTTTCGAGGACATGAACAATATGGTTGAACTCCTCCTCGGGCCCAATCCCAACTTCTTTCAGCCACAAAACGCAGATCGTAACCAGTTGGGCGAAGATCGTGCGAAGAAAATCCTCGATGCATTGGAGGTGGTTGATGAGCACCTCTTGGAGAGGTTCTTCGCGCTGAAGGCAGGCTCTGGGGAAGACGGGAGAGGATGTGCAGTCTGCTACGAAGATCTCAGGGTTCTTGTCAGCAAAGTTGTTGCCCTTCCATGTACCCATGTCTTCCATGAACATTGTCTCCTTCCTTGGTTCCAAAATCACTCAACCTGTCCAAGTTGTCGCTTCGACCTCGATCCCCAAAGGTGAGCCACTTACTGCTGAACCGACAAATCTACTAAACTCCTTGGTGGATACACAGACTCGTTCACCGTGGCTATCACCTTTTCTTACCCAACACCTCGCCTCCGCCTACAGTTGATCCGGTACCAAACCAACTCATTAGGGCTCGTCAGCAAGCCGTTGATGTTCTCGAAGCAACAATGAACGCCTTCGACTCAGATTCTGGCACTCAGGAGCGTCAGGAGCGTCAGGTTCGAGAGCGTATCCGTACCGATCTGGAGAGCCATATTTCGACGGCCTTCGACGTTACTACGTCTGCTGGATATGAGCAAGCTAGCGCATATGTCCGACATGAGATGAATCGAACCCGGCATGAGGTTACGACGCTCGAGCTCCGCATGTCAGAGGTTCAAGCTCGTCTGCGTTTAACAGACGAGCTAGCAGCACAGCAGCCGCCTTCAGAAATCCGAGAGGCCATCGCACAAGAGTTACGGTCGATGGCTCTCGCAGTCCGTGAATTGACTAGTCAACTGGAGGAATTGCGCTCCCGGGGCGCCCGGCTTCAAATTCAGCGCCAGCAGCAGGAATTGCAGGAATTCATGACCGCTGGAAGAGACCCACGCCCGCGACAGTTCCCGTTCCCCATTCTCCAGCATGACCGTCCTTCTCCACCGCTCCCCACTGACCCTCCTAACCCTCCTCTTTCTTCACCGGTCTTTTCTCCTGCATTGCTGCCGCCCATTGACCTCCCTGAGGGTGTGGAGAGCGAACCAAGGCCCACAAGGGTCAGCGATGTCTTCCACAGTATTTATGAAGACAGAGGGAGGCTGCACCCATTGCCGTTGGAGCAAAATCACACCGGGAATACCTCACCATCGCTCTCCGTCGAATACACCCCCATCAACGACGAAAACGACCCAGGCTCGGTCACGAGCAGTTCACGACAGGGCTCCTCGTCCAACCGAAATAGCCGAAGAAGGCCATCGGATAGGGTCCCATTGAGCCAGCTGGACGATGCCGTGGAAGAGAACGACGACCGCTATCTCAATGAGATGTTACCTCCTAGTCAACGGCCGAGTACATCCACCAATGTTATCGCACCCCAAGGTTCTCCCGCTGAAGTCGAAGCCATGCTGATGGCTACCTTGTCGGACGAAGACGACGAGCCTCATTTTGACTCGCGTAATGCCCGCCGTCGACAGTTCCGTACGCAGTCTCCCGCAATGGTGATGCGCACTCGTATCACTGGAGAGCAGCAAGCGCTATTGCTGAACGAACCCTATTCAAGAGAGGAAAGATATTCTGGTTTACCACTCACGCCTGGAGGACGACCTGCAACACCTGTAGGCCCGCCCATTGCAAGGCGGCCACCGCTTGAGCTTCGTGGAGCCGGTACGCCCGTTCTTGATGTAGAAATGCGTGATACTTCTCCCGTTCGTGTTTACCCACTCATGGTTCCTCCCTCGGCCATTGTTCGGGACCCACGGGCCCACCTCCCTATTCAGGCGAGAAGACGCGCGTGGTACCCACGAGAGGAACCGGAGGGCCTCCCACCTCTGGTAGATATACCGGGGTTGCCCGCGTCGCCTTTCTCGCCACACAGCGCACTCAATGGGTACATGACAGGTGGAAACCACCAGGCGACTTGGGATGCGTTTGCGTTACGGGAAACCGAAACGACTACCAGTCCTACTGCGGTCGGAAACCCTACGCAGTCTCCGGGAACCCCAGTACAGCTAAAGGAGTATGTTAGGCCCGCTGGGAAGAGTATCAGAGAATGGATTGAGGACAGGGAAAAGGCACTTGCTGCTGAGTCGTGTGGTGGCACCCGACCGGCGCGTTCTGTTACGGTAAAGGGAGTTTCAGATGAAGAAGCATGAAAGTTGTCTTGTATTTTGGGCATTCCCTTTGTTGTCTTTTGATATAAATCGACCAGATTCCTACTTCCTATGTTCACAAAGTGACTTTCTGGCTGATAATTGACCCACCACAGTATATAACAAGAACTTTCCCAAATGCAGAACAGATGGAGGGCACAGCAAACTGGTAGGTAAGCTGGTCCTACGGGGTCATGCACAAGAGAGAGTAGGACTGAACTCAACACTTCAGTCTGATAATACTGTTAAGATCAGAACTGGGATCAGAATGATCCCAGTGGGGTTTTTACGTGACAGTATCACTATCAGGCATTGGCCAGTCCAGGGGAGTGCACAGGTGGATAAGAAGGACACAGAGTCCTGAGTCAGACAGTGAAGAAGGGAGGAACAGGGGTGAGCTGAAGTTGGAAGGTAAAGGAAAGCAGAACAGGAGGGAGTATAGGTCAGGGGGGGAATTCTAAGCTGATTATCAGACTAGTGAATGATCTACAGGCTTGTACAGGTTATAAGGGAGACTACATGAAATGTACTAGAGATCAGCTAGCTAATGAAATGACAGGAGTGAGGAGGACATGACTGAAACAGGACCCCAAGAGGTGAGGAAATGAGGTTTTAGTCAGGGAGATGGCAGACAGGGAGAACATGGATAGGGAGAGCATGGACATGGAGTGCACAGACAGGGAGATTTTATCCAGGGCTACAAATAAGCAAACTGAGCATTACATACTGTAGGTATGCTGAAACTACTGAGGCAAGAGACCACCAAGGGCCAGCTTATCTGGAAGGTGACAGTGGGACTTAGGAACACTGCAGGCTGATATGCACACATGCTGACAGGCATGCATGCTGATATGCATGCATGCTGACATGGACACATGCTAGCAGGAGCAACTCAATTCACAGAATTGCATTGAGGAATGATGCCTCTACAAGCAATCCTAACAGCCAACAAATGAATTGGACAGGAAATCTGGTATGGAGGAGGGCCAGGGTTTTGCCAATAGCTTCACATGGTGTGTGTCTGGCTTGATTTTGTGATAGCATGTGCAGTGGCTGAATCCAGTGGAGGGAGAGGAAGGTGACTTTGTAGTGTGTGAGTTTCAGACAAGATGACAGGGCCCACTGGAGTCCAAGGGACACTTGGAGGAATGGGAGAGACAACAAAGAGACTTGATAGAATCTACAAGGTCAAGTGGAGAACTATGACCACTGTCTATGTACATTATATATGTGGGTCTACAGGGCATGTGGGACTTGTCAGGAATTGTAATGAAACAACCCCCCTATGTAATAAAACCAACACCCCGACATTTTTCCTTTTCTTTTTTTGACCATTTTCAACCATTCCTTTGTTATCACGTGACAGGCGGCCACGTGATACCAGCCTCAGTCATGTGATACCACCCTCAGTACCAGCCTCAGTCACGTGATACCAGCCTCAGTCACATGACCTCAAACCTCCTTTATGACTCACCGTCGCTTACACATCGCTCCCACTCCACGACCCACTCTCCCTCTTAGTCAGCTTCCCTATACATTTGCTGACTCACCGTTCCCACTCCACGACACACTCTCTCCTTTAGTCATCCTTCTTATACATTCGCTTACACATCGTTCCCACTCCATGACCCACTCTCTCTCTTAGTCATCTTTCACATACATTCGCCTACCAATTACCTGTATTACCTAATACTCTATCTGTACACTATATAAACCCACAAGTGAGGATACTGAATCCCCACTTTGTGTTTGCCACCTAAAAAGTAGTGCGAACTTAAAGTTACTTACTCCTATTGCCTCACTTTTACCACACCCTACCTATTTTTCTTTCCTTTTGTCCAGTTGAACAGACCCCATATGTCCTTCCTTTGTTCTCACATGACCTTTCTGTCCACAACAAGTCATGTGTTTCCAGCCTCAGTCCTGGCCACTCTTGTCAGCCTCACTCTTGGCCATAACACTCTCCTTTATTAGTCACCTTCTATCACATGACTGACACACTCTTGCACTCTTGTACTCTCTCTTGCGCTCCTGTCATTAGTCATCCTTCTCTCATTCAGTAGCATTAGTCATTCTCCCACTCCACACCATTCTCTCTCTTCTTTTCTCACTCCATGACTTACTCTCAGGTTTAGTCAGCCTTCTCTCATTCATTTGCTTATATAGCATTCTCACTCCATGCCACACTCTCCCTTCTTCACTCAGTAGTCACTCTCCATTCAGCTTCTCTATATAGTTGCCACTCACACTCTCCTTTCTTAGTCACTACATTTGTCATCATGACATCATGTACTCTCACACCACTCTCATGCCACTCAGATGTACTTTCTCTCATAGTTAGTATATATACCTCTTGATGCAGGACTATACTCTGCATCTTGTGTTTGCATCCCAAACTTATAGTGTGCCCCTCATCCCTCTTAAGTCACTTTGCTCACTCACCTAGGCAGCAGACCATGTTTCGCCACAGGAATGTGGAATCCAGTAACTAGCAGTTCACATGAGGTTTGGGGGTACATGGGAGTTGATGGAAAGTATTAGGAAAAATGTGTATGTGGTATGGGGTTCTAGTGTTGTCTACAGT
>Ga0307513_10001874_pt1 | contig 29897 bp, 35 predicted proteins | sample 15_EM_MG_FD_202174 | JGI IMG/M metagenome (GOLD analysis project Ga0307513, IMG submission 202174) | Populus trichocarpa ectomycorrhiza microbial communities from riparian zone in the Pacific Northwest, United States - 15_EM | ecosystem: Host-associated > Plants > Roots > Unclassified | place... | reverse complement strand
TACGTCGGTCAAATTTGATACTTCTCGATAAAGGCCCGCCGATTTAATATGTCGAGACATCGCCTCGTACCTCGACAGATCTAAGGAAGAATCAAAATTTTCCGAGATACGGTTCGCGCTGATGTCATTTTCTTTTGCTCACTCACCACCTCTATATAAGAGCTACCGTCTGGATTTTCTCCGATTGTTACAACCTCCCCACTACCGCTTCACCACCACCACTATTAGACAGCATAACGCAATGGCTTTCACTCATACAGTGCCCAACGCACTCAGTACTTGAGTTGTACTCCAGTTTGGCGGATTAGCTCTCTTCGAACAGCAATGGTATGTTTGGATAGGCAAACCTATTATTATTCACACTGGGTTGATGAGCTTTTTATTGCATGAGGTGTGTTGTCAAGTCGTTTATTCCATGCAGGGTGCAGCCAACTATATGCCCGGCTTCAGAGTGCTAGGAAGAATTGCGCCCCGCTGTCATCCCTTTTACCTGATGGTATAGCTGATACAAATTCCTGCGCTCCTAGATCATCGATTTCGGAGTGTATCCCCTGGATCATGCATCGACTTGATTCCCTTTTCCGCGAGTGCAAGCTCCGAACACAACAAGGTTCCTACTACTGGTAAGCATTGGGCGTGCACAAAATAAGTACTTGTCTCGCATTTCACGACTGAGCTGCCTGTGGTACGTGGCGTCATTTTAAGCAACCTCTAACGGTCGGAAAGTTGCTCATGTATTTTCATTAAATCTCAGGCTGTGGATTCTGGCTTTTCCATCCCACGGCGAAAAAGCATAATATGAGTACAGTAACATATCACGTCCCATTTCCAGATTTTATGACTATGGTCCCCTCTGTTCCCACCCTCAACGCCCATCATCATCCTCGTCCTTGTCGCTGCCGTGGTCATTCTCATTGTCGTATCCATAACTCACCTTATCCTCGTCCTGGCGGGTTTTTTCATGCTGGAATGGGGTTCTTGTCATGCAACCGATGTTCACCACGTCAGCATTGGGCTAGTTTCGCGATTGTGGGGTCCTTCATATTGGCCTTGGCCTGGTTTTGTCACATGCGGTCGACACATCCCTTGTTGTCGTGGGGTCTGCTATTCCAGCGTTGGGCTATTCCACATCCACTTCGACCTCACTGCACCTCGTCTTCTGCCAGGCATTGTCAGCACGGTGCCCGCCCACATCCTTCAAAGAGAGGAGGGGCCTCATCCCGAGGCCCAGTGGCGAAAAACACTTTGGCACTCAAATGAAAGCAAGTATGCTACTGTACAGGTGCATGATTACATTTCAAAATATGTTACAATATGAAGAAGGATAAAAAGAAAGTAAAGGTTGGCATGGTTCGTGGCTTGGGTCAGGTGGGATCACCTTCCGCCGTCAGACTTGTCATCGCAGTCAGGCTCGGCTGGGCATATCAAAGTCTGGTTTGAGTCAATGATAAATATAAAGCGCCAGCTTGAAATGGGCGGTATGTGTTCTTGATACTTCGTTAAAAACGTAAGGAGTCCGAATTTAATTCCTTGTGTCGACCCAACCGCGAATTGAAAGATGTAGAGGATGTCATCGAGCAAAATGAATGAGTTGAGTGCTTCGTGATTCGTGGCAGCTGGTACGTAAAAGATGCCCTCTTCAATGATTAATGGCCCTTCATCTAGAAACAGTTCAGCTCGTACTGGCTTAATCTCAACGTTGTAAGCCTTTTTCAGAGCTTCTCGACGGAATCTTTCCAGATTCAAATTATCTAGTGCGACATGACTGGAGTAGTATTGGGGCAGCGCTTCGTCTCGAGCTTTTTCGAGTTTAACCATTGGAAAGAAGGAAATGGTGGAACCCTTCTGGAGTTTGCGTTGTGCAAAAGCTTCAAAGAGGACGCCCGCCACACGCCGGGAATCAGGCACGCTGGTAATGGCGGACCATTTCGTCTTGTTGTAGGTCACGGAATTTCATGGCCAATCTCGTTTGAACAGCGGGGTTAATGAAAGTCACGATGGCCTGACTGCCCATATCATCTTCCTGCGCACGGCGGACAAGGCAAATCTTGTGTGAGGAGGTATCCATATGAAGAGACTTAGCAGCCGTGAATTGGCCCTCGATGTTGGATAGGTTAGTTGCCATGATTGCCGTGGTGACATCCTTTTTGTATGCCTCCAACTGGTCGGGATACTGCTGGTAGTTGAGACACACGTGAAGGGGAAAGCTGGTCGGAAATCTCATTGATACTGTCATTAGTGAACTTTCTGTCCGGGAACGTTGCACTATTCCAGGATGTTAGCGTTGAACGATGACATAAAATCAAAGAGATTGTTACATGAATAATCTCCTCTGCGGTCCAGGGATTCATGACAACAACTTTTATCCGCGCGACTTTGTGTAAACGCGACCACCTTTCTCTCTGTGGCGAAGTGGAATATATAATGAAATGGCGCGTGCCAAGGCCGGTGAGACGGTTTGGGGGCCCCTCCTTGGACTCGTCCGAGTCAACCAAGGTCCAGACGATCTCTTTTATGTTGAATTTGGGGGGCATAGCGTATAACCCTCTTCGACGAATAAGTAGCAGGTTTCATTAAGGCAGCAAATGACCGACTTTTTCTCACCGAGGCATCGACGCGCGAAGTAGAGTCGTGAGGAGAGCTGAGAGCAGCTCGCCCGGGCCTATCCGCCGGCTAATACCCATGATGGCTGTACAGGTGACTGCAATGAACAATGTTATCTGAGCGACGACATCTTGATCATTAACAGGAAGGGTGAAATGGTGTTCTGTGGGCTCGAGGTAAGCAAAGAGTCGGTACGCGGTACGGAACACTGACCAGAATTAAATTGAAGAGGTTTTTCACTATCTAAATGATAGATTTGGCGCAGGTTTACGACACGGGATCGAAGTTCAGAAAGCGAATTCCGGAGAACAGCTTTCCGTACGTTAACTAAGTGATCAGAGATCGTGACATTGTCGAAGGTGGTTTGAATTTTAGGGCGTAGAAATCCAGACACTCTTCCCTTTATGCGAATAGAATCATGTTAGTAATATGTGGGCCATGAAGCAACGAGGGACTCACCGATTCCTGGTTGACCGGTCATGACGACAGATGGGGCGAGATTGTGAGCCCGTTTATGATTATAATGGTACTCAAGGTAGGCGAAAATGCGTATATACTCAGCACGAATCCAAATCTTTGGGAACGGGAGACCTTCGATGCCGATATCAAGCATGTAGCAACCCGGATTGGTTTCAAGCTCGCTTTCTATATCAGCAACGGGCGTCTGGGTGCTACACCACTCGCTCTCCTCGACTGCCATGCTCGTTCCCAAAATTTTTGAATGAAACTGAGCGAAGGGTTCAGAATTATCAAGAATCGTCAATTGTTCCCACTCGGAGTAAGGACAATGGACATGAATGATATGTTTTGTTCAGGCAGTCCAGGAGAGTTAGGGGTGTCACATGTCACATGTCACCGGCCGAAATACCGATGTGTCTTTTGCTCAGTCACCACCACCGGTCACCGCTTCACCACCGAAGCGATCTGGGTTACGGCCTCCCCACCATCACCATCAGCCAGCATAACGCAATGGCTTTCAACGACAGTGCCCAACGCGCTCAGCGACTTGTACCCTGGTTTGACGGATATTATTAATAATTCTCTCAGCTGGTTCGAAAAGCAATGGGTGGCATGTTATGTTTGGATAGGCAGCCCTATCAATGCCACTGGGTTGATGAGTGTCTCAGGTGTGTTCTTTACTCTACGCAGGGCGCGGTCAACCGCATGTTCGACTTCGGAGCGCTAGGAAGAATTGCGCCGGGTTGCTCTCCTATTTTACTAATGGAATAGCTGATATGCGCTTCTAGATCATCTATTTCGGACATAGCATCCCATGGATCATCATCGACTCGATTCCTTCTTCCACAAAATGGAAGCTTCAACTCATCAAGGTTCCTACTACCGGTGAACAATGGACATGCACGAAAGAAGTACTTGTCTCGCATTCAAATTTCACGTTGACCTGCCTTTGGTGCGTGGCGTCGTTATAGGCGACCCCTATCGGCAAGTTGCTCATGTATTTTCATTATATCTGTAGATTCTGGCTCTTCCACCCCATGGTGGAAGAGTTTAATGCGGGCATATCACGTCCCCTTTCCATGACTATGGCCCCTCAGGTTTTCCTCTTGTTCTTCAAGGAGTCCGAGTTGTTCCACGTTGGTAGCACTACACCGGTCTCCCGTGCAAGGACATTCACAAAATCCACCATAGGTACTTTGCATTATTCGGCCGGGTTGCTGATTATGCCCATCCCGCTGAAGTGTTCATCCTTGGTGCTGACACGATTGGTTCTTCACCGCGAACCTGCCACACCATCGCGGTTCTACATTTGGATCGTGCTAGCGCTGAGCTATTCGAACGTATTGACGCTCAGCAGTTATGGTGCTTGAAATATACCCTAACTCTAAGTAATCCTTCTGGCGCATGGTCATTGGCCCTTCCAACAATCACTAGCCTTCTCTTGGTCACTAAATAATACCTTGCCGTTCTGTTCGGGTGCTGAGTATCATGATTTCTGCCAAATGGCTTCCACCAACAAAGGTCTCAACGAGAACTCGACTAAGGAACAACGTATCGTCATGGAACGCAAACTGATGGACGGGGTAGGGCCTCGGCTGAGGCGGTTCGAAGACCAAGGTCCAATAGACAGAATATTTAGGATGAATTTGTACACGAAGTTCGAACTGCTTACCAAAAAAATACGACAAAAGTCGGACCGTTAAGCCGTTGTATTCATGATTTTGGTGTGTGAACCTCGGACACTCTTGAACGAACTGCGATGATGGCGCAGACGACGATTCGAACTCTGCGCGACAACCTCCGCACCCTCACCCAGGACGCCAAATCTCTCACTGGTTTTTGTCAAACAACAAACAAAATGCGCCAAGCGCCCACAACGAATTGGACATCCACAGAGTCCAACGAACTCCCACAGAAACCACCGACTTTGCGCCCAAAACTTCCCGTCGAGATCCTCGACGTTGTGTTCTCATTTCTTTCGATCGAATCCCTCAGATCTTTGCTTCTAACGAACTCCTTTATCTCTGCTTTGTCAGTGCGGCGGTTGTACCACACCGTCGTACTCAGCCATGCCTACAGCATCATCGACTTCTTCAAGACGTTGCTGGCGAACGAGGCCCTCCCACCACTTGTGAGAAGTATCGATATCAACATAAGCAAGTCGACACCCATATCCAATTTTTATTTCCTCTTTCACAATGTCTTGCAGCAGACGAAGGGCCTGGTATCGCTTTCACTCGACCTTCCCAAGGGGCATGCGCCGTTCTGGATGTTCGAGGGTTGTACATTCAAATTACGGCAGTTCACGACTTCCATGTACTGCCGGCGTCCTCTTGCGAGCTATTTGGAGACCCAGGACTCCATCGTTGACCTCACACTTCGCGGATATCAAACGGATACCATGTTTTTCTTGCCCTTTATCGACCCTGTGCCCCCCTCTATGCTCCTTCCACCAGCGATGAGGTTCACTCTCTCCCCGGAAGCCCTTCCGAGACTGAAATATTTCAACGCAGTTCATGCGGATGCCTATGTCATCCAAGCTGTCGTTCAAGGCAGGCCAGTGGAGTGTGTTTCGGTACCTTTATTTCCGGATATGAGCATAGCGAGCTTGGATGCACTGTGCACATCCACTACGCCTTTAAGGAGGTTGAGTGTCATTAGCTTTGACCCCTCTGCGCCCGACTTTCTGTTTGAGGCTCTGGCGAAACGATTCGACCAGCTTGAGGCGCTGCATTTGGTCATGCTTATGGCAGAATACAATCAGGTAAGTCTTTTTTTTCTTACTTTGTTTTGTGCTTGGGAGTTGAGGTGATTTATATAGGAGCTCTTAGAGCAATCTGGGGAATTACTATCCCATTTCAAACGCTTGAAGGTGAATTGCGTAGAAAATATCCTTTGAACTAATCTTAATGCGTTTTACAGTATATTACATTTATGGCAGCTTCCTCGTCCAGTACATCTCTACAACCTCTCGCTCCACCCATAAATAACCCCCTCAGCATTGGCGCCATTCTGAACCCAGTGTCATCCTCTACAACCCCGGATGCCGACAACACAAACGACAGCCAGGATGCCCAAGATACGACTGCGTCCACATCGCAAAACCCATCCCTCTCCTCACCGGTGTCGGCGGAAGTAGGCGACGCAGACGAAGCGGACATCGCGAAACAGTGGCATCGCGCGTGTCCGACGCTGAAGACGATCATCTTGCCCAAAGGAAAGGTATGGTTCCAGAATGCTCAAGATGGTCCCTCATCGTCAGGTAGCAATGGAGATGGAAGCCCCTCTGGCCCAATACCATCTGATGAGGATCATGATTCTGGGATGGATACGATGGAGATGGGTCCTGCGGAGGAGCCGGAGTGGTCGGTTATCTAGAGTGGTTTTTTTTTCTTTGTGGGTTTCCTCGGTTGGCCGACAGAATGTGAGGTTGGTCACTGGAGATGCCATCTCGCCAGGTATGACGCCTTTTTCATTTATTATTGCAAGGCAGTGAATCTGATGATCCAATGTACATAGTTTTTCGTTTCTTGGATCGTAGAGCTTGTAGAATTATTTTTTGACTGCCTTTTTTTTCACGTCTCTTGTACGTTGTGCATTCCGTGTCGATAATTGATCTTTTGCATTTTATTCATCAAGGCAACCTCCGCTCCGCTCTGGCAAAATCCCACCAAACCAGGTGGGTTGGCTATTTCCCGTCACAACGACATTCAGGCTGACAATGTGGTTCCTACCCCAGCTATTTCTTGCTCCGAGATCGCCAAAATGCCTTCCAAAATGTATATATTATATGAGTGGAAACCTTTCCTAAAAATCAGAATTTCCTACGTTGGAACTGGTGTTTAGTCTGGGGAAAAGCTGACGCGCCTTGGACGCGTCCATGGATATCCTATAGATGTATTATAATATAGATAAGATTTTGATTATGCCCAGCCCCGCGGCTGGCGGTCATGCGCAACATCGGGCCTTTCTGAGGCTGACCTCATGTTATGTAAATGTGAATATTGAATCTTGAACGTTGCTTCCACAATCCAAGTTACTGCGGGTGCTGAGCTGAGATCTACCGCATTATAAATGGCTTGTACGTTTATTTTACGCTCTCCGAGTCCTTCATGCCACCTTAACACGATTCTGTAGCTGAAGTTACTGTGATGGACATTCTTCAACAATTTCAGACGATCAATACTCAACTCGAGGCACGCTTGGACAGCATAGATAAACGCTTTGATGACATTTTAGCGTGGTGAATAAGAATGACGGTTCCACCATCTAGGTTTCCGGTCGTGGGCTGGTGCTGGCCAAGGCAACATCTACCCGTCGTTTGCAACTTGGCCAACCCCTCCTCGTACCGACTCAAGTTGCAGCTATCGGGGCAACACTGCCTTACTTCAACTATAACATAACAGACTACGAGGATATCGACATACTCAGCCTTGTCATTTTCTATAATGTCGACTTTGGGATTGTGGACGCCGACTCTATTTATGAACGAGTGGATAAATTTTGTACATTTTTAAAGGACACAGACTTTTGATTCTTTTCCCTTTATACGTGCTACTAGCACGGAGCAGTTACAGTGCGGTTTTGAAGAGACGGACAAGAGGCTGTAATAGACTAATATTCGAATTCATTGTTGGCTATAACTCCGAGTCATCGGATTCTTGGGGTTTCCATACTCCCTGATATTGAGATGTGGAGTTTACTTCATCGATACCTATTACCCCGACGAACTTTTCTATTCAATCGAGATTTGTCAAGCCCCTCAAGTTCGAACTAAGGTACTTGGCTTTTGTATTGCCCAACAAGGGTATGTCAATCGTGATCCGGTTGTTCCCAATCTGGTTACCCTTTTTCGATATACGTACGTCGTTTTTTTATCTTGAGCGACCAAGCTCAAAAGGTTTGAAGGTGGGCTGCAACATCGGTTTAGAATCCGGTGGGATCTTACATTAACACTCTGATGCCAGTGTACATTTAGCGCCTAGTCACCACGTTCGTCGCTTCACGTCAACCCATCTTGTTCTGTGCAACACGCGTTTTCATCTTTCCCCTGTAAGCCGGCCGGCCTCAATGATTCTATAGATAATGAATACACGGGGACTGTGATATAATTAGAATGCGGGATTGATACAGAAGCAAATGGTTGGAAGTCTACCGTCAAGTTTCAATTCTCTCGCAAATAGAGCTAGGTGTGTCCAGATAACCAACAAAGAGGGCGGAAGAGGCAGACCGGCAACGTTCAACTCCAGTAAGTTTGGGAATTGGAAACTGCGGCGTGGATTGCGGCGATCGTTGTGCGGCGGGACTTGCCGCACCGCGATAACGTGACCCCGCGCGTCAACCAGCGCCAAGCGCGAGCGCCAGACTGCTATTTGGGAGGTGTGGACAGGCGCTCGTATTCGGGTTACATAAACTTTGGATGGCATCGCCAGAGCATCTTAAGCACGGTGGTGCAGTCTCTTTGTCAACTCTTTGTTAAAGGTACTGTATAACTTGAATGACACTGACAGTGCCAAATGTAAGTGTAATGTTAAGTACCATACTACTGTTGAGTATTTGAGCAGTGTCAGAGCAAGGAGATTGTCGTCATGGACTGGTTAGGGCCCCAAGTTCAGAATCGTCAGATTACATGGGCGATTTTGTTGTTCTTGTCGAGCTCAATAACCTCGCAACCGGGCAGCTCGTTACTAAATAATATAATTAGCGTCAGAAAAATGCTTTTCGCTTGTAAATTATATGTACTTCAGTTTTGCTTCCGTTACAAATGGCCTCGGACCTCTTGACCACTTGCCCCGCTGGTTCCAGATAGATTTATAGTAAAATATTATTTATACGAAAGTTTACATGGTGTATGAGTAAGCTGAGGATAGTCGTAAGTACCGTATTGTGCAAGGCGGGCGCTTGGTGGGCAATTGCCAGTGGCGGGCCCACGGTAATTGATACCGCTAAGTTGCCACCAAGCCGAAATGGGTCGCAAATTGCCTTGTCTCTGAATATAAATATATTTTATATTGCAGTGCAGTAGGTAGGTATATCATATAGAGGAGTAAGTATCGCAAGGGTGGCTGACCGCCCACACGGAAATTCCCGCCGCAGTATTCCAGTTCATGAATGCACTCTTCAACTCCCAATTAAAAATTCAAACTTAGTTTAGTTCGTCTTGGAGGCCCGATCGGCTTTAGCACAACACTCATCACGTGTATATGCGCATCATTTACTACTTAATACGAGATAAACAAGCTACATATTTTTGAGCATCATATATGCACTCGCAAGCTTATGGTGGCCATTCTCGTGGACCTCGCTCGAAGGTCGTACGGTTACTCGTGAAATCGCCGGGGAACGCAATGGAGAACGGGACCATGTCCAGCTCAACTCGATTGTTTGGTCTCACACTCTTGCAGGGATCCCGACAATTTTCATCGCGTCAACTGGCTGGGGGAAAACTACAGCATTTTTCGTCCCTATCCTTGTCCTGCAGCATCTCTTGAAGTACCTGAAGCCTCAAATACCTCAGCCACCGCAACGTCCGGTTGCCCTGGTCGTAACACCACTTATAGAACTCGGGAAAGCACACGTAGGTCCCTCTATTCAGTACAAGTGCAACACATAACTTACACAAGTTTCAGTCTATCGAAATCACTACCTTTGAACTCAAAGCAGTTTTCCTACCTACTGAGAGCCTCGCAGCAGCTTCCAAAGAAGGCCGAAAGTTACTGAAAGAGATCAGCGAGTGTCAGTGCGACAATTTCACCGGACCCTGAATTCAACTCACTAACGGCTGGAGCTCAAGGCTGGCAAATATCATACCATACGGGAATCTTCTGAGCGACCAAACGTTCGGATGATCTTTAAGTAACTCACCCATGAATTAGGCGGCTATCAATTTCCGGACATTGCGTGGGTCTTCAGGCGTGGGGTCAAGGCAGTTGTGTACCGCTACAGCATTGATCTTGTGTTTCGGGTGGGATATTATGGGTGGAACCTATATCCTGAGGGATCCCGTCGTCTTGATAATGTACGCTTATGGACATTCATTACGTTGGCTGCATACAACAACCGAATTCTCGATCTCTTCAAGAGTTCATGAAGAGGATACATCTGTCATCATCGCGTCAATAGCATTTGGGATCATGATGGGTATGAATTTATGCAACATCACCGACTCCACAAATTTCGGTCTCCTAACAATATATGGTGGGCTCTCCTGACAGTTGTCCGCAATTTCTTGAAGATGTCTGAATGAGAAATGCTGAACGGCCTCCCAGCAAATTTGGTTTGGCTCATGGTGACAGCCCACCTTAACACATGCTCGAAGGTATAGTCCTATTTTCTCATCTACCATTTCTTGAATCTTGCGCCTCGTTGACTACGTCCGCAGCTCTCCGGGCAGCCCATGCTGTCAGTGCAGGCATAGCTCGGAAGGTGATGGTCCGGACTGAAAATGTTACTACATATGGTGTTAGACCCTGGCTTGACTGTTGTTTTGAAATCAAGGGACCATTTGTGAATGATTTCGAACACGGTTGCCATGTTTGGTTTTGTAGTTCCATTGAGGATACATAGATGAATACAGTCCTGTTCACTTCTGTGTCTCCTGGCCCATCAGAATATTTGAAGAGTTCAGCAAGAAAATTTTGGACAGTCCATCATACTTTGCCAAGGGCATCAGGGATAGTTATTACCTTCTCTTCACTGCTTCTTGCTGTTTTGCACTCTGAAGTGGGAGCTCTCAAGGCAGAGCTTGACGACCGTTGGATAGGCCGGGGAATGGCTCGGACAGGTGCTGGTGTTTCGGGTTCCATGATGTATTATAGGATAAAAGAGTACAACTACCATTTATTACATTGCTGGAGGCGTCTAGACATGAATGAGATACTGTTAGGGGCAGACGCGTCCAAATTAGGTTGTAGGATAACAAATCCACGTGAATTTGAAACATTTTTTCATGAATAGTTGACCGAAGTACCCGAATGGACCCAGCCACCACAAAACCCTGACGGAACCTTATATATATTACAAATCGATTGTCATTGTTTTATTTGGTCTGTTTCAACAAACGCCATTGATGACCATTTGCCCTTATTTGGCAACCGCTTTCACAAACTAAATCTTGACTCACCGAATCGACACTAAAGTCCTCAGTCAACGCACCCGGGAAAGCCACATCCGTTGCTCTGATAGACATCGTAGAGACTCACCGGTAAAGCCTTGGGGTGACATGGTAGAGAATGCGGAGCTTAGAGTGAGGACAATCGAAGGCCCGGGAACGCGTAGGTTGTCTTGCTTTCCTTTTTTGTGCTCTATTGGCTTAACTGGGTCCTTAGATACTGCTGCGACATATGCCCCCTGTTTGATAGAGGGAAAAACAGCTATCTTGCAGCGCCTAGATGCAATTCACGGTCGCCTAGATGTAATTGAGGGCCGCGTAGGCACTCCTGAGGACCGCTTGGACGATGTTGACCGAGGCATAATCTGGGATGCTGTTCGGAACAACAATACCTTAACCATACTATGAGCCGCTCAGAAAAACTGTATCTTCCCTTCCATTTTCAATTAAACGCATCCTTACCCCCTGGTCACAGACCATGACCTCAACAATGTCCTTGCTGTCACACGAGCAGTTGACCGACGAGGCCTGGCTGCACCCCCTCAGCCGGCACCTATTAGGACTGTGCCACCGAACTTCAATGCGAAAATTTGTAGCTACACAACAAAGGATATTTCCAAACTCATGGTCTTCTATAACGATACCTTTGGGATTGATAAGAATGATACTGAGGCTGAGCGCCTTAAGAAATTTTAAAACAATTTGTCATGCTATTAGTACTTAAATCAGGGGTTGTCGATATCCTGGATCCTGTCGTTGTCCATTTACCCGAAATTGAAGGTAAGGATTCCACAATAGGTACACTTTTCATTCCATATTATTTCTCTTAGGTCTTGAAGGCTACCTTTCATTTCCGATCGCGCCCATCTTGTTTTCACCTTCAATGGACCTGGGTGGTTTGAGATAAGTTACGTGCAGGCTCCTCTAATTCAGTTTCTTAACGGTTTGATAGAATTGGTCAGGCGCACTCCTTTTTCCCCTGAAATATTCCCTCTTGACATTCCGATGACCAGATATGGTCAAAATCACAGCTACATCGCAACGGCAGTGGGCCTTTGCTTTGTGTAACCAAAATCTAGTGGTAGACCGGTGACCGTTCCCTCTGAGATCTGATGAAGGACCTCGTTAGGAGGCTCTCCTCCTCTCCTCCATTCTACGAATGGTTATGAGTTTAATTAATCTGTGTACATACTATGACTATGACGCTTTTGTAAGATCTGTTGCAATTTCTGCGCCCTGCGGCTTTCTCGGTCAAAAGCCATCAGACTCAGCCCTGGCCGCCCGGGCCGGTGACATTGAGCGCTCAAGGGAATGGCGGTTCTTGCACCGACCTGATTTCCTGAGCGACAAAATCATCGGCAGTTGGACATGTCAAGCATTCCTCGGCTTTGGCAGTGCCGCAATGATGACGTTGATAAAATAGCCCCGAGCCGGAGCTGAGGTGTGCGAGCCTTACTATGGCTTGCAATCTAAAAAAGTTAGTACATAGTGTGTCACCAATGCTCAAGCGCAGAGTTTGCATACGGAGTTGAGATATTCTCTCAATATGACTTGGGACCGTATATTCTAAAAGCTGCAGATTGCTGATCCGCAGGGTTCTCATCGCCCGGGGTCGTCAAAGCACTTGGCACTCCTTGACGAACCTCCGCAAATTGATCCGTGAGATTTTCGGCGTTCACGTGAGCAATCCACCAAGGAATTGCCGATCGGGGGTTTCGACCTGTTTCGACGTAGTTCAGGCGGTGCGCAATTCTCTTACATTGATTTTCTGGTTACTCACGTACCTGTGTATGTGCTTGGGGGACTCGGGGGTGAAATCTGATACTTGGTCTAGGATTATTCTTCAACCCCCGAAGTGGCAAAAATGTGGGTCCCTGATCTCCGAATGGGCGCAAACCCTGCCTCCGGATCATCGATAATGAATTTCCCTATCCTCGTAAGCTTTCGCCATGGAAGATCAACATGATTCTCTTTGTCTGGGCACTCTGTAACAAGCCTTGTTTCACAATTGCACCCAGAGACTCGCGTCCATCTCACTTCTCCGAACTGGATTTTTGGCGAACGCATCCAGTGGGCGCAACGGTTTATCGGGAATTCCATTATTAGACTGAAAAACCCCTTGCGAATCGCAATTCTTCTGGGTCGTTAACGCGGATATGGAGGTCTCACCTCCCTTCACCCTTGACTTGCCTCCCGAAAATGAGTCGAAAGGATACAATAGCAAGTAATTATCTACTACGCTCTCTGGTCCATAAAAGGGCTGTCCGATCTCGACACAAAAACAGCATCGCTCTCTCACTTCCGCCCCTCAAATCCCAGATATGTTTACCAATAACCCATATGCACAAGCTGGATGGCACAATCCACAAAACCCCCACTCAATTAACCAGAGTCCGTGGCGTCCTGGTTCATCGCACCCTCCCACATTCGGGGCACTTCCTAATCTGAACGAAAAACCCGCATCGGTGTTGACGTTCGAGTTCTCGTCTTTTAATCCGGACATCCTCAATTGCTTGGTTACTGGACCCAAAGGCCGCAAGTTCTTCGATATACGCACTTCCAATAGCACCACCATTATTTCCAAACCAGGAGAGGCGTTTGCTACGATCTACTGGGCCCGCCATCCAATGGTTGAGGCACCGGGTGTCATTTCTCGCCAGGCAACAGGGGACTTTATCAAGCTTTCTCAGGATCAGGCGTAGGTGTTCTTAGTTGTATGCTCTTGGTGCATATTATATTTCTCTAACCAACCTTTCTAATAGCTTTAGAATGATGATTGTCAGCGGGAGGTCATACACATGGATTCCACGTGCAAATGGGGTTTATGTCGGTTTTCTGTCTCCCCCTCTCTCCTGTTCGATTACTCATCCATCAATTGTAGTTGTATAGTGCCGGACCAAATCCTCCAGTGCAGTTCGCGCGGGTCAGCCTCTCAAGCGACAATGCCAAGGTTTTGCTCGAGATCACGAGCGAGGCATTTCAAGCTGGATTATTCGAACCCTGTGTTGTTTCCACGGTGCTATTGTTTAGTGCCAGGAATATTGATTGAGTCCTCTCACCATAGCTGTATTAACTTGTAGTACTACTATTTATATTATCACCTCTCTAGTCCTATTTTTCTGGATATTTTCTGTTACTCCCGTGTCCTCTATAACCATCCCCCCTCCTGCTCGACTAGTTTTATATACAACCCTAATTCGCTTGAAATTTTATTGCCGCGCCTACGATAAGATAAGATGAGATTTGTCTCGGAATGATTCGGTGAGCACGGCTCTTATTCCGAGGTAGAATTCAATATTTCAAATATTAAATTCTGTAGTAAAAATCATGAGAATTGAAAATATTTGACCGCTTTGTACTTTTTATCTTCGAAACAGTATTGGATTTGACCAAGATTTAAAAAGGTCTTTGGGACATGCCCCTGCCAAAATTTTCCGTATTGGAGCCCTTTCTACAGAAAATCTTTGTTACCGAACAACTTTCCCCTGCATTTAGGATAAAACAGTATTTTTTACTTGAAATTTAAATTGTCAAAATATTTAAAATAGTGATTAACACATTGGACTAAGTTTTTAGCTGTCCTCGACGCGGCAACCCCTGAATTAGCCTAACTAAGATAGTCCCACAAACTCCACCTGTTTCTACGTCATGATTTGCTTCGTTGGCTTTTACATAATGTAATGGATCGCTCAAACATTCATCTTTGTTCTACAAGCTATGGACCCTTCTGTTCTTGAACAACTCTTTCCTGTCCCATCATTACCACAATCAGCACTCTCACCATCTCACTTCCCGGGGGTATCCCCTGAATCAACTGCGAAGCTCCAGGTCATTTTGAAAGACAATCATACAAAATGGCACATATTTTTTAATGAGAAGAGGTTTCACAAGTGAGTGGGAAGTACTCAAGAGCCCATAACGATTTCTGACAATATTTTATTCAAGTCACGCTGCGCATCGAGCTATCGCGTCCTGGGCGCTTGGTGCAGATGCCCCCGCGATCCAGACAGGGTACGACAAGGACTGTGGTTATGAGAAGAAAGCATTTGAATCTCCAGGAACCATTACGAATACAAATTTCAATGAACACCTGGGAGACGACAGGTGCGTTCTACACTACCCCCGACTTTATGTTAGTGAGAAACGAAATTCAAACAGGTACTTCAATGCCTACATGCAATTTTTCACCCTATACGTCAGGGAACATGGAGTGTCTAAGGCCATTGAAGAATTCATTTTTTCACATCGATTAAATCTGGGTTCAGACACCCTCTCACCAGACAAGCAGCCCCAGATGCTTAGCAGATTCCTTTCCGGTGTCCTTCACCCTTTGATTCACACCGGATATGGCGCAGAATTCAGGCTACCTGGGATGGCGGTGGAAGGTATTAATTCCCTTTAAGTTATCGTTTTCTGTTCTTCAATTCGTGACTCCTAGGCCTCGCACAAACTGCGGTACACTTCTCTTCCCCTGATCTATTGGCACCGTTGTTACTCTTTGAAGATGTCGATGACAGGGTTGCGAGCCGACTCCTCAATCGTCAGTTCGCCATCAGTGCGGCGGAAGGTATTGGCGCTGGTTTTAACACGGCGGTTTCGGCGCTTGATTCGGCCTTAGACAAAGCATTCCATTTAGACGGGGATGCTATTCCTTCAGAGGTGGAAAAAAGTGTAGACAAAGCACAGCCTGAACAGGATAGGGGGGTGGAAGTAAATGCTGAAGGTACGTCGATCGCACTTTGCGAAACCTAAACTAATTGATATCACTAGGACCAAAAACCACGACCAACGAAAAGGAAATTCACGCTCTTACTATCTTGTCTCGCATCTTGTCTGATTCCAGATTCACGCCCACCGAATCCTCGGAGAAGAGCGAGGTAAATATGTTCGACACTACAGTCAAGATGCACGCCAAGGCTGTGGGGGAATACGTTAATCAGTGGGGCATATCACCCGACACAGATTTACAAAAGAGAATGGAAGAGATTGTCTGGGTCGTCTGCGTGCTTTATGGTATCGGCGGGTGGACCGACGGGAAGCTCAGGCACGGGGAACATGGCTTCAATGCCGATTTCTTCTTGTAAGTATCTCCAAATACTTTCACCGAGAAATCCTAAAGACAGCACATGAATTACCAGTATGCACCTAGTAACCTCCTCGATATTCCTTCCTGCCCTATGCGCTCGCCTTTCACCCGTATCGCAAGTGCGCTTGTTGAAAGCTTACTTCGCCACTGCTCTCACCTGGGCTATCGCGCGCGGACGACCCACCCTTGACATAAGGGGTTTCGTCGAGGAGATGCACAAACATGGTTCAGTTGTTGGACCCTCGGCTTCTTCGCACCGATGGGAGGATACATGGATGAGGATGGTTGAAGAGGCTCGCACGCATCATGATGAACACGTAACAAAGATCATACGAGCTTTGGCTGGGTGGGCTGGAGATTTCGGGACGAGGACGGCGAGGGTGCCTATTCCCTTCAAGTCTGGAAACGAAGGCGGTGAGGTTGTCACTGAGGACCGGGCGGCGGGTGCTGGGCCGATTGCTCGCGACGCCTTCAAGGTGCCTAGCACGGGTGAGAGCTCAGAGGCAGTTTTGGACCGTAGGGCATGGAAAGTACAAGGCGGTGAGGGTGCAGATTACCCGAAGAGGGATGCAGAGAAAAGGGCTAATGAACTTGAGGCTGTTCGAGTGGGAGATGTCGGGAAAAAAGGAGACGCTGATTTGTCCCCTCGAGCGTGGCGGGATTCGAAGAATGGTGGAGATGCTAAGGATTTCTCCCAGTCTTTTTACCGCAACGGTCATCCACAGGCACATCTGGACTCGAACGTTTTTCCTGCGACAGGGTTGGAAGGGTCAGAGTACCTTGATGGTGGACTGTTTTTGAGGGTGGGGGTGCTGACGCTTGGTAGAATGGGATGGGATTTGGATGGAAAGAGGAAGGATGGAAAAAATAAATGGGAGAAACAAGGGGACCAGAGAATCGAGGAAGAATTTTGGGATTTCAAGGGGTTCTTCGACCAAGGTGAAAAAATGCAGAAAATCCCGAAAGTTAAACTTTGATTTTTCTTTCATTCATGAACAGTAAACTATTTTTTCAAGACAATTGAACCACCGAATGTAATACAATCATGTTCTCCAACTTATTTATTTGTGGCCTGGAGAACACAAATAACTTCGAATCTCCATGGGCGCTTACTGTGGCCATCCAATAGCTTGTGTTGCAGATCACCAGATTCAGAGACCTTTCCTTGCTTAATAGATATCCAAAGAACACCTAGTATTACAGTATAGTCATCTCAATGCATAATTCTGAACACATACTAACAATAGCTTCTAGCGGGAGTTTAAGCAGTGATCCCAGACCTCATAATCTTGACCTAACCTTCCCGGAGGTAGATCCAAGCAACTCAACTTGTCTGACGACCTGCATGCCCTCGATAACTTCGCCTAGAGATGAGTGTTAGCTGGGTCTCCAAGTCTCACAGTCGGAAAGGTTATATACAGACCGAAAACGACATGCTTGCCGTCCAACCATGATGTGACGACAGTGGTGATGAAGAACTGCGATCCGTTAGTGTTCTTCCCCGAGTTGGCCATTGACAAGAGACCGGGTTTGGAGTGTTTGATGTGGAAGTTCTCATCTGTGAATAAAATGCAGGATTACAGTCGGCTCCTCGTTTAAATACTGGTTCCGTGAGGACGAAAGACTTACCTGCGAACTTCTCGCCGTAAATAGACTTGCCTCCAGTCCCATTTCCCCTCGTGAAGTCCCCTCCTTGGAGCATGAATTCGGGGATCACGCGATGGAACCCGGATCCTTCATATCCGAATCCGTGCTCGCCTGTTGCGAGTTCCCTGAAATTACGGGCAGTATTTGGGACAACGTTGTCATATAGTTCGAAAACAATGCGACCGATGTACTTGTCCCCAACAGCGATATCGAACTTTTAATGGGAATACGTGAGACGGGATTTCGGCGCAATATTAATCACAACTCGAAGGGAATTAAAGATTTAACTCACAAATACATTTTCTGGTGCGCCATCCGCGCCATCCATATTGCTTACACCATCTGCACCGTCCATGTTTTGCGCAACTGATCCCACGACGCCGGACGCAGAAATTGCAACAACTGCGGAGGTCTTCCCCGCCTGAGATCCACACGACTCAATGGTCCTTACGATGTCGAAACCCTCCAAAACCTCACCTTGAAAGGGTTGAAAGACAGAGTAAGGATTAAATAACAACTTGATTCAATCCGCACGCACCGAAGACCACATGCTTGCCATCCAACCAGCTTGTTTGGACGGTGGTAATGAAGAACTGGGAACCATTGGTGTTCGGTCCCGAATTCGCCATCGACAGAAGCCCAGGCTTGGTATGCTTGAGACGGAAGTTCTCATCTGCGTTTCAAGCGTTCTCGTCTATAGGTTTTTTTTTCCGGAGTAAAGCAAAGAAGTGCATACCATTAAATTTATTTCCATAGATCGATTTACCACCCGTTCCATTTCCCCTGGTAAAATCACCACCCTGGAGCATGAACTCGGGGATCACACGATGGAAGGTCGATCCCGCGTATCCGAAGCCATTCTGGCCGGTACAGAGCTCGCGGAAGTTGCGTGCCGTCTTGGGCACGACATCGTCATACAACTTGAAAACGATCCGACCAGCTGGCCTTCCTGCGATAGTGATATCGAACTGCGATCAAAGAAATCAGCATTTGTATAAGTTATCTAGCAGGAGGCGTTTTCCTATGGGAAACAAGCCTAGTATAATAAATGCAAGTCGATTTTGTGTAGATCCTCTCCGACACGTATACGCTTTGGAGAAGGGTGGCGAATGGGACTAAATGTACTCACATATACGTTGGACATTGTTAGGCGGTGTAGAGTGAGAGATAAGAGGAAGACCGGAATAGGGCGAAATCAAAATACATCACTTATTGAACCCGGCATCCCATCATCTGGGCGAGAATGCTCTGCTCACCATATCGTTCGAAAGATTCCAGATTAGATAGTTATTAAAAGGTGTACACACCTATTATATCCGATAGATAGTGGAGTGGGGAGATAAGAGTACATACAACATACAAGGAAATAGAACCACCACTGCACGCTCGACGTTCTCCTCACAAGACGACCAAGTTCGCCGATATCCGGCAGTTCTTGAGGTCCTGGAACGCCAGCTTATCTTTCTTAAAATCGCAAGGCCCCATCACCGTAACATCTACATGACTAAGGCACCCACGAGAAACCCCTTTTCCAGATATCCTCGACAGCACCATCTGGGAAACCAAACCGTCCACTGTCAACCTGCAACGACTCAGCGATATCGTCTCCAGGTGAGGAAGGTTAAGAGAGGTCTTCCTCACACCAAATAACCCTGGCTTTAGGTGGGTGAGGAACTCGATGAGGAAATTACTGAGCTCGCAATGGAGGACGAGCTGGACGAGCTGGGACAATCTTGGGAGGGACAGGATTTGGTTCAGGTAGAATTCTACCGGTATGGGTGATCGCACCCCCAAGGCGCTGCTGTAAGTGAATCGAAGGAGTGGCGAATCCGTCGGGTCAATCAGAATGGTGGAGAGGGTATCCCATCCCGAGGAAGAGGGGCCTAAATCCACGACATCGACCTCCAGGTCTATGAGCTGAGGGTATCTGAGACGTGGGAGGATGGTGACGAAAGTCTGTGAGTGGGTAATGCCCAATGTCTTCGCCTTGACGGAGATTGGGTCCAGAGGCAGTGTTTGTCCCGCGAATGTAGTTGGGTTGATGTTGATCCAACCCAGATTCATACTTTTGAGATTCTCCGTCTTCTCCAGTATCGATATAGTTTCCCCCATCGTCCGTGGTGAATATAAATTTATATGGGTCAGCTGCTGCCATGGGACGTAGTTCGGGAGCGACTCTCCAAAAGTGGAAAACCACTCGAGTTCGCGCAATACAGGGGAGGACACCAGGACGTTGTATAACCTATAGCGGTCGAATGTGCTCCAATCCTCGAGGCATATTCCAAGTGCCTCAAGGTGCACCACATCCTCACGACGCAGGTCGGGGAATATATGTCGCGACGCAAACGCCCCGAAGTGGAGGAACATCGTCTGCCATTGGTGGGATCGTACAGAGAGTAATTCTGTCACTTTCTGCAGGATTGGAATGTCAGGGAAGCCCCGTTGGCGGGAAATAGACAGGACGATAGATAGCGGTCTGGTTCCTGCGTTAGCTAACCAGAGGTCGAGGAGAGGGATTTGTGACAGTGCGATGTTACAGATGTAAATGGAGGACCATAATGACGAAAGTCGAAAAGCTATGTTGCGTAAATGTGAGTTGATATGGCATAAGGTCATGGGCGTGAGGTTGTAATCGGGAAAGGACCCAATATGACCGGGACTCGAACGCGACCGATAATCCGGGGGACGCGATGCAACGGATGGGTTTAAAGAGTACTGAAATATCAATTCAAGGATATCCAACGGCATTGAAACTAAAGAAATTGTCGTTGTACTCGATTGCGGCCCAACATCTGAAAAAACCTGGGGCTTTTGGTATCCGAAGTGAATCAATCCCGAGTAAGATTTGAGCAGATATGAACCTGGCTTACTGCAGTTACCTCCATCTCGATGTAGCGGTATCTTTGGGGGATTAATGTGGAAAGAGGCTGAAAGGCGCGATGGTGGTGGTAAGCATCAAGGTCTTATGTAAAGTCGGTAGAGCGCCCGGGACTACTGTATAAGTGTATTACGGGGTCGGCCGGAGTTTGAAACCCCTGCTCTCCCACTCACACTGTTACTATAAGAGCCATGCCGTTCTTAACAGACAATGCGCATCATCCTCGGGGCAGTTGTCAAAGACATGCTACGTTCCAGAATCTTGACTGATCAACTGTTAAACAGCTGACCCCAAGTTCGGCATCTACGTCGCATCGTAAAATATCCAGCGGCTGGTAATCCCGATACCGTCGTCTTTAAGGATGACATTTGGAAAGCTGCATTTTTTTGCCTGTATTTTTTTGTAATGCAGACAGCTAGATGTTGTATATATTTGTTTCAAGAGGAGGGTTTTGCGAAAATGAAGGAGGTTGTATGATGTAATTGATATGCCCTCCGGCCACATACTGACAGGAAATGGTTGGCTGATCATGAGGTCGCTCATGTGTGCCATTGTGTCCCCTTGACATTTGGCAGGATGAACAGGTACACGGCATAGCCTGCCAAGAATAAGCGAAAGAGGAAGAACGCAGCCCTGCGCTGGGGAAAATAACATCGATCCCTGAGTTTAGTATCAAGGGTAAAGACAATTTATTTCCGGATCGATTAAACGGACATGCTCATGAGGGGCAAGCCTTGAGAGAAGGTAAGGAAGTTTTTTTCTCCTTGGGGTGACGACACGGAGAGCGGTGTATACATAAGCATGAATGTACTACTTTTTGATACCAACAGAGCAAACAGCGAAGCGAGACGAGACGAACACACGAACAAGAAAGGTGGACCACAACAAATCCACAACATATAGAGCGTTGAGGGTTGCATGGGAAGGGACAATTCACTGATAGATGAAATTATACCTGTAATGCGCCTCAAACATCAGCAACAAGGGAGAAGGAGATGAAAATAGAAAAACTCACCTTGACAACAAATGCGGTATGGCAGAGAGCTGTGGCCCATACCGCGCGGCGTTATCATACAACTCGAAGAGCGGGATGGCGAGGAGCTTCATGTTCTTGGGCACAGCAAGGACCTCTGTACGTGAACCCATGAGTTTCGATCGATTGGGGAGGAAGGTGGTGGTGGAAAAAAACGCGAAGGAGTACGCACTCTTTTCGGGCATTTGAACTACAAAGAGCTTCTTGCACTCTTTCGGCTTCGTGATGTGTGCTGGGATAAATGGGTACTATATAGATAGGCAATGCGTTAGCTGGAGATATGCGTCAATGCAAGAATGGTGCGAGGAGGAGAGAGCCGTAAATGAACAACGTGCAAGGACGGGCACGGCGCTGCGTATTTGCAAATATCCCTCCACCGATAAAGGAACGTCCCAAGGCGCAAAGTAGCAAAAATCGCTCGACGGGTAGGGAAGTTAGAAAGAATCTAAGAAATTGGGAATGTCAACCCGAGCGTCCCACGTTGTTTCTCTGCTCCACGTTCGCTGGATGGCAATAAACGTGCTCGCAATAGCCACTAGATTTGGAGAGAAGGAGGTTGGGGGAAGAATAGGTAAACCCGACACGAAGCATACCAACGTGGGCACCTCATTACGAGATGGCATCGCTGGAAGGTCTTGGAAACTCCAACCTCATCCAACTTCAACGGATCTCGACATCACAAAAGCATAAGAACATCCTAACATCCGAACCGCAATGAAAGGTTGTAAAATTAATACAAACTCACCATAAACGTTTCAAAATTTGGCCTCCACCACTGTGCCAGACAGTCGCCAATTTCCCAATCATTGTTGATCCCGTGTGAGATTTGGTCAAACTGTGATCCTGGGGGAGGCGCGAGCCGCTCGTCAAGCCGTCGTTTGAGGCCATCTATTTCGTCTTCGCCTGGTTTGAGGTAATCACCCGGTCTGTGAGAAGAGAAGAGTATGAATAGGTATTTTGCAGGGAAAAAAGGCAGGCATTGGAAGGGAGAAAAAAAAAGGGTTGGAGTGATGTGGGTGCAATTTGAAAACAATATTTTCTTGAATAATGCTTTCGGTAAGGGAGGAAACATGGCCATCTCAGTCGTTCAATCACGCTAGAACCGTGTAGATCCGAGTACAAACGAAACGATCTTGATCTTTATCATACGTCGAAGAAATGTAGATGCGGCAATATTGGTGGTGGCAGATTGTTCTTGGGTTTTCCGCTCCTGTCCGGTACTGGGGTCGATATTGCCAAAACGACAAAATCCGAGGGACGATGAATGTCGAACGCAAATATAGTCGCAGGGTGCAAAATCCTAAATATAGAAGAGACATCAATTGGCTCCGCCCGTAAAGTTGACCATCGAGAATCTGGACAGGTGATTCCTTTCCGTCGCGGGTAAACAATTGGTTGGAGGTCTTGTGATCCCGTAACTTACGTTCAACATGGAATACATCGGGGCTCGGCGATAGAGTTCCAGAATGCCAGGGCGGTGAACGTGATCCACGAGGTAGTCGTCGGATGAAAACGCCGAGTGTGACCCAGACCACGGAAGTTAACAAGAAAAGGATAATAAAAGTATGGAGAAAGGAGAATACAATGGATTAGGATAAAATAAACGAATTAACTCACAACTTAAAGAATGCATTCGCGATTTGAAGCATGAGAATATGTGGATGTCCGTGATCATGCACAACAAGGATGCCCTCAACCGTCCGTCTCATCCCAAAGTCCTCATAGTTGTTTTGCAGGCGCTGTAGACGCGCAGAAACGCTGGGATCTTCTTCTGGTTGGGCCTCCTTTGTGCTAGACGGTCAAACCCAAGCAGTAAATCAAATATTGTTCTTGTGATCGCGGTATGTTTGCTTGCCTGAATGTGAAATTCGATAGCGGGTAGCTATGCACGCAAGATTACTGAGTTTCCGGGCGTGGTCAAGTATTTGAGAGCTTACAGTGCGATTGTGTTGGACATGATGGTTGGTGAATGTGTGGCAAATGTGTTAAGTAGTACGATGCGCCGATGGGAGTGTCTTCTCGGAACCGGCCGATCGGAAGTCAAATATTTCAACTTCCGAATGCGATGGCTCCCAATTTTGCGCTGTCTCGGCCAATCCTCCCTCCTTGCTATTGTTCTCGACCACAGCTATTGGGAGAACCTTTGAACCTTTGGAAGTTCTAGCCCTCTCGCTTTGAAGCGCCTTATTCCCCATTGCATTCAGTCTGCTGAGTCAGCGCCAAGTAAAAACCATGGTCACAGTCAACTGACAACTACTACTTCTCGTGATATTCTTATCTCAGGCTGCTATTATTACAAGCGATGGATAACGAAACTAGGGCACCAGTCGCAACTCTTATTACGAACACCCATCCCTGTCTATCCGTACCGACTTCCACAGGCGGGAATACCAGTGGCTTGGTGTCCATGACCTCCTTTCTGGGATACATGCAGCGCCGTTTGTCGGATTTTGTCGCACCGGACTCCTTGACACTTGCCAGACCCATGCAAACTGATCCAGAGGGGCAACAAACTAACCCACTCGAGGATGCGTCGGCTATCGTTGACGGTTTAGACCTGGCACAAGTGCACGACAGTAGCAGCGCGGACTCCTCAACCAGCCATCGCGAGGGATCTCCCTCGGTGCATCGAGCTGGGTACGTATTTATTTCTCCACAACTTTAAGGGGTTTTGTGCGCCCGAGGATGTGGTTCTTTGTTGAATAGACGCCATCTGACCTTAACTGCCCCGTGCTTCGACGTCCAACTTCTCGAAACTCCTTGTCGTTCTTTCAGATTCCTTTCGGCGCTCATCCCTGAAGCCCAGTCATTTACAATACCAGCCAGTCCCACGTTCGCTTGGTTTCGCTTCTATTCTTACATTTCATTCCTTGACATAGCCACTTCTCAGATTCGTACTTTTCGCGCCATAGCACCCTCTTATGTTCCCATCTTTTCGTTCGAACCGCACCGCCTACCGAAATACTGATACTTCCTACTATAGGCTCCTCCAACCTAAATCATATAACGCGAATGCCTCATTCTATCTGATGCCTCACAATACCCCGTCTCAAGTATCCCCACACTTCGACTCACACACTCCAGATTCGATTCGCGCTGCCACCCTGCAGTTATCCAATATGCCGTTCTCTGCCTCCGTTCCGACTGGTGGTGGTGTGGACGTGAGCTCATTTCGTTCCTTCAATCTCGAGCCTTCTTTAGCAGGGTTGGAAACCCTTGAGCCGCACGAGCCCACTGCGCAACACCCCAATGATCACACACCATCGGGCAGTGGCTTTATCTTCCCACAAGGCGGCACTCTTTTGTCAAAAGGTGGCGCACCCACTCTACGCTTAGGATCCACATCGGGCTTGAGCGGCCTAGGGTTTGAACCCGACCAGAGGTCACTCGTTTCACAAAGCCTCAACTCTTCATTTTTCCGGGAAATTCCCACCTCCAATTCATCTGTGGCTTCGGTTTCGGCCTCGAGATCCGATTCGTATGGGTTGGAAGATTCAATCTTGACTTTGCCACCTCCTCAGTCATCCGGATCTTCTGACAGGACCGACCAAAATACCTCGAGGGGTCAAGAAAAAGTTAAGGCGACGCCTGAGAGGACAAAGCCCTCAGGTATATCTTTACTTCGCCCCGCCTCTTCGGAAGCAGATTCATCGCCTGCACCCTCATCGCGCTCTTCCAGTGTCTCGTCCTCCCGTTCTGTTGCCGCAAAATACTCGCCACCTATACCAGACAACCCAGGTGCATTCCCCGTCATACCCTCCCCTCCACTAGCAGAAAACACACCGACAGCCACGCCAATGGGGACGCCCCGACCACCTTTCCTTCCGCCCTTGCAATTACCATCACAACGCACTCCTAACGAAAACCGTGTACACTGGCGTAGCCCAACGTCTCTAGTGAAACGTCTGGGACCCGCGACACCTCTGACTCATTCACCCGAAAGACTACACATGTCTATGGATGAGACTACACCGTTGCTGAGTAACCATGGCAAACTATTGCCCTCCTGTTCTTCGAGCCTTCCTCCTCTCCCCCATATGCACGGGTTCCTACTACAGCAGGACAACGAACAATCTCATGAACCTAACGGGGTCATCGGAATCGAAGACGGGTGGGGTCGACACACATTTTTCCAGAATGCCAAAGTGAATGACACGAATTCACTGGGTAACCATTTTTACCTAGCCAAGGAAACTTTGAGGCGGGAGCTAGTGGAAAAAGCCCCTGAACATGTGTTCACGGCGCTCAAAGCGATCCCTGCGGTGTTATTGGGTTCCCTACTGAATATTTTGGACGGAGTTTCTTGTGAGTCTTGTTCCTAACTCCTAACATTTCTTCATTTCTCCCTTTTACTCCCGCGTTGCTCCTTTGCAAGTCATTTGCAGGTGGTCTATTTTTAGAACACCTTTTATTTTTGGTCTAGAAGATTTTCCTAGGCGCTTTGTGTGCGGCTTTTGTACCTTGGCATGCCCCCGTCTCCACATCGCCGACACCATGCGCATGTCAGCTGAACTGCGCATATTATGTGTCATATTAAATGGCCGCCCCATCTGCCATCGGCAATGCGTATCGGTGGACCGGATTTTTCAGATTTTGGCCGATCTAATCCGAACTATTCGGAGTATTGTTGGAGGTTAGCCAACATAGGCAAAAAATCTCGATTAAGTGGGCTTTCGTCGTGCTTTCCGGTCTCGAACGTACTATATCCCTTCGGGGCACGGCGGTGATCGATACTCATCTTCACTTTCTCCTCTTCTCTTCTTTTCCATTGTCTGCGTTTCACAGTGACCTACCCCGATTAAATCATTCTTAATACTCTCCTCATCCAGATGGTATGATCATTTTTCCAGCGACGGGCGTCTTTGCAGACCTCGGACCCATGGGAGTGTCGATGTTCTTCTTGACCACCGTGGTGGCCCAATTCGTGTATGCGGTTGGAGGTTCGGGCTTCGCGGGTGCGAATGGGAGTATGATGATCGAGGTCGTAGTAAGTTCATCATCCATAGTTTCGCATTTTCACCCTCAGGGACGCTGATCAACCGTTTTTGTGGGTTTCTTCGATAGCCTTTCTTCCATATTATGGCGACGAGCATTGCGAGTCAGATCGGAGAAGATAAACCTCTGGCGGTCATCGCTACTACGCTTGTTGCGTATTCGTTGAGTTCTGTCCTTACAGGTGAACTTCGTTGTCCTGTCAAATATTTTTACTGATGTTGGTGATCTGACGTTATGTAGGACTGGCCTTCTTCCTCCTTGGGGCACTCAAGTTGGGTGTTGTTGTTGGTTTCTTCCCTCGTCATATCCTCGTTGGGCACGTACATTCCTCCATAAATAATACATTTTCCATCTGAACTAATATCTTCAACGTTTCTCACTTAGATGCATTGGTGGTGTTGGGGCGTTCCTCATCGAGACAGGGTGAGTTGAAATTCGGATTCATTGTACAATCTCGCAGAGGCTAATTTAACTGATTCGTTGTCAGGCTGACCGTCAGCATGCGCATATCGGACGACGACTTCACCATGAGTTGGGAAACATTCGAGTTCATGTTCCTCAATACCCACAACCTTGTCCTCTGGACTGTCCCACTCGTCCTCGCTATTCTCTTGAGGCTGATAACGCATAAATATCATCATCAGCTTATCTTTCCTGCTTGTGCGTATCACCTTGCTCTGACTCTTGTCTTTGAAAACCTTTTTAATTTAATTTTTCAATTGGATTAGATTTTATCATTATTCCCCTTTTTTTCTACATCGTGGTATTTGCTTGCGGCCTCGACCTTGGTGACCTTCGTCGTTCAGGGTGGGTATTCGATATGAGCCAGTCTGCTCATGAACCGTGGTATAAGTTCTGGAGCTACTATGGTGCGTTAATTCTTTGCTGGCTCTCGACAGCTTTCCGTAACTATCCTATTTGCGCTTTCTAGATTTTGGCCTGGTCCATTACGGTGCTTTATGGTCGACTCTGCCTACTCAATTCGCTTTGTAAGTTTTATGGCTCAGAGTTTCTGCGTCCATCAAGCTAAATTAGTCGTGATAGGTTATTTTTCAATATCTTGCACCCACCTCTCAACGTTCCTGCTCTCGGTAAGCCAGCCATTTCCATTTTTCCTCTTCTTCGTGTTGATGGTGCTTTTATAGCTGTTTCTCTTAACGACGATGTCGACACAAACAAGGAACTCGTCGCACACGGATATTCTAATTTTCTTGCGGGGATTATCGGCACGCTGTATGTCTAATCTCGCTATTTTCCTCCTTCTTAATGCTTACTCGTTTGCGGTTGTGAAGTCCAAATTATCTTGTTTATGTAAACACGCTTCTGTGCGTCTATTTTACTTTGGAGAACAAAGAAAGGGGGACTGATTGAGATGGGCAGATTTTATCGCGTTGGTGGAGGCAATCGTGTTGCTGGATTCCTCCTCGCTGTCGCCACTGCTGGTTTGCTTGTTGTCGGTGCAGGGCCCATTGCTTTCTTACGTGAGTTTCGTTGTTTGCACATTTTTATTCGATAATTGACTGGCTCTGGCCATTTCGAAAGCTGTCATGGTTGTTGGTGCTTTGATTTTTGTGTTGGGGATTGACCTCGTGAAAGAGGCTCTATGGGATAACAGAAACCGCGTTACATGGTCAGACACCGCCTCTGCTCGCTTTGCCAGCTATTCGTGTTACTGACCTTTCACTCCGTTTGGATAGGTCGGAATATATCACCATAATCAGTATTATGGTCGCAATGACGGCTTGGGACTTCGTCATTGGGGTTTTGTTTGGTATTATCGTTTGTTGTGCGTATGGCTTTCTCGCTCAAGTCGCCAGATCTCATGGTGTCTATCTAGGTTTCTTTTTCGTCGTTCAGAATTCCCAGTTGCGAAGTATTCGAGCCATGTATACGGGCGATCTCTCGATGTCGGCTGTGCGTCGGCCGAGCCTCCAGCGTGCGTATATTCGAGAAGTGTCCAAACAAACTACCATTCTTCGTTTGCAAGGTATGTCGTAGTCTTCTTTTTTTTTTTCCTGTTTGTTAATCCAATTCCATCAGGCTTCCTCTTTTTCGGGACGATCACATACGTTGAGGAAACTATCCGAAATCTCCTCGAAGGACCATCTTGGGAACATCACCCTATTCAATTCCTTGTGCTCGATTTGTCGCTCGTCGCTGGGGTCGATATGTCGTCTGCTGAAGCGTTCGTGCGCATACATCGGCTACTTGCCGCGAAGAGGGTTACGCTGGTCTTTTGTGGCTTCACCGCAGACTCGCCCATTGGGAAAGCCTTGCGGAGCGTGGAGGTTCTTGGTGTGCGGGGGGTGGAACTCTTTGGGACCTTCAATGATGCCATGGAATGTAAGTACTTGTTGCAGCTTGCGATAGGAAAAATGACAAACATCTTTTGGTATGCTAGGGACGGAAAACGCATACCTCCGTGCTTGGTTCAGGTCGCATAAAATCGAAACTTCTCCGACTTCTTTCTGTAAGTTTTTCATGAATACGTTTGCGTCAGTCACATAATCTGACAGAACGGGATAGCCATTCAGGGTCGACAAGATGCAGATATCGATTACAGTCATTTCGTGGGGTCATTCGTTCGTTCGCCGCGACGTTCTCATCTGCGCGATGCCGGTGATCGAACAATGGCAACAGAAATCATTTCCGAACCTGAACCTGACGTTGACGTGGAGCCATTTAACACACTCAAGAAGGCCTTCTCCTCTTATGGTGACCTCGACCCGCTTCTTTTCCTACCTATCAGCAGATACCTTGAGCGCATTTCTGTACCCGCTGGCCATGTATTATGGAGACAGGGTGACCCCGCGGCAGGGTTGTACATCATTGAGTCCGGCGTCTTACGTGCATCGTATGAGTTCGCGAACGTTGTGCAGGTCTTTGACGAGTCTATGGTGGCGGGAACGGTCGCGGGTGAGATGTCGGCCCTTTCGGACTCTCCAAGAAATTCGACGGTGGTTGCTGAGCATTCCTCGGTGTTGTGGAAGCTCAGTAATGAAAATATCCAACGGCTACAAATCGAGGAACCGGCTCTGGCGAGGGTGTTCATGCAACTCGTCTTGAAAGGTACGTTTGTCGAATC
>Ga0307513_10001873_pt1 | contig 29897 bp, 40 predicted proteins | sample 15_EM_MG_FD_202174 | JGI IMG/M metagenome (GOLD analysis project Ga0307513, IMG submission 202174) | Populus trichocarpa ectomycorrhiza microbial communities from riparian zone in the Pacific Northwest, United States - 15_EM | ecosystem: Host-associated > Plants > Roots > Unclassified | place... | reverse complement strand
ACGCAAACAAAAAAATTTGGATTTTGCAGTGGAGCTTGCAGAGTGGACAAAGAAGGAGGAAAAGAGGGTGAAACGAAATGAGGTGGGCTTAGTGAGGTGGCAAGCTGCTCTTGATAACTGGAACGAACGGAAGAAGGAGGCAAAGGCTGCACGTAGGAAGGTCAAAGAGTGGGAAAAGGAAAATCCCAAACCCAAGAAAACAGACCCAGAATACCACGAGAAAGCTGTCCCAAAGCCAAAGAAGAAGAAGAAGAAGAACAGTGAGGAGAATGACGAAGAACGAGAATCCGATTGGACAGATGAGCTTGAGGTCGAGTCTGAAGACGAAGCTTGATTTCGCTGTCGTTATCGGTGGCTGACCAGGCTGTCACGCTTTGCGTGACCGGTGTACAAACTAAGCGATTTGGCCGAAAAAGCACTCCCCGTCTTCCAACGACTCTCTACAAGCAAGAATTAAATGTGAACACCTGAGACTTTGCACACACATTGTTTCGATATCTGTACATACGTTAAAAAAACAATTACAAAGATTGGTTGGCTGAGCGTTGAAAAATTTGTTGAACATAATTTCGGTGTACAAAGTACCAGTTAAATACTGTAGTAATTATTCTCGTTCTCCAAAAACAATTATAAAATAAGTATTGCACAGCCACAACTTGGCCAATCGATGTTGAATCAGTGAGTCAAGGACTCAAGGACTGGAATCATTGAAAATATGACTGTATTCTCCATTTTTATTGTCACTGAGGCTTATATTACACATATAAATTTCATATTTGCTCTGTAAATGGTAAAAATGCCTGTTTGATCATGATTTTTGGGGGGGGTCCAATTTTTTTTTTCGAGGCCTGGTGGCCGGACCTACCTACCACCCCCTGGTCCGGGATTCTCGGGCCGGTGCCCCCTTGGGCCACTATAACGACCGACCCAGAAGAAGCTGCGAGACTCCGAGCCAAGTACACCCACTTCCGTATTCTCGTTATCAGGAGGGCTAATTCTGGTAAAACAACGCTGCTCAAGCATGTCTGCAATACAAAAGAGGATCCAGTTTACAGTGAGGTAAGATACTATATGCGCTTCATTTCATGTCCCACTCTCATTATCCCCTAACCAACAGATTAACCCAACCTCAAAGGTGCCAACTCAGCGATTCTTCTGCATTTCTCTAATCAGGTCGTTGACTTTGGTGCCGCAGCGAGGGGTCCATAATGTCCATGATCAGTTTTCATTCACAAGCAACCCGCAGTTTATCTTCCATGATTCTCCTGGTTTCGAGGCAGGAGGGGAGCAAGAACTTCATGATGTACTCTCTTTCATACATGAGATGGCAAAAGCGACTGAAGTAAAGGATCAAATCCATGCGATATGGTATATTTTAATATTTATCATACCTTTAGATGGCGCACTGGCAACTAACAATGTGTTCAGGTTTTGTTTCGCTCCGGATGTATCTCGCCCATTATTGGAATTGGAACAGATGTTTTTCAATGAGCAACATGCCAGGAATGGTAAGATTGCTTAGAATACCTGCACTTTTTATCATGACTGACCAGAGCCAGTTCCAATTGTGGCAATCTTCACGAAATTTGATGATCTCATCACACAGGTCTATGATAGGAAAAGAGAAGACAAAGAGAATAGAGAAGTTGCTTGTGCCATCTTGGAGGAGAAGTTTGAAAAGCCACTTAGGGGCTACAATTTTCCACCTCGTGCATATGTGCAATTTGAATGTATGTCTCTTCTTCTTTAGTGACTGATCTTGGGACTTATAGCATTATCAGCTATTGATGATGATGAAAGTAATCATCAGGAACAAGTTAGGGAACTAATCAAACAGACAGCAACATCAATTGATGACTTGGCACTGAAGATGTTGTTTGTCATTGTACAGCAGAATAATCTTGAGGTTTGCATCAAATATGCAGTGAACAGGTCTGTTGTTTAACTGTCCACCATTGCTGCAGCTTATCTCTCCATTGCAGGGATATCTTTAAGAAGGCCTCAACCGTGGTACTTTTTCACTTGGGTTGTAAAGATATGAGTGCTCAAATAAACAAAGAAGGACTTGATTTACAAGGCTGCATCTTGGTTTACACATTGCTATTATGAGGTATGTCTGTCAAATACATTTTTTAGAGCTGTGACTGAAGTTGAGAAGGATTTTGTAAGAGTCTACTTCTGTCTAAGCTAAAACAGATGGCAATAACAGATATTTCAGAATGTGAGTATTATGACCTAATGTTGGTGATGAAGTTTAACCTAGATATTCAGTATGTGGGTGTGACATCATGCTCATTTGATATATACTAACTATATAAGTGATAAGGGAAAAGAGGTAAGAATTTCAAAGTGATAGAGAGTCAAATTCTTATAGCATATAGGTAATAATCAAAGTGTGTGAAGAATTTCCAATTGACAACACAAAAATGATTAATCTTATATCTAGGATGTAAGTCGCTAAGCATCTTTTGGGCTTTATTTGCTGACATGCCTTTATGAAATCCCATCCAGCAAGTGAGTTACTGTAAGTTACCTGGGCTCCATTTGAATTGCTAACTTGAACATGCATCTATGAAATCTCATCTAGGCTGTGAGTCACTATAAGCTTCCTGGGCTTTATTTGAATCACTAACATACCTCCATGAAATCCCATCCAGGCTGTGAGTTGCTATAAGCTTCTTGGGCCCTATTTGAATTGCTAACTTGCTCTTATGAAATTTCATCTAGCCTGTGAGTTGCTGTGTACCTCCTTACACCTGGGCTCCATATAAATTGCTGACATGCTTTTATGAAATCTCATCCAGCCTGTGAGTCACAGTGCACCTTTTGGGCTTTATTTGAATTGGTGACATGCCTCTATGAAATCCTATCTAGACTGTGAGTTGCTGTAAATTATCTGGGCTCTATTTGAATTGGTGACATGCCTTTATGAAATCTCATCTAGGCTGTGAGTTGCTGTAACCTTTCTAGGCTACATTTGAATCACTGATATGCCTCTATAAAATCTCATCCAGAATGTGAGTTACTGTAAGCTTCCTGGAATGTATATGAATTGCTGACATGTCTCTATAAAATCCTATCCAGGTTGTGAGTTGCTATAAGTTTTCTGGGCTTTATTTGAATTACTAACATATCTTTATAAATCCCATCTAGGCTGTGAGTGGCTGTAAACTTTCTGGGCTCCATTTGAATTGCTGACATGCTCCTATAATACATCATCTAAGCTGTGAGTTTCTGTAAACCTCCGGGCTCAATTTGAATCCCTGACATGCCTTTGTGATATTCTATCTAGGATGTTAGTCACAGTAAGCTTCCTGGGCTTTATTTGAATCACTAACATGCCTTTGTGATATCCCAACTAGGCTCTGAGTTGCTGTAAGCTCCTTGGGCTTTATTTAAATTGCTAATATGAAATCTCATCTAGGCTGTGAGTTGTTGTGAGCTTTTTGGGCTCTATTTGAATTGCTGACATGCCCTTATGAAATCTCATCTAGGCTGTGAGTTGCTGTAAGCTTCTTGGGCTTTATTCAAATTGCTGATATGCTTTTATGAAATCCTATCTAGGCTGTGAGTCACTGTAATCTTCTAGGGCTCTATTTGAATCTGCTGATATGTTGATATCTCTTATGAAATATTAATCAGCAAGTGAGTCTCTGTAAGCTATCTAGGCTCCATTTGAATTACTAACATGCCTTCATAAAATCCTATCCAGAAAGTAAGTTCCTGTAAGCAATCTGGGCTTTGTTTGAACTATTAACATACTCTTATGAAATTTCATCCAGACTGTGAGTCATTGTAACCTTCCAGGACTTTGTTTTTATCTGCTGACATGCTGACATGTTCTTATGAAATCTTTTCCAGCAAGTGAGCCTCTATAAGCTATCTGGGCTTTATTTGAATTACTGACATATCTCTATAAAATCCTATCCAGGGAGTGAGTCCTTGTAAGCAATCTGGGCTTCATTTAAATCACTGACATGCTCCTGTGAACTCCAATCCAGCTAGTGAGTCACTATAAACTTTCTGGGCTTTATTTGAATCACTGATATACTTCTATAAAATCTCATCCAGAGAGTGAGCCTTTATAGGCTATCTAGGCTTCATTTGAATCACTGATATGCCTCTATGAAATCTCATCCAGGCTGTGAGTCGCTGTAAGCTTCTTGGGTTTTATTTGAATTGTTGACATGCCCCCATGAAATTTCATCTAGACTGTAAGTCACTGTAACTTTTCTAGGCTTTATTTGAATCTGCTAATATATGGACATGCTCTCATGAAATCTTATTCAGCGAGTAAGCCTCTGTAAGCTATGTGGGTTCTATTTGAATCACTAACATATCTCTATGAAATCTCATCTAGGCTGTGAGTCACTATAAACTTCCTAGACTTTATTTGAATTGCTGATATGTTCTATGAAATTCCATCTAGGCTGTAAGTCACTGTAACTTTTCTAGGCTCTATGTGAATCTGCTAATATGTGGATATACTCTTATGAAATCTTATCCAGCGAGTAAGCCTCTTTAAGCTATCTAGGCTCCATTTGAATCACTAATATGCATCCATGAAATCCTATCTAGATTGTGAGTTGCTGTAAGTTACCTGGGCTCTATTTGAGTTGCTGACATGAATCTATAAAATCTCATCTAGGTTGTGAGTTGCTGTAAGCTTCCTGGGCTTCACTTGAATCACTGACATGCCTCTATGAAATCTCATCCAGGCTGTAAGCTTCCTGGACTTTATTTGAATTACTGACATACCTCTATGAAATCCTATCCAGATTGTGAGTTACTATAAGCTTCCTGAGCTTTATTTGAATTGCTGACATGCTCTCATTTGCTGACATACTTTCATGTAATACCATCCAGACTGTGAGTGGCTGTAAGCCTCTTGGGCTCCATTTGAATTTCTGACATGCCCTCATGAAATCTCATTTAGCCTGTGAGCTGCTGTGCACCTTTTGGGCCTTATTTGAATCTCTGACATGCCTCCATGAAATCCCATCTAGACTGTGAGTTGCTGTAAAGTACCTGGGCTCTATTTGAATTGCTGACATGCCCCTATGAAATTCTATCCAGCCTGTGAATTTTTGTGTGCTTCCTGGGCTCTATTTAAATTGCTGATATCCCCTCATGAAACCTTTTCTAGCTTGTGTGTGCTTCCTGCATTTTATCTGAATTGGTGACCTGTCCTCATGAAAATTTATGCAGCGAGTGAGTCCTCATGCACCCCCCTGGGCTCTATTTGAATCAGTAATACTAATTTGCCCTGAAAAAATCTCATCCAGAAAGTGAGTTTTTGCACACCTCCTGGGCTTTATTTGAATTGCTGACATCTGGCTTTCATGTTTCATTTAGTTTGTACCTATCTTCTCCCACCTGTTTCCTTTGCTTTACTTTTCTTACAAACCCACATTTTTCAGGTGAACAGTGTTCAGAGTCTTGTGGCTGTTCAGTTTAATGTAAGACCAATGACCATATCTCATCTTTTTCTATTCCTTTTGCTTATCTATTTTCAATTACATAGGCACCTTCCTTATCTTGTTTTATTGGTCTGATCAATTCCACCCTTTCTTTTACAATCCTGGCTCCTTACTTCTGCATGAACAGCCATTCTTGTCTGTCTTGAACATTCATTCTGGAGCACCCTGCAAGGCTCTAATCCCAGTGATGGCTTTGTCAGAGCCTGGAAAATTTATCTCAAGACCCAATGTGCACTGGTCAATCAACGATTGAATGTACTTGAGGTCAAAGGGCAGCAATGACTGGTTCACCACACAACATTACCCATCTGAAGCAGAGTGTGATGATTACAGAACAATAATTCTTAACAGCCTCTTATGCAAGTCCAGTTTGTTTTTTTTCAAGCTCAGAGAATTGCTAATTTATCTTCAGCTCATCCTAAAACCTCTCGGTGTAATCCTGGTCACATGATTACATAGATGTATCACAGGCGTTCCCGTGCCCGCGGTGACCTCCGTGACGCCCGGGCACCCCTCCTTTTGGGTGGGTGGTCACGTTGAGGTCACACGCGGCATCACCCGTGGGCACCTCGCCCGCCGTCGATAGGTTTTCCACCTCTGTGCAGCCCTCTTGCACCGTTCCAAATATATTTTTGATGATTTTAATCTCTCCTCAGCTGCCTGCATTGAACCTGATGTGTCCCCTGTGCCAACCCCCTTAACCATTGGCCGAATGTGGGATGCATTTCAGCACCCCACTTGCAGCTTTTCATGGACCCCGAACGTGGCTTGAACCTCAAATCCCCACTCAAGGCAATGATAATAAGACGAAGAATAAGAACCTTGAACGAGGAAGTGAATGATGAGCTTGATCAAGGTAAAACCATCTGCATTCACTTGTTCTCACACTTAATCATGATGGATCTTGCATCCTCAAACAAGGTTTTATGCATGAACACCTTGAATGAGAGGTTGTCATTCTCCACAGCACCTCGAACGCGAAGTTGTCAATCTCCTTCCCCAATCAAGCAATTTATACCTGTGCCCTCAAACGTGATATCTAATTCTGGTGCATCTCTCGACCTCAAACAAGGCTTTCGTGCAAGAGAACCTCGAATGTGGAGCTGTCGTTCTCCTCCCCAATCACGGCAAATCTCTCATAGAAAACCTTGAACGCGAAACTGCATTCTCCTCCCCAATCACGGTTTTTTAAGCTCCTCAATGCCCCCACAAGAGTATCGACTTGAGTGAGACCTCCCTCAAGGTACATCTGAGACACCAACACAAATCCCAATGTGAATCCTATCCAGCAACACACTACACAATCACCATTGAATGATGCCTGAATTTATGCCCAGTGTTGGGACTCCCTACCACATCAATGATCTTTCGTGCGTATCTATGGTTTCCCCCCTGTGCAACCTGTTCATCTTACTCAAAATAGTGGCTTAAAAAAAGCTGACCTTGCAGCTCTCATTTGCAAGCAAGTTGACCACTGGCCTACCCCACCTTTCAACCCATCGAAGTCCAGCATCACTGCCATGAAGAATGCTCTTCTTGATCCGGCAAATGGCTTTTTGAAACAAGGACCACTCGACACTGAGTGGTCCTCTCCACTAACATCTGCACCTGCCACGCCCAGGCCCTTTAGTAGAGACTCAGAGCACACCAGCACCAATGTGCAGCCAGAGGAGGCAATGGGGGAGCACTCCAAGGTTGGGTCTAATTCTCTTTTTACCTCTTTTTTGGTCTCTATGCTCACTGCTTCAAAGGATCACGATTTTATTCAAATTTCTCTTCTATTAGAAGACCGGCGGTTTGACCCAGCACGAAAGTCAGCTGTTCGCATCACTGTCGGCACTGTGGAGCCAGGAAATAGAGATCAGCATGTTTCTGCGAAAGAAGTCATCCATGAACTCCAATGTAGTCATTCAGCTCTTGCTGGTGCGCAGTTCATCAATAAACACCTTCTAATCTTACTCTTTTTTTCAAGGCCCTGTCAAGCTTGGGTCCCCTTACCCACTTAATCCATCGTATATTGAGTACTTCACACAAGCTGTGGATGGACGCAAGTTGGAGAATTCCCACTTTTCTCCAGAAACTCTTCTGGTCACCTCATCGACCCTTGAGATAGTTGTCGAGGATGTACGTGACCCAAAATTTTAATACCCTGAATTTTGTGATAACGTGCACTAGTTGATACAGGTCAATGAGATAAACGAGGATTTGGGGTTTCCCTCTGGGTCTGTAGCAATCGAAGAAAATCAACATGAACTGAACCCAAGTCCTCAAGATGCCAAACAATCGAAATCAGAGGCCCTGGTCGCATGGTTAAAGGAGAAGGTGTCTGTGCAGGAAGACTACCCTCTTTTTCTTGCATCGCACCATCGTGTTCTCCAGAATCCCAATATTGTATCAACCTGGAAGTTTGCCTCAAACTTTTACAAGGTATTTTACAATGCAAAAAATCCTATTTCCGTGCATTTGTCCTCAATTCACCCATATAGTCAAGCTAATGCTAAATATCTGTCAGAAAAATCTGATCAAGAAGTCAATGATCTATGCTGCATTGGGTGTTCATGAGACTTGGCTGAGTGACGCTCTGAGCGGTGATCGACTTGTCGGAATATATGGACCAGGAGGGCCTCATGAAAATGCAGTCGTTGTTTCAGAACTTGAGGCGACTCGCGATCCACCTCGAGGCCAGGTTACTCTGTTGAAATTTCTTCAGAACTGGGAAGTTGGGCACCCATGCATCTCCTGAACGACTCTTCCTGCTGCTCCCAAAATTACTATATCGATTCAAGTTATATAAGCTACATACATGGTAAGCTAAATAAAAAGATCAACTGCAGTATATAGCTGCCCCCAAGAGAATATTCTCAATCGCCAATGGCCCTGTTGTCTTGTTCTGTAAATAATCAATAAAGCTTCAGGTTGTCCTCAGATAAGATGGGGATTTTGACGGAATGGGATACTTCTCATGAAGATATCGTAATGCAAGCTGGACATTCCAATTTGTTTTCTTGGAAAGCGGCTCAATGATCTTTTGGATAATCAGCCGTCATTGTGACATCTCCGTCTTCTGGCCTGAAACATCTCTTCGCCAACGAGCTGCCCAGTTTTCCTCGAGTTCTCTAACTGAGATACAGCCATTGAGACCGCTCGTCCACTCCTCCCATATTTCCAACAAAGAAAGGGATCCAATCGACTGCAGACTGTAGATTGGAAGCCACTCATCACTGAGCTTCCACGATCCATGTTTCACCCATTCATACTGATGTTGCTGGGTGCGATTTCCAAACTTGGCCTTTAGCAAGCGGATTGCATCAATCTGACAGGTACGTTCATGGCTGCAGTCGGATAAAGTGCCAAAGGACGAATGGAGTCCATGAAGGTCTTGTGGCCATTTTGCAAGTTCAGATCCTACAGCAACAGTAGAAATGGACAATGCAGTGGGATGTGGGGATTGAGCATCTGGCCATGGGGATGGGGTGTCAGGCGGTGGGGATAGGGCAACAGGTGAGATGCTTTCCTGAGAAGGTGAGCTGGCAGGAACCAGATATTGGGATTGAGGTGCGACAGGTGAGGAGGGCCTGCTCGGATAGACTATTTGAACTATCGAATCGATTGAATTTAGAGACCAAAAGCATGAGCTTAACAAACACATACCAGTCGATTTCGGAGCACTAGCCCATCCCTTCCTTGAGCCAAGTTGGTGAAGTAAAAGTGATTGAACATAGTCGAGCTTAGTGTTAAGGTTGTTCCGGTCTTGATTTTGTCGCACTTCCATGGCCTCAACAACTCCGCACATCGATGTTGCCACAGTTTCAGGAAGTCGTTCAAGCTTTCGTCGGGCTTCTTCTTCCACCTGCTCCAGAATTCTGATAGACGACATAGCGAAAGCTTCAAATTCGGGCATATTGAAGGGTGCATGGGTCCATAGAGCACATTTTGGGTACTTGGAGAATAAAACGGCAGCGTCTTGGAGGATGACGGTGCGGAACCACTCGAGAACATCAAGAAAATGCTTGAGTGCATAATCTGTAGCCTTTCGGCCGTGTTCATCGAGCCGCGCTGCATAAGCCTGCCTCTCCTTTTCAACCCAAGGAAATAAGGTCTTGAGGAGCATCAGTGGCGGGACTAGAAATACGATAGAAAAATTAGATGAAATGAGACATTGTTTAAGAGAAGTGACAAAATACCTAGAATCGCACGTGGAAGAACATAGGCTTCCGGTTTGTCGGCGTTGAACATTGCAGATGCGAGCATTGCCTTTCTTGGAGGGCCTCTGTTGTAAATTTCGGAGTACGCATCTCCAGTACTCCAATTTCCGAGCGCCTTAATCTCCAAGCCTGATGCACCATGCTTTCCTGCCTTGTCTGCAGTGTAGAATCGTCCTCCGTGGGTGACGGCAGAAATGTTAACATCATTTTTGCGATGCATTATGAGGACCCGCTCTCGGTGATCTGGATCAGACGAAGACCGTTAGAGGGCCGAGGCAGGTTCACAAGTAGGAAGCTCCTCACTCTCGTAAGTCATTGGTGTGCTTCCACTTATTTTATCCAGATCATCCTTCCCTTTCCCCTGAAAACAGAACACCTCATACCAATCTCGTCGTCCATATTCACCGTGGCCATCATTACTAAAATCGGGTGAAAATTCGGGCGGTGCTTTAGATAGAATATGAAAGTGACTGAAGAGGCAAAACGCCAAGCTACCAACACCGCAGAGCTCTGGATACCGATGTCGAAATAGACCATGTTCATTGACACGGCCAGTAGCATTAGTTTTTGCCTGATCTGCAAGGATCATAAGCACCTACAGATCCTCAGGTGTCAACATTGGCCCTAATTGTTCAGAGAAATAAAAACAACCCACCGGAAGCTCCACCTCTGGCCCAATCATCTCCATCGGTAAATTGAGCGTAAACAAGTCTGACCATAAAAGACAACGTGTACTATCGCCTCGGAAAGCAATGTTGGTCGAAAGCAGGACCATTGCACGGTCACGAATACCAATGTGAACTTGCAGTTTTGAAGGACCGAATGCTTCAAGTGCCCACACAGACATTCGAATCACCTCCTCCTTAGTGTATGTATCTATAATATAAGAATTCAATCACTTGAGTTCCATGGCAGAGAAGTAAAAATTTAAAAGCTTACTGGCTGATGTCCCTTTTGACTTCATCGCGTGCGCATTTTTGATGCGAGTGGGTTCGTTTGCATAGGCGGCGTTCTCATATATTTTTACCCATTCTTGATCTCGAAGCGGCATCCGCGTTTCGGGGCAGTCCTGGTATTCAGGTAAGTGTTGGTGCTCTTTCATGTACTGCTGGAGTGCATTGATGGACTGTTTAATGCTTTCTTTGCCAACGGAAGACCCGCCGATCTTATGGCCACGGTTGTTACGCTGAGAATACATGATCAGATTGTGAATATAGGAGCATGAGCAAAAGATAGCTACCTTATTGCGAGTCCTCTCATGTTCGAGAAAGATCGCGACTTTCTCGCCAACAATTGGGTGTGCACTAATCCAGATGTGATTTGGGTTCTCCCTTGCTCGACGGTCTTGATCCTGTGCCCAGAACGTTTCGTAATTTTTGACATGCCAAGGGTACGCGCCCTCAGTTCCCTTGCCTTCCGTCATTTGTTTTTGCAAAGTGAGTCGGTTGAGATGAGCGGCATGTTGAATTTCGGTGAGAGGCTGGGAGGTAGTTTGGGAGGGAATTGAATTGCTGGTGCCTTCATCAAGCACCATTCCTGAGCTTGTAGCTGCATCGGTAACAAGGGCCAGATCTCCTGGGAAGTTGATATCGCCATCTTGGATGACCGAGTTCAAGGTCATCTCGAGTGATTCGATGGGTTGGATAGCAGAATCCTCAGGGCCCTCAAAGCGTGCGCGTTTTCTCCTCAGCATTGAATTGTCGAGCCGGTGATGAACTGGTGATCTCGAGGCTGAGGCTAGAGGCATGACTTTTGCCAGTGGAGAATTAGTTAGAAAAGAAATCGAATGAGAGGGAAATCATTACAGCTCACATTAAAAAGACACGAAGGACAATGGGCTGGCCCAACTTCCACATTATCCGACTGTTGAGAGGGGAGAAAAAGTGCAAAGGGGCCAACGGACGACACAACCTTGGCCCAATTGCCATGTTTGGACATTGATGTCAGATGCCGGCCGCAGTCTCAGTCAGAACCTAGTGAACGTCGTAGACAGTGAAATAGGTGCAGAGGGTGCTCAAGGTGCTCTCGGATGAGGGTGAAAGAATGACATTTCATGACAGAGTGGGATAATGACAGAATGAAGGAGATTAGCGCCATCGCGCCATCAGTTTTTTTTAAGCAAATCAGGAATTCCCCGATTGGGGCCAATGCATCATTTCCTTGGGTGGGGTTTTTACCGACGGACTTCACTCAGGGATTGGGTATTCAACTGGTTACGTGCCCAACCCGCAAATGGGGGGTAACCAGCGAGGTGCCCAAGGCCAGGTCTCACCCCATCGTATCTTCTATATACAATGCCCATCATGTAACATGTTTGCTATTTAGCTTTTACCATTTATGATTACCTTGTGCCCCACTGCTGTTTTGTATCTCAATTTGATCTCAATAGAACTTGGTCTTCCTTGAGCATGTGGTACATTGAATGGAAAACTGCCACAACAGCTCAAAAGGATCATTGAATGTTATTCTGTCATCCCGCCAGTTGAGCTGTATCCACAGTGTCCCCTGACACCAGTCGGCAGGTTACCCAGGTTCTTTCAGATTGAGATTAGCTAACTTTCCTACAAGTCGAACAGCCCTTGAGACTCAATGAACACATTGAAAGGTAAGCAATTTGTTTAAAACTCTCTTACAAAATGTGTAATAAATTCTTTCCTTCTTTTTAGGTCTCTCCAGGCCCAAATTCACTCTCACATGGCCTCTTCTCTCTATTGAGGGATGTAGGCCGCCATGCAACCTTGGGAGGGTGTATGAGTTGGAGGGAAAGGCGAGGGGAGACCCATCCTGTGGGAGACCCATGAGGTACGTGAGGCGGCCAGCTATTTAGCTATCTTCCCTGACTAACATCGAAAACACGTTAAGACACATATCACCAATTTACATAGCACAACACCGGCACACCTAGGACCTAATGTGAAGATGTCAGGCCCAACGTGAAGATGTTGATCCCAACCTCATGCCCAAGCACAACGTGAATGCTTCAATGTTTTCAGACACACCCTACAAACTGCAAGATCAACCCACATATGCATGCACCATGATGCAGGCAACTGAAAAACACGACCAAGGGATGGCCCCACCAATGCCAATGCCAGTAGCATCACCTACCAGTGATGGAGGAAAAATGGTCCTACATGGTGTATTCTGACCATCATAGTTAACCTTGCTCTGTTGCACAGCAGTGTCAATTGACACTCACACAGCCCTTGCGAGGTTTATTCGTTGGGTACCCGTGAACAGGTTTGGGTACCCGCGAACCTGGATCAACCGCTTTCGTCGGTTGTGACTTTACTCTCTGCGAGCATGTGTGGCGACATGTTCGCCGACCCTATTGTGTGTCAGGTTTATGGCATGATGAAGGCACTGCCGAGCAAGAAGACAACTTTAATCATTACAAACTGTTGCTTTCCTTATGTATGGTAAATTATTCAAGCTTACACTTATGTCTCTCCCCAGATATGAGTGACAACTTGCATTTCAGTCTTGCGTGTTAGCAGGTGTGGGTGGATGGAATCGGGAACATGGGTATTCTTCCCATTTGTGATGATGTCTCTGGCTAGATCGGGGGATGCACTTGCTGGTAGACGTGTAGGGCTGTGTGCCGTGCCGTTACGGTAGATGGCCGTAAGTTCACAGCCCATCTACTGTAACTTCCAGAGGCCTCACGGTACGGCACAGCTAGACTGCCATATGAGCCGTAAGGTGATGCCAAGAGCCAACCGTCCATCATAAATTTATTCTGATGCCGGATTTGGGCTTCTCTGGAAAATTTAAGGCAGAAACACATTTCACCTTACGAAAAATCACCTTATTTGACAAGCCGTAAGGCACCTGTAAGTTGTCGGCCGTAAAATTGATGCCAGGAAAGGCTTACGGTACGGCTACGGCACCCGTAATTTACGGCCGTATGCCGTAGGTTACGGTGACGGTGCGCAGCCCTATAGACGTGCGTTAGCGAGCACAATCCTCGGTATGACATTCCACGGCTTCGTTGCATCTATCTGATAGAATTTTCTTTTCTCAAGTTTCCAAAATTATCGGCGCCGCTTCAGAAGCCGACTGGTCTTTCAACGTTGTCCTTAAACTTGGCCAGGCCCAGCGATAGCGTATATCGCCAGTGCACTGGTGCCATATTGTTGACAAGGAGGACATAATCAGATGGGGAGAATAGGACGAAGGTGCATTCAGGGCCATCCATGACGAGGATGAGCTAGAGGAGTCGCTCGATAAGTTCTGAAAATGATGGTTGAGGGTTAACCCAAACTCCCTCAAAATTAAGTTTTAAGCTACCAAGGTCAGAAATATTTAATCCCACATGGTCGGAATAGTTACTGATAGGTTCGCCTAAGATTTCGACTGTTTGAGGGGTATAACAGAGTTTCCGGAGCGTCCTGAAACGTGGCAATGGTCGAGTGTGCAAGTTTGAGGTTGATTTGGTCGAGCGTTCTGTAGTAGCAATGATTTTCAGTAGGGTGCCCGTGTAGAACATACCACTTTCCTCCAAGTTCTCGAGTCCTTTCGGGGTCCGCGCTCTTTCTGTGGGTAACAACATAAGAATCCAGGCTTTTACTTACTACTTGACATTTCTTTGGCTTTGAAATTGATGAAGATCCTCTACACAAGGACGCGGAGGAGAAAATAAAACCGATTCTGTCCTGATTCTGTGGTTATCAACTTATCACGATCCTGAAATTGAAGGAAGTACACAACACAGCTTGGTCGCCTTTGTTGTACGAAACATTGAAAATCCAGGATTCCGAGAGGGATGTTAAACCTTGTCTCGGGAATTGGAACGAGGTGTAAAAAGATTAGGCTGAGCACATAATAGCAGCCAGAAGAACTTGAATCCCACCGAAATCCACGGAGCAGGCGCGAAGAATCCCCAAACCATGGAAATGGAAGGTGCCAGGGTGCCTCAAGTCTGGGAGGTGGATTGCACAGAGATGGCCCAGGATCGCTTTGAGCGTAGCACATAGACTTCTGGAGGACGAAGGGCATCGTGCTAGAGTCAGATACCCTTGCGGTTGATTAGTGAAGCGGTCAGCGTATGCTTGTTTCGAATCCTGGGACACTGAATCGAAGTGTATAATTGCGGTGTCCCCCAGAAAATAAGAAGTGTTAGAAGTTTAAACTACAATGGCAATGGTTCATGATAATAAGAGGGCGGGCTGAAAGGACGGTTATTGTTATTGTACATTACTGCTGGTTCAGGAAGCAGCGAACTGCAACGAACCAATGGAAGGGAACTGTAAAAGCATTTGCCAGGTCGTTCATGGATGCAATATGTCCGCTGAGCTACCGGGTGAGCAGTTTGCAATTCGTAGTCATCTCAACCACACCGCGGCACCAATCCTTCCAAGCAGGATACTCGGACTGTTGATGGTGAAATATATCCAGGTGCTGAAGATTGGGGAAAAAGTAATTGAAGAACCGAGAGGTGGTGATCGCGAGCGTAATGTCGCGCATCGCAAATGGGGTGACAGATGAAGGATCCAAGAATAAAATCTCGAGGTTTACGAGGCCGTGGTTGCTCTGTCCCGTGGTTTGCATCTGGCTCCGCAAGAGGGCCTCGATCCCTGCCGCGTCCGCATTTGGGTGGCATAGATATATCTCCAAGGTATGAAGTTTGGGAAAAAACGAGCACAATAAAGGCAATGTAACCAGGTCGGGCACATCTAACTGTCGACGGAAGGGTTTAATGGACTGGAGTTCTAGCTTTAGCACCTCGAGATCCGACCATTCCCCAGCATCCTGAAACAACGCCTGGAAAAGGGGCCTGTCAATGAGGTGGGACTTGACTTGTAAAGATCGGAGGGGTAAATTTGGGTCCCGGAGCGGTGAGAATAAGTCTTTGGGGATCGTCACAGCGGAGAACGACAATTGTAGGTTACCCAGCATTGGGGTCATGGTTGTGCATCGAAAGATGCAGGCTCTGAGAACGTCGGTAGGAGCTTCCGCGCCTATTCCAAAAAAATTCAGCTCGACCTGGGAAAGGCGCTCTCCGTATATGTAGCGAAGGATCCCAAGGATATGATCACCGGAACCACGCAGTGCCAGCGTCTGGATGTGTGGAAAAGTGTGCACTACGTTGTTTGGGGACGGTTTAAGGCCTCGAGTCTCATTCGTGGATAAATCCAACTCGAGGGCGGAAAGCAAGGGTTGATTTGTGAAGCATTGGAGATTTTCGAGGTAGAAATAAGCCGCCCGGTGTACCAGAGTTAATTTCGAGATACCCGCGAATCCTTTGAGGTGCGGCAGAACAGATAGCCCGAAAGCCCCTGCTAAATAAAGTGTCGAAACGGGATGGTTCTTGGCAGGATGCAGGCGAGATATTTCATGCAGAAACGATGCTACGTGCACTTTGTAGCTATCCGTAAACTTCTTGATTTCGACGGTGGACAGCGGTGATGAAGCGAGGAGGGGGAGAAATTGGAGATTCTCATGGGAGATATCGCAGAGTGAGTGAATGCGAAGGTTTCTGAGCGCAGGGAAAAGACAGGAAGGTTTACTAAACGTATACCTTGAAATCGCACCATAGATGTGACCGGAGACCCGTTCTGTGAAGGACGAGATCTGGAGATGCCTTACCCACCGCCCGTATGATTCCAACCGTTGTATGTCTTTCTCGAGAATGACTCTTCTCGTTGTCTGTAAGGGTAAAGAAATCAGCCTTTATGAAGTAAGATTTCAACTTTGAATGGTCCGGAAGACATACATAGAGACCTCCTTTGAACTCAACTTTGGGTATGAGGCGCAACATTGGCAAAACGCCATCCATTTCATACCACAGCTGGTTCATCGCTGGATCGAAGAAAGCTTTGCAGGTTAACCCCACCTGGAGAAGATGTCTCCGACCTCGAGCTGATATGCGTTTGTGGCTTGACTGAAGATTTGAACCCGATTCCTTAGTGAGGTTGGAAAAAATGAGCCCCAAGAGATCCGGATTGCTCAAAACCTTCGCTTCTGCGTTTGAGTTGAAGGCGAAGGTGGGACTAGAGGTTCAAAATGAAGTAGCGCCAATCAGCTAGGCATAATGAAATTTCGAGAAAAGAGTCGTTCTCCACTTACAGATATGGAGTCCCTTTGCTCTGTGGACTTCCATCAATGTCTGAATCTTTTGTTACATGACCTTCGGATTGATCGGATTGACTTATGCTGAAACTACATTTTCAATGCGGCGAATTCTGATAAAGTTGATTTGGAATTCACCTGATTAAAGAATCAGAATTGTTGTCCATACTGTAGGTCAAAGATTAACTTTGGGAGGGTCTCAGTCTGAGTCAGTCGCTCTGAAAACCAAGTTAGCAGCCACTAGCAATTGTGTCAAACAAACGACTTGGTCGCACCCTTAGCAGTCACAGCTCAAATCTCCTCCGGTGATCTTTTCGGTGTAGCAAAGGTAGTTTGTTCAAACTGCTGAGGTTCAATCGAGCCGCGCTCCAGATTTGTCAGGATTTGCCTTGCCCTACACCGATCACGAGTCGCTGACAATTGCCTGGCTCTTCTCAAACCAGTATTCCGAATTATCCAAACTCGATGTCCTTCTACTCTCGCTCCTTGTGCTAATTTCTCCCTGACCTCCTTGTAGTTCTAGATATCGCCGCAGTGATTTGTAGCATGGTGATCAACCCCGAGGAATCGAGAAATCATCAATACCAGATATTTCCTGAATACGTTGGTCGATAAATGACGAGAGTGCGCTCGTGATGTCTCCAGCACACCACCTTCGGGCATGCCTCACTGCACAAAGGAAAACCGGATACGACAGGCCTGTGAACACTATCACTCCCGTTGCAAAGCCTCCAGAGCCTTGCCAATCGCCATAACTACGCTGTCCGTCCCCCACTGACCAACGATACTCACTCCGATAGGCCATTGGTCCTCACGCTGGGTCCCAGTGTCGTTGCTCATGGGTCGTCCACTGGGTCGGGTTGTAGGGATAGATAGCGCTGGCAATCCCGCCAATGAAGCAGGAACCGTTAAGACGTCTTGGACATACGAGCTTAGATCCGACTTGTCGCTGTTTGTGAGTAGCGGTGCGGTGCGGATTGCGGAGGGGTGTATGAGGACGTCGACACGTGATAAGGAATCTGGGTTTTCGATGTGTCGGGTATGCGATTCCGAGAAGTAGTTCGGGACGCTAAAGACGCGGTCAAAATCATCTTTGATAAGCTGTCTGACTTTTTGAGCTTGTAGGAAGTAGTTGTCGAAGGCGCTAGAACATAATCAGAATTCAGGTTGCTTCTTGACCTCTGGCTTAACATAACGTACTCAGCGGACAGGGCATAAGTGCCCAATAGGATACGCTTTTGGACCTCTGGACCAAAGCCCGCAGAACGGCTGACTGCGTATACTCGGGATGTTTTCGTAATATCGGTTCCTGGAAGAGGTGGAACATAGGTACCTAGGCAACCGCTTGTGTCCTTGTATGATTTTCGATAAATTCTGCATGCATACCATATTCAACACCATCATAACGAGCAAGGTTACTGCTTGCTTCTGCACTTGCTAGCACGTAATAGCAGCTGAGAGCGTAAGAAGTCGACGGCAGGGAAATGGGCACTATAATGGCACCCTGGGACTTCAGAAGAGCAATGACATTCCGCGTGTGTTGGAGAATTTCGGGAGACATTTCTGATGGAAAATATTCCTGTAGGTAGCTGCGGTGAGCATTAGTCTACGATATGCCTGAAAACCATACCTGAGGTATACCAACTCGTAAGCCCATCAGGACGGAGCCCCTCGATTGAAACTTGTTATCGACGTGTTCAGAGATCAGTTTTCGAGTATCGACAGAAACCGACGTAGGATCTTGAGTGTCGTGCAAGGCAAGACTATCTGGAACGTGTAAGATGCATTCATGAGAGATACCATATTTCATACCAAAAACGCGTTTGACTGTATTGACATCGGAAGCTAAAATGCCCACGCAATCCAGGCTGTCCGCATAGGATATTACACCCCATCTAAATAGAAAGATATCGATTCGGCGTAAACCTGCTGCACCGACCAAACTCACCTGCTAATGAGTCCATAAGATGGTTTCAGCCCTACAACACCACAATATGACGCGGGTAGACGAACAGATCCACCTGTATCGGTTCCAAGCGCTCTAATTATTAAAATGTGAAAAGCGCTCCCCTTTAAAGTGGTGGATATGAACTTACGCATCACACATGCCGGCTGCAACGGCTGCTGCACTCCCTCCCGAGCTTCCACCAGCTGACCTGCGTTCCGAAACGTCGAATGGATTTACCACAGGCCCATGGATAGAATGCAAGTTCAGAGACCTGGTAGGATAGGTGAGGAAAAGGTCTGTAGTGGCTTGTCGGAGTTTTATACCCCATACCAAACTCGTCGCAGTTGGTCTTCCCTACGATGTCTGCACCAGACTTCTGGAGAAGCTGAACAACTGTCGCATCGAAAGGCGATGTAAAATCTGAAAATAATCATTTCCATATATTAAAACATAGCAACAAAAGTTTGCATACCTTTTAGCATGGCAGAAGAACATGTCGTTGGAAGAAAAGAAGTCGCAATATTATCCTTGACGGCCACGCTTAAGCCAGCCAACGAGCCTTTCTTCGACGGAGGGGGTAGCTGGGAGATATAGGTAAAGGCATTGACAGAGCTATCTTTTGCGGTTATGTAGTTTCTTCGATGCTTCCAGGTACTCTGTGCCCTCCTTGGGCAATTGTCTTGTCCAAGGCGGATGTGTAGTAATTTTGATGGGTGGGAGTGGAAAGGAGAAATTTGGTTCAATTGATGCGCTACATTTGTTCTCATTTCCTTCCTAGAGGCGAGTTGTGCTGTCGAAGAAGAGTGTTGGATGGGTTGGTGATGTGATTCCAAAAAAGTTCGTCCGGATCAAACGATCAAACTCTCCCATTCGAAAAACCTCAACCTCATTCTTCCTCATCCCTTGGTAATGGCCAAGCGTCCCCAGACCGTCAAGTCAAACGAACGACCTCGTAAGAAGGTCAAAATCGACGATTCTTTAACGGGAAAAGTTCCCAAGCAAGCGAAAGCTTCACTCCAGCCTCGATCGCACAAAATCACGCCTCAAAAAGAGCTTTCAACCCAAACCCCAACGAAGGGCAAGGGAAAAGAGAAAGATTTGCCGTTGCTTACAACCTCAACGTCGAAAAAACGTAAAGGAAAAGCTCGCGAGGAAGAACACCAGCTACCCACTGCATTTAAAGTCGTCGCAGGGTCTTACGAAAAACTTCTTTATGGTCTAGACGGCACAGTCACTTGCGGCCAAGATTCAAAACTGCAATTCGAGTTGAAACCTACCTTCATATTTCCTGCCCATGTGTCGTGTATAAAGGCTGTTGCAGCCTCACCGCACGGTGGTAAATGGCTTGCGACGGGCAGTGCAGATGAAATCATCAAAGTTTGGGACCTGAGACGGCGCAAAGAAATCGGTGGGCTCATGCATCATGAGGGTGGGGACTACCTTTTTTTGTCTTAACACCTTTTCATTAACTAAGATGCACAGGGTCTATTACGCATTTGCTATTCCCTTCGCGTTCACATTTATTATCCGCCTCTGAAGATGGAACACTTTGCCTCTTTCGCGCACGAGATTGGGCTGTGCTGCGTTCGCTAAAAGGTCATAAGGGTCGCGTTAACTCTGTTGCTGTACATCCATCGGGAAAGGTTGCACTCAGCGTTGGAAAAGACAGAGCGCTCAGGATGTGGGATCTGATGCGAGGAAAGGGTGTCGCAAGTACCAAGCTTGGAAAGGGTCAGCTCTTTCGGAATTGAGGGATTTTCATCTACTAAACTTTTTTTCAAAAGAGGGCGAGATTGTTCGCTGGTCGTCAGACGGCTCAAAGTTTGCGGTTCAATCAGGATCGACGATTGACATGTACGCAACCGTATGTCCTATCAACATGATTCTCTTTGAATGTTATCCTTATCATCGTTTTAGAATATGGACCTTCTCTATACAATCACCCACAAATCACGAATACACGACCTCAAGTTCTGCAGTCGCGTGGGGACTGAGGGTGAAATTCTCCTTGTCGGGGCGGAAGATCGTAAGGTGTCAATCTACGACATCCCAAAAGAGTCGGGGACTCCGACTGTCAATGCAGCGATGACGGGACACACAAATCGGTAAGTACTTGGCGGAACTTCTCACCAACATTCTGACGCCCAGTATAGAGTAAAGGCCGTGCAGACGCTCGAAATCGCACTTCCTGAGTCCTCTGGACGATCATCGACAACCCTTGTATGCACAGTTTCGTCGGATGGGTTCATCAACATCTACGACCTTGCCTCTGTGCCTCTCTCCTCGACGCAGAAGACAGAAATTGAGCCATTGGTTTCGTATGATTCCAAAGGAACGCGTTTGACGTGTGTCACATTCGCTGATGGGGCCATAGAGAGTGTGGACGAATTGTCTATAAGTGGGAAACGGAAACTAGACGAAAACGATGGTGGCCATGCCGATGAGCATGGAGACAGTGAAGGTGATGATGGTGAGATTAGTGGCGACTATGACGAGGACGAGGATGAAGAGGAACTGGAAAATGAGGAGGAAGAGGAAGAGGAAGAAAGCAGTTAGTCACCGTTATCGAACTAAGATGGAAGGAATTTCAGAGCGTTATGTTAGCAACGCCTATTTTACGTATGTGTTTTCTGCACTCCTAAATATGCAGGACAACCATTATAAAATGCTACATAAAATCTATCGCTCGCTTTCGACCCTTGAGTGGGGGCTCAGCAGATGGTACAATGTTTTGAGCGGGTAATGAAGGTGGAGGGAATCCTGAAGGAGGCGATTTGGGAGCAACCCAGATTGTTTGCTCCTTCTCATCTCCGGCCACAGCTACCTTCTCCTTACGTTGCTTCTTCTTGGGCCGGTCTTTGGGTTGTTTTAGTTCGGCACCCTCATCCCCATCTTCATCCACTTCGAATGATACCAAAACGCTTTTTTGCTCCTTCTTTTTCTTGTCTTTCTTCTCCCTTTTCTTCTCCTTCGATTTCTCTTCATTTTTTGTCTTTTTGTCTTTGCCTTCTCGGGGTATGAATGTGGGCTTGAAGGTGTTGATATCAACAGGAGTATCGTCGAAAATAACAGTGGCTGGTGTGAACCCAGTACCCAAATCCCTGCTGTTTGTGGTTGGAAAAGGGGCAGGTTCATTGTCCTCCTCCGGTCCCCCCTCGTCGTCGTCGGAGTCTTCATCGTCACTGGCAAATATAGCCTTGAAGATATCCATTGAAGGACGTTCATAGGTGAGAGTATCCTGCCCCTGTGTCTCGTCTTCCCCAAGTCCGATATTCGCCAAATCTCTCGGCCCATCTCTTGCCTGCATTGGCGTCGTCGTGTCGGCAGCACTCCTCGAATCGCTCGCCTCTTGCTGTTCGGAGTGGGTGAAAGATGGTGTAGCCATTGCTGACGATCCGGCAGCGGCCTCGTTTACGATTTCCGGTTCCGGGTTTGGATCCTTCACTCCAAAACGTTTACACAGTAATTTCGCAGGTTGCCAAGGCTTTTTCTCCCGTGTAAGCGGTCCATACATGCTCATCTTTGCTGCATGTGCCTTTGGGCTGATCCTGTCCTCCGCCTCTTTCCGTTCCTGGGCCTCCTTCGCTGCGATGTCCTTCTCGGTTGGGGTGTGCAATCCCTCGTGAACTTTGGGCCCAAAATCGATGACAGCCGCGCTGGTAAAACGTCCGGCCATGGCGCCGGATATGGGCTTGAAGAGCGATGCGGCTTTGGCGTAATCCTCCAGCTCCTTGTTGAATTCATCCCTGGGCTGACCTGACATGGGTTGGAGAGGTGGAACGGAGCCGTCTTGATTCGCTTGCGATTGCAGGTATGCATTATATCGGGCTTGTTTGACGGGGTCGCTGGTGAAAGGTTGGAATCCTCTTAGTGCGGCTTGAGCGACATGTGGTTCGAGCTTCGCCGAAAACGACGGCAATGGAGCAGATGCTCTTGGACCAGCTTCTGGAAAGCCGGAAGACTTCAAACCGGTGGTAATTTTTTGGATTCTTTCTTTGTCCTTTTGGGACATGTAGTCGAAAACTGAGCGCGGTGCCCCAGTCAGCGGTGTCTCGCCGAGCAGTTCTCCTCTCTAAAATTCGATGTGAGAATAAAAAATTCAGAAGGCAGAATTGGTAACTCACCTGGCCCACAGAAATTTTAGATTTTTTCCATTGTGCGTGAGATTGGGCGGCGGCAGGTGGAGGTGGGGGTTCTTGGGTATTCTCTTTATCTTTGGCCCAAACTCGCCGTGGGTCTGGTTTCCAACCAGTTGGTACATCGGGCAGTGGAAACCTAAAAATGAAGTAAGTCAGTGGAATTCTTGGGAAGAGAGGGGTGAATTGCCATCGATCTTCCGCCACAGGTTCACCCGAAAGCACGAATCTAGCGATAACAGGGCGTCCGTCTCGGAAGTGTTGCACTGTAGACGAGGACCTCTTGAGGATGTCGGTGAACAACGAACTAGATCCAAAACGGGAACACATACAGGTATTGAAGCATTTTGTTTATCTGACCTCCCTCCTATGACAATCGTGTCGTCTCCTTCGCCACTCAAATGATCGTAAGCAAGCCGTCGGCGCGAGTGTTGCTGAACGCTTTCATAAACGTCCAAGTCATCTTCGTCGGCATCATTCAAAGCACCGAGACCAAAACCACCTACAAGCAGATTAATAGAAAGAAGAAGAAAAGATCAACAATCACACCTGCAAGCTGAGGACCTTTGCTATCCCCTGCGGCGTTGTTACCCAAACTCTCACTAAGACTCAACCCTGGAACATAACCTAACCCATGGGTGTCGACCTTCCTCTTCACTGCTAGCACCGGGGTGTCGCGAGGGGCATATGTGTGCTTGGTCGCTTCCTCATCATCTTCAGGAATATTGAGAGTGCTACCCGAATATTTTGCGCCAGTCGATGCTTCGTACGCCTGGGCGTCTTGCACTTTGCGTTGTTTAAGTGTGATTCGAGGTCCAATACCCTGACCCAGTCGCCAGCCCATCTTTTTTAATATTCGGGCCCCTATTGAATCCTTGGGGGCGGGCAATAATGATGCTTCGAGTGTGCGAGTAATGGGACTGCAGGCATAAAGTTCAGATTTCTCACAAGCAGAAAAATCGCGACGAACTCTTTATCGGTATCTTCGTCCGCGTTACCGCGCAATTCTGCCTGTGTTCCTCCCAAAAAATCCATTTCTTCGGTTGCGTCCACCAAATTTCGGCTATCTTTGAGATCCTGTAAGTCTTCTTCGTCCATAAAATCTTCAGGACGCGCCGCCTGCTTCTTGGCCCTATCACTCCGAGAGGAGACAAATGTCTGGGGCGCCCATCCTTTGGTACTGAATGAGCACCAAAATCACGCACTGAGAGGGTTTGAAACACACCTTCTTTTGATCCAACACTGTTGAAGTATCCCGCGGAAAAGCCACCAGTAAACGCGCCATGTAACCTTCGTCGACCCTTCTCATCTCGCACCTGCAGTTTCAAAGAGAGTTAAAACGATCCGGTTTCGAAAAAAAAAATCGTGGACCCGGACCTCTTGTTTCCAGAGTGGAACAAACTCCCCGGTGTCTTTCGATTTCTCCAGAGGCGGCAAAGGGGTACCAATCTACATATCGATTATCAGCATTCTCTCTTGCATAATTAAAAGAATCAACCGGCCCACCAAACAGAAGTTTTCGTTTGCCTTTCGGCTAGTCGTATCCACCCCCAGGTCTCCAAGCTTGCGTTTCAATCGACTTGTCATTTGAGCTCCGATCGTGTTCAATCTTGATGGTTCATAACAAAGTTGGGACTTTCGTGTCGGCTTTGGCCCTTAGGTGCTTGTGTCAAAGAAATGCAGGTAACAGTTGCGTAATAGTCAGATCAAATGACTACCAAATGACTACTGTAACTAGTCACCACATGGGCACGTGCAAGGTGTGATGCGGTCCGGTGTACCGCACATGAATTTGGGCGTCTAAACCTGTCGCCCCTGGTCTTTACAAGTTCTCCCTTGAGAGGTTTGTTCACTTGTTACCGATGATCCTCAAATACTTAATGAATTAATCTGGGCCTCGATTTTAATGCCATCTCCATGATTTCAAGTTGATACTAACGCGCACTGCCCATCCGATCTTCAAGTTGATTTATGCGATATATTTAGTTGATACGGATGTAGAAATAAAACTGACTCGGGCTAAAATTATATTCATGCTGTGCAGGCAGAGCCCCTATGAATCTTCGGAGACGGCTCCCCTAGTTCAAGGCCTTCTCGGCCATATCCCCACTCTCCCACCGCTCACTTGACCTTGACTCTAAACCTATTAATATGATCGCCAGCTCTCCTTCAACGCAGCCCATTTTCTGACTTCCCCACTCGCCCGGGCCCCGGGGCATAACTTGAAGCACGTAATAGAAGCCGCGGCTCCGATTTTTTGGGCGTTAAGAACTCATTTATGGTGTTCCATGGATATGCCCCGGATATATATTTGGCACAAGGTGTTGTTCAAGAGCGAGACAGAGACGCGAGAACGGAGGGACGAAATGTGTCGTATTGGTAGTGGTACAATGCAAGAAGTGTCTAAGGGAAGGGAAAACGAGGGGGGACAAAGGGTATCTCCACGAACAAACAATTGCACAGCAACAGGTGTTTCGAAATTGAACAGAAAGAAGGTAAGGAGATGTAACCGTAATCCTCAGCGCAAGTCCTCGACAGATCCCTAACTTGAAGATGGACTCACTATTCGCGACCAGTGGCGGCCTGGTGATGATTGATCATGTTTATCCTTCAAGTGCTGTGGTATGGCAAACAGTGAAATGGTCATGACGTGACACATCACACGTCTCCGTTGATCGCCCTGGGCCTTAGGCCTGAAGCTCAACTCGCCAGAGTCGCCACGACGCCAATGGCCATCTGTCGCCATTGCAAACCCTCTCTTCACTTTATACATAACGCGAGTTAATGGCGACGGCAATTTCGCCCCAGTGACTCAGTGACCTCGTCATGGTACACAACTATGCATCCGAGTCAACCTGAAAAGCGCTAATTGAGATACTCGCAATTAAAGAAAAAGATCCGAATTGAGCCCACAACTCTTTACTGGCACTGGCAGCAGCACCTATGACGATTAACATTTACCCGGAAAGAAGAAAACCGCGGAAGCTTATCTCACTTGTCCACATGCTTGAATTTATTTTCCTGCCTGACATGGCACCCAGCTGCATGGAATGTGGAATGTGAGCGCACAATTTGAGCTCTATCTACAAATCTTATTCCATATGTGAAGTCGGGCCTTAGCACTGCCTCATGAAGCTTTCATCACTCCTTTCCCTCTAAGGCGATGGTTCGTGATGAACGACCATTCTCGATGTTGACATTTTTTCATTCCCCAAATTATTAGGCGGATATCAACCTACTACCGGCTGGATGCCGGGGATATCTTGCCTCCGCGGGGCTGCCCATGACAGATACGAATGTATTGGGTCAATCATTGAGCCCAAGGCACTGTATTCAAATCCAGGACTGCCGTTATCCCACAGCACCATGTGAAGAAGAAGATCTATTTTTAGCGCCTGTCAACCATCTCCTTCCACGCCAGTATTGCTGATAGCACCTCCCTGAAGCCACATTAATTCCTACTGCACAGGTGACCTGTGCTACTACTTACATAGGTCGGGAAATCCCACCCGCTTCTGTTCGTTTCCCCTTCCTCCCGACCCCAGCAATCAAGCGATGGAAACCGAGAAACGCGAAAGTTCTTCTAACCTTGAGAAAGGCGACTCCTCTAATCTTGAGAAGGGCGACTCCCCAAATCTTGAGAAGGGGGATTTCTCTAATCTTGAGAAAGGCGAACATGTCGTCGTACGGGCGAACCCACAGTATGCCTGACTTATCTATTGGTCTTCACATCTGCTCAGTCTATTGCCTCATAGATTCCATTTCGATGTCCATGACCTTGACCAAGTCCAACGACGTCTCAAGCAACGCCATGTTCAAATGTAAGCCCGACTCTTTCCTAGAAGGCACCAAGCTCACGATACTCCTTAGGATCGCTGTGGGCTTTCCCGATATTTTCTTTTGGCCTTTGCCTGACAACTTCATGTTTATAATGTAGATTGCTGGAACCATTGGGACAGGGCTATTTTTAGGTTCTGGAGGAGCATTGGAAGCTGCAGGGCCTTTGGGCGCCCTCATTGCCTATGCTCTGGTTGGAACCGTTGCATACGCGTACGTGGCCTTTGAGGGTAATGTCTTGAGCCTGACGTAACAAAACAACGAATACGACAGCTCTCTCTGCGCTGTGGGCGAAATGTCAACGTGGGCACCGATATCTGGTACTTTCCCTCACTTCGGTTAGTTGACAGGTCCATTTCCACATTCTCAACTTTGGGTAACCTTGTTATAAAATTCAGCCGCGCGTTGGGTCGACCCTGCTCTCGGTTTCGCGACAGGATGGGTATGTCGCCATCATTGTTTGTTTTAAGGGGACGGTAACGAACTCCACATTTGTAGAACTATTTTTATACCAATGCGTATGTGCATTGGATATACATTTTGGTTGGTATTCACAAATTTTCAGCATCTCGACTCCTGTGGAAATCACGGCTGCAGTTATCCTTCTGACATTCTGGGATCATAATGTAAGCGCCCACACAATGCCATCAGAAACTTTAATTAATCTAGTTTTCCAAGTCGAAACACATCTCTCTCTACACGGCTATTCTCTGTGTGTTGGTCTGCTTGATCAATATTTTTGGTGTCAGGTGAGCCGAACCCATCATCATAGGACGAGGCTCGATATTGAGAATTCGGCAGATATTTCGGAGAATGTAAGCACCACTTTGCAACTCCAGAAGGGTAATACTGAGTAGCCTGAAGCGGAATTTATTTTCGCAATCATCAAACGTTCGCATCATGCTCTTGCTTAGTGGTGAGAGTTGTTATGCTGATAGCCTGAATTTAGTTACCCTCATCATTGGTCTACTCTTGGTTGGCCTTATCGTCGACCTAGGAGGAGGACCTCGAGGCGACCGCATTGGATTCAGGGTATGTACAGTATAACCTGGTCTGAAAGAAGTCCATTTATAGTGTCAAAAGTATTGGAAAAACCCCGGCGCGGTTGCTGGTTCTGGGTTGGAACCGAACCATATTGGCTTAGATCGTTTCCTTGCTATCCTGAGTGTCATTGTCCAGGCTGCATTTTCATTCCAGGGAATGGAATTGGTCGTCATGTGTGTCCTACTATTACCGACCTTTCCCTCGTCGACTGACCCATATTTCAAGTGCTGCCTCGGAGACTGAAAGCCCCCGTCGGAACATCGCCAAGGCCGTTCGGCGAGTGTTCTATCGCATCTTGGTCTTCTACGTACGAAATATTGGTTGTGGATTCTGGTGCGATTCTGACAAACAGTAGATTTTGGGCATCCTAATGATTGGCATGCTCGTTGCATACAACGACAATGATTTGTTACTCCTCCAAGGTAGGACTTTCGTCTTTTAAGTTATATTCAATATGATATTTATATTCCGATGCTCAAGGTAACAACACCGCTGCTAAATCGCCCTTCGTTATCGCTATCAACCGTGCTGGAATCAAAGGTTATTACCCCATGTTCCCTATTGGCCATGGCCTGGCCTGGTGCAACCCTTTTGACACTAATTCCTTAAATCTTAGTTCTCCCTCATATCGTCAATGGAGCTATATTTACGAGTGCATTTTCTGCCGGAAATAGCTTCTTGTTTTGTTCATCCCGCGTTCTTTATGGACTGGCCCTTCGTGGTCAAGCTCCCAAGATACTCACGTACTGCACCAAGAAAGGTCTGCCATTGTATGCCGTACTTACAGCCGTAAGCCCCCATCTATATTTAGCCAAATTCATTCCCCACTAACGTTCCACATAGTCCGCTTTCTCTTTCCTCTCTTTCATGAGCGTATCGAATGGCTCTAACAGAGTGTTCACGCACGTACATTTTATCGCGTTCTATTTTCCATGAAGTTCACGTGTTTTGCGTAGTTGGTTTGTTAATCTGTCCACCACAGGAGGATTCACCAGTTGGTTTGTTATGAACGTGACCTATATCTTCTTCCGTACGTCAACTCCTTAGGCATGTTGCGGCGCATGGTTGTTAATTTCCCATCTTTAGGACGAGGAATGCTCGCCCAGGGCTACGACCTAACCAAAAATTCATACCACAACCGATTCCAGCCTTACATCGCATACTGGGGCGCTGGTTGGACGTTGTTTTTCATCCTCATCAATGGATTCTCTGTCTTCTGGGATTTCAACGCTTCAGGATTCCTTACAGCTTGTGCGTGTGACCCGCTTGTCCCTACTGATATTACGTTGACATCCATCCCACAGATATCAACATCCCGATATTTTTGGTCCTGTACCTTGGCTATAAAATTGTCTTTCGCACCAAGTTCTGGAAGCTGCAGGAGATGGACTTCGTCACTGTGGGTTCAAATGATAATTCATGCTTCATCTTTGTTGACTTTTTCATATCCAGGGCATCCCGACGCCAGAAGAAACAGAGATACCAGAAAAACCTCCAAAGAATTTCGCAGAACGTGTCGCCAATATTATTTTCTAAACATGAACCCGGGATCATGAATCACGGCTAGCTACATAATTCTTGGAACTAGTGCTTATAAGTGATTATACTAATAACAATTATTTCATGTTGTTTTGTAAGCAGTGAGAGCCCTAGAGTTTGCGGAACTTGCCCTGCATCCAGACGCGATACATTTTCAGCTGTCGTTTGCGGTTGACGATCAAGCGCCTATCAATGCCAAGCTGTTCTGCGGCGAAAAGTGGGTGTGGGGGACAATTCACCAAGGGAGATAAGAGATTGGGGTGAATCTCTGAGGTGTGGGTGGAAAACGACGTGGTTGAGATCATCTCCGTGCTTAAGGCTTGGGCGGTTGCTTGATTGGCGGGAGAGTCGTCGGAAGAGGGAATTGAGGATGGTATGAATTCCAATTGTCCATCTAGTTGAGAGCCTGTTTCTATTTCCGCCCTGGGTGACAGCGAAAGATTGCCAATGTTATCCTCATCTTCATTCTCGTCCGATACTTGTACTTGGGTGGCACCAGTGGTATTGCATGCGTGCTGTGTTGCTGACGCCTTGGCGCCAGTGAAGAGTAACGCAAGTTCGTCTGAAAGATGCAGCTAGTGAGTGGAATGGGCTAAGTGCAGATAAAGAGACTTACCAAGCTCAAAAAAGTACACAC